>Ga0209677_100451_pt1 | contig 23815 bp, 19 predicted proteins | sample AraplaCvi_mCL_r2_2_FD_184285 | JGI IMG/M metagenome (GOLD analysis project Ga0209677, IMG submission 184285) | Arabidopsis root microbial communities from North Carolina, USA - plate scrape CL_Cvi_mCL_r2 (SPAdes) (version 2) | ecosystem: Host-associated > Plants > Roots > Endosphere | place: USA... | reverse complement strand
CCGCATCGCGATGGCGAGCCCAAGCGCCGGTTTGCCGCCAACTCTAAACAGCGGCTGGGGTGGGTCGGCATATCCGCGCCGCACCCGCGCGATATCGCTCAGCCGAAGCATCCGACCGCCAGCGGCGAAGTTGATGTCGGCGATATCCTGCTCGGAGACGAACGCGCCCGACACTCGCAGCGAGATGCTTTCAGCGCTGGTCTGTATCGCTCCCGCCGGCCGCACGATGTTCTGCGATTGCAGCGCCGCAATGAGCGCGGAGCGATCGATGCCGAGCGTCGCAACTTCTTTCGTCGAGAACTCGACGAAGATGATCTCATCCTGCGCGCCTAACAGCTCGATCTTCGACACATCGGGAACGAGCAGCAGTCTGGAGCGGATGTCCTCGACCCGGTCGCGCAGCTCGCGAAGGGTGAAACCGTCGCTGGTGAAGCCGTAGATGATGCCAAACGTATCGCCGAATTCGTCGTTGAACCCAGGCCCGATCACGCCGGCAGGCAACGTGTGACGCATGTCTCCGATTGTCTTTCGCACCTGGTACCAGGTGTCCGTCACCTCTTTCGCGCTCGCGCTTCCCTTCAGATTCACGAAAACGGTCGCGACGCCGGCCCTCGTGAAACTCCGCAGGAAGTCCAGATGCGGCGTCTCCTGCAGCGTACGTTCGAGGCGCTCGGTCACCTGTTTCACGGTCTCGTCGACGGATGCACCGGGCCAGCCGGCCTGGACGACCATGGTCTTGATGATGAAGGCGGGATCCTCGTTGCGTCCCAAACGGAAATAGGCCAGCGTCCCAGTGACCACCGCAATGATCATCATGTAGGCCACCAGCGGCCGGTGCTTCAGCGCCCATTCGGAAAGATTAATTCCGTTCATGGCCCTGCCCCGAGTACGCGCACTTTCTGGCCCGGATGAAGCGCTTGAACGCCGGCCGTTACGATGATTTCTCCGCTGTCGAGACCTTGCGAAATGATCACCTGGGCAGGATCGAACCGCACGACATCGACATTGCGGATAGCGACCAGGCTGGTCGATGGATCGACGACCCACACCGCCGGCTGGCCACTCATTCGCGTCAGCGCGGTCGCAGGAATGTCGATCATGGGTCCGGAACTGGTGTTGACTCGCCCATTTACGGTCGCGCCAAGCCGCATCGCTTCAGGAGGATCTGTCAAACCGACCTTGACTTCGAACGTGCGGGTCACTGGATCGGCTTGCGCAGCGATTTGACGGATGCGCCCTCGCGCCATTACCTTCGGGTCATCCGCCAGACTCACCGTGACCTCGACGTCGCTCGACGCCGATCTGACCGACTGAGCGGGAACGTCGAACACCGCGTCGCGGCCGTCCTGCCGCGCGATCCGCGCAATCATCTGCCCGGCCTGGACGATCTCGCCGGCCGACGGTCCTGTCGCTGTGATCTTGCCCGGCGCGTCGGCTTTAAGTTCGGTGAATCCGACGAGGTCATGAGCCGAACTCAATTGCGCTTCCGCCGCTTCGACCTGTGACTGGGCGGTTTGTCGTGCTTGCGTTGCCGCCTCAAAATTGGCCCGCGTAGTCCATCCCTGCGCCAGCAGCGTTTCCTGACGTTCGTAGTGATTGCGTGCCTGCGTCAGCTGGCCCTGCGCGGCGGCAAGCCCAGCTTGTGCCTGCCGCAACGTGTTCAGCTCGTTCTGGGATTCCAATCGCGCCAGCAATTGCCCGGCTTCGACCCGATCGCCAATCTTGGTGTTGTTCTCCTGCAGTCGCCCCGATATTCGGAAAGCGATCGTCACTTCGTCCTCGGCTTCGATGCGTCCGGTGAAGGTTACCGGCAGCAAGGCATCGCGTTTCTCGGCCGTTGCAGTCCGAACCGGGCGCGGCAGCGGCCCTGCCTCTATTCTGCCGGCTCGTCCACATTCTGCCAGCAACGGCGAACATGCGGCTGTGACGAACGCCAATGAGAGGAACTGCCGAGACACCATTCGAATGTTGCGCATTCCTGGAGTCCTCGCGTTTCGACAATCGCGCCGAAGAACGAACCCGTCCGGCGGTTGCGCCGACTGCAGTTTTGTCGAAATAGCCGATTGAAGACATCGGCAAATCTACCGGGTTACGAGGGATGCAAACTCTGTCTGCCGGCTGGACGCTCCTGGAGAATTCCCGACGCGTGATCGGGAAATCACCCGATATCTTCTGCGCCCGCAACAGACCACGTTACGACTGTCACGTGTCGCAATCGAATGAACTGATGCGGCCGCTGCACGTCTCACATGATCGTGAGTTGATCGAGGAGCCAGCAGTAGACGCGACGACAATCGAGTTGATGGTCGCCACGCGACGCTTGCCACGACCAAGTCAGCGCCGGCGCGGCGCCGCACCGGTGCTTATCGAAGCTGCAACGAAACCGAAGCCACGAGGGGTTTTCAGATGCGCAAGCTTGTATTGATTACGTTCGGAGTCCTGGGAATGTTGGCGCTTGGGCCGGCAGCTACTCCTGCAAACGCGGCAGGCCAATGGTGTTCAAAGCACAAGGGAACGACGAATTGCGCGTACGCCACACAGGAACAATGCCGTGCATCCAGGAGCGGGAGGGGCGGGAGTTGCTTCCGCCGGCAGGCCTCACGCTAATCGCAATCGCGCATGTTGCGCGGCCGGGCAGCGAGGGCTTATCCAAAGCGGTGGCGCCGAACCAACGGCTCGTGGGCGCCGTCAGAACCATTCTGGATCATCATGTATCGCTGTGCGCGGCCGCGCACCGATGCGAAGGCCGCGCCGGTGCTGGACGCGTCACCGCCGGCGAGCGCATCTCCGTTGAACGCGGAACGCCGCCCCTTCAGAGCTGTAAGGTGAGCGACACAATCCGACATTGACCCGGAAATTCAAACATGAACCGGTCCGGACGAAGCGTGCCGGCGGGTGTCGAACGATGGCGGTCAAGTGCGGCTTGGCGCGCGGCTTGGTTCAGCTGCCTTTGGTTCGTCCTTGCCGGCGCTCACGTGGGAGATATTCCTGCTGCGGCAGCAGCCATCATCGCAGCGACGTGGACGAGCTTGCGTGTGTTGGAACCGAACGCCTCGCGGCGCTCGCTCCGCGGGATCGTCCGGCTGGTGTTGTTCTTCCTGCTTCACTCCATCGCCGCGGGAGCGGACGTTGCAAGACGCGCGCTCGATCCTCGCCTTCCGTTGCGCCCGGGATTTGTCGCCTACCCGACCAGTCTGCCATGCGGGCTACGCCGCAACGTGTTCGCAACGCTCACGAGTCTGCTGCCTGGTACGGTGCCAACCGGAGAGCGGGATGGGCACCTTTTGTATCACTGCCTCGACATCGAGCAACCGATCTTGGCTGAGCTGGCCGCAGAGGAGGCGGCCCTGGTTCGAGCGCTCTACAATGAATGATTTCCTGATCGCCGCGGTCGGCTTCATTCTGGCGATGTTGGCGCTGGGCTTGGTATCGATTCTGCGTGGTCCTGACAACACCGACCGCATGATGGCGGCGCAGTTGATCGGAACCGCAGGTATCGCAACTTTGCTCCTGCTCGGCACCGTGGGCGCTGTACCGGCCGCAGTCGACGTCGCCTTGACCTTGGCTCTTCTCGCCACCTTCGCGTCCATTGCGTTCGTCAAGAAGGGGCTCGCCAGCCTCGAGGCCGATGGGGCCGGATCTGCGGAGGACAAATGAGCCTGGCACGAGACATGATAACGATCATTGCAGTGTCTGCGGGCGCGTTCTTTTTCCTGGCCGGAACCGTCGGCCTGCTTCGCTTTCCCGATACGTTGACGCGTCTGCACGCGCTCACCAAGGCAGACAATCTTGGCCTCGGGCTCGTCGTGGTTGGATTGCTGCCGCAAGCGGCCAGTTTGCGCGAGGGATTGAAGCTGATCAGCATATGGCTGCTCGGGCTGCTCGCGGGCGCGACGGTATCGCAACTGATCGCGCGCACGGCACGACAGAGCGAGAGGGCGAAATGAGCGTCGCGACAATCTTCGAGATTGCGCTCGCGGCCGTGGTGTTGGGCCTCGGGATCTGGACAACAGCAGTGCGCGACACCTATTCCGCGACAGTCGGCTTTGTTGTCTACGGACTTCTGGTGGCGCTGATCTGGGTACGCCTCGACGCTGTCGACGTCGCGCTGACCGAGGCCGCGATCAGCGGAGGGCTGGGCGGCGTATTGCTGCTGGGTGCGGCGGCGCGTGTGCGGGATGCCGGGTTCATGGCAGCGGAAGCGCCGGGCAAGGCGGCGCGCGTGAGCGCCGCAGCACTGTCCATGCTGACCGCCGCCGCGCTGACGGTCGCGGTCTTTCTCCTTCCCGATTCCGCGTCAACGCTTGCGCCCGCAGTTGTCGCACATGCCTGGGCGACAGGTCTGACAAACCCTGTCACCAACGTGCTCATGGCATTCCGCGCGATGGATACCATGCTCGAGAAGGTCGTATTGTTGCTGGCGCTCGTCGGCGTCTGGTCGCTCGCACGAGATAGTGCCTGGGGCGGTCGTCCAGGACCGCGCCATCAGGCCGACCCGAATGGCGTTCTGGTCTTTCTTGCGCGCCTGCTGCCGCCCATTGGGATGGTTGTCGGGATCTATATCTTCTGGACTGGAGCCGATCACCCGGGCGGAGCCTTTCAGGGCGGCGCGATTCTCGCGTCCATGTGGCTGCTGGCCATCATGGCCGGGTTGACGGACACCCCACCCGTGAACCGTCGAAGGTTGCGGCTCCTCCTCGTTGCCGGGCCCGGCCTGTTTCTTGTCGTCGGGCTCGGAGGACTCTGGTTTGGTGCCGCATTCCTTGCCTATTCACCGGCGCTGGCCAAGCCTGCCCTGCTGCTCGCCGGGACGCCGGAACGGAGCGCGCAGCAATGACCGCCGTGAGGGTCTTTGGAGTGTGCGCGGCTCTTGCGGTCGGACTTGGGCTATTCGGCCTGATCACGAATCCGCAACCTCTCCGCAAGATCATCGCCTTCAATATTTTGGGCAGCGGCGTATTCCTCCTGTTCGGCATCGTCGGGCGGCACGGAGCAGCGTCCGGCATCGGCAATGACCCGGTGCCACAAGCCCTGGTCATTACAGGCGTCGTCGTCGCTTTTGCCGCAACGGCCTTGGCGATCGCCCTCCTGCTTCAGCTGTTTCAGAGGGCGGGCTCCGCAACGCTGCGCAATGGCGCGCCGCGGAGCGCCGGCTCCGATCCGCCGGGGGGCTGACATGCCGTCGCCCTCCCCGACGCTAGACGCGACGACATCCACGGGATTCCTGCTCGTGCTGTCGATTGTCGTTCCGGTCGCCGGTGTGTTGCTGGCCTTCGTGCTGGGCGACCGCTACGCCAGGCTGGTCGCATTCGCGGTCATCCCGCTTGGGCTCGCGGTGACCGTGGCCATTCTCGTCGTACTGCCGCAAAGCGACGGTCCCATCGTCTACCTGTTGGGCGCTTGGCCGCCGCCGCTGGGAATAGCGCTGCGAGCCGACGGATTGTCGGCGGTGATGCTGGCTGCAACTGCAGCCGTGATCTGCACCGTCGCCGTCTTTGCCGCCGCCGATTTCTCCGTCGCCACGGGCAATACCCGGGCGCCATTCGCGTTTTGGATCTTGCTGTTGGCGACATGGGCAGCGCTCAGCACGATCTTCCTCGCTGGAGACCTTTTTTCGCTCTACGTCGCGCTCGAACTCCTGACGTTTGCCGCGGTGCCGCTGGTCTCGCTCGAGGGCAGGACGGAGACGCTACGAGCCGCAATGCGATATCTGCTGTTTGCGTTGTTCGGCTCCGTCCTCTATCTGCTGGGCACGGCGCTGCTGTATGCCCTGCATGGCACGCTTGACGTCGTATTGCTGTCGCGCGGCGTCAGCGCAGAGCCCGCCGGGCTCATTGCAGCGGCATTGATGACCACGGGCCTTCTCGCCAAGACGGCGCTCTTCCCGTTGCACCTTTGGCTTCCGCCCGCCCACGCCGGAGCGCCATCTGCAGCCAGCGCGATCCTTTCCGGTTTGGTCGTGAAAGGATCTTTCTTCGTGATCGTACGGCTCTGGTTCAACGTCATGCCCGGCCTGCCTAGCTCTACCGCCATGCAGTTGCTCGCTGCCCTTGGCGCAGCAGCCATCGTGCTTGGCAGCATTGTTGCTCTGTGCCAGGAACGGTTGAAGCTCCTGATCGCATATTCGACGGTCGCGCAGATCGGATATCTGTTCTTGATGTTTCCGCTGGCCCTCGGTGCCGGAAAGCTCGAGAGCGGAGGCGCGCTGGCGGGCGGTTTGCTGCAGACAATCTCGCATGCCACCGCGAAGGCTGCGATGTTCATGTCGGCCGGGTCGATCTATGCGACGCTCGGTCAGGACCGCATCGCGGGGCTTTGCGGCATCGGACGCAGACTGCCCATCAGCGTCCTCGCATTCGCGCTGGGTGGTCTTGCTCTGATGGGCCTGCCACCGGGCGCCGGATACCTTGCGAAGGAGTTGCTGCTTCAGGCCGCAGCCGAGCGAGGGCAATGGTGGTGGGCTCTCGCGCTTCAGACGGGTGGTTTTTTCACGGGTGCATATGTTGTGCTGGTGCTGACATATGCGATGGCGCCCGCGACCGAGCCGATGCGCGTGAACAAGACCGTGCCGCGCATTGCAGAGCTTGCGGCGCTTGCACTGGCGCTATGCTCGCTGCTGCTCGGCCTCGTCCCCTGGAGCGCCTATTTGCCCATTCCAAACGGCGACGAGTTGGAGCGCCTTCGCCTTGGAGCATTTCTGAAAATGCTCATCCCGTTGCTGGGAGGCGCCGTGTTGGCAGTCTTGCTGGGCCGTTTGGAGCTTCCGATTCGCGGCTCACCGAGTTGGAAGGCAATGCTGGCGGCAATCAGCCCGATACGTCGTGCAAGCCTGGCATCGGGCGCTCTCGTCGAAAGATGCGACAACGTTCTTCGGCAGTGGCCGACGGCGTGCATCTGCCTTCTGTCGCTGGCGGCAGCGTTCGCGGCGGCGATGCGCATAGCGTTCTGACGCGCTGATCCGTTCCCCGGGGTCTCCGAAAGCTTCTGGGGCTGGATCGGCGCATTTGGTTCTCTCAGCGTCGCGCTGCCCCGGGGTGGCGGAGGCGACGTGCCGATGTCCTCCCCGTGCTCTCTACAGACAATCCCTGATTAGCGCTCCGGAAAACTGCATCTAAGATCTCACCGTCAGGGCGGCCGACATTCGCCGATAGGGTCGCTGTTGTGCTCCCTGTATCCGAGACCGGAAGGCCATTCTCCCCCATGGCTCCATCGCCGAACGAGGCCGATCAGAAGCTGTCGCGCAGCGCGCTCATCGCACTCGTGATCGGATCGATGGTCGGATCCGGCATCTTCGCATTGCCTGCAGCGTTTGGACGTGCGACCGGAGCGCTCGGGGCCACGATCGCCTGGATCATCGCGGGTGGCGGCATGCTCATGCTCGCCCTTGTTTTTCAGACGCTGGCCAATCGCAAGCCGGATCTCGACGCCGGCATCTATGCCTACGCGAAGGCAGGATTCGGGGAGTATATCGGCTTTGCATCGGCGGTCGGCTATTGGATCGGATGCTGCCTCGCCGACGTCGCCTGCCTCATTCTGATCAAGGCGACGATCGGCAAGTTCTTTCCCATCTTCGGGGACGGAACGACGCCAACAGCGATCGTGTCGGCATCGCTATTGCTGTGGGGCGTCCATTTCTTGGTGTTGCGAGGCATCAAGGGAGCGGCCGCCCTCAACGCGGTTGCGACCTACACCAAGATCATCCCGATCCTGGTGTTCATTGTCGTGGCCATCTTTGCGATGGACCCTCAGCTGTTCTCGCGGAATTTCTGGGGAACGGAGCACGACGGCCCGCGAGCCGTAACGGCGCAGGTCCGCAGCACGATGCTGCTTACCGTATTTGTCTTCGTCGGCATCGAGGGCGCAAGCGTCTACTCCCGCTACGCCAAGGATCGGTTGGACGTCGGAGTAGCCACAGTCGCCGGCTTTCTGGCCGTTCTCTCGCTGCTCGTTCTTGTGACGCTCCTGTCCTACGGCATCATGTCACAACAAGAGCTCGCAGGCCTGCCGACGCCGTCGATGGCCGGCGTGATGGAAGCAATGGTCGGGCGTTGGGGCGCCGTCTTCATCAGCCTTGCCCTGCTGATTTCGGTTCTCGGAAATTACCTCTCATGGTCGCTTCTGGCCGCCGAAGTCATGCATTCTGCAGCCCTCAACCGCACCATGCCCTCCGTGCTTGCCAGAGTAAATGCGCACCATGTTCCGGCCGCAGCGCTTTGGCTCACCAACTGCGTCATCCAGGCATTTCTTCTCGTCAGCTGGTTTGCTGAATATGCGTTTACGCTCGCCTTGAAAATGACGAGCACGATGACGCTGATCCCTTACTTCTTCGTTGCGGCATACGGCTTGAGGCTGGCGCATCTGGGGGAGACCTATCGCGCCGGGGAACGCGCTCGCATCGTCGACTGGATCCGCTCGGCTCTCGCAACGATCTACGCTGCCGGCATGATCTATGCGGGCGGCCCCAAGTTTCTGTTGCTATCGGCGATACTCTATGCGCCTGGGACGCTGCTCTACCTTTTCGCCAGGCGCGAACGCAACGAGAAGGTATTCAAGACAGTGGAAGCCGTTTTATTCGCTGCGATCGCGATCGCCGCATGCACCGGCATCTATGCACTGGCGATCGGCGCGATCACGATCTGATGTTTGTCGTTGTCAGTCGTGATGCGCCAAATGTCCCGGAAGGCAGCGGTTCGCAACGACATATTGGACCCGGCCTTGCAGCTCGGCGAACGGCGGTAGGACCGGCCTGGCGAATGGCGCGCAATTCATAGTCGCTGCATTCAGGCACTCACGCACTTTTTGGCCGAAACGCAACGACAGATCCGGTCGGCTCTTCTTGGCGCATCGCTGCCTCGATAGCCTTCGCGAGCGCAAGCTGATCGAACGGCTTCGATAAACGCGGCAGATGGGATCGCGCGTCGCTGGGAATCTCCGCATATCCCGTGCTCAGAAGAATAACGGTTCCGGGGCGCTCCGCAGCGACCACGCTGGCAAGCTGCAGTCCGGTCATGCCGGGCATCGCATAGTCGGTAACGACCAGGTCGACGGTACGCGTGCGGCGAAACAACGCCAGCGCCTCCTCGCCCGAGCGTGCCTCGACCACTGTGTGCCCAAGATCCTCCAACATCGCTGCCGTATTCTCGAGCACCAGAAGATCGTCGTCGACGACAAGGACGGAAAGCCGCCGACCCGCGCGAGGTTGGGGTGCCGGAGCCTCCTCCGCGCGCAAGCCCGGCTCCGCGGCCTCCTCGGCGATCGGCAGCCAGATGTCGGCTGTCGTGCCCTCTCCAGGATGGCTCTTCAACACGAGCCTGCCGCCAGACTGCTCGGCAAGTCCGTGGACCATAGACAGACCGAGCCCGGTGCCTTTGCCGACACCCTTGGTTGTAAAGAACGGCTCCTGAGCGTGCCTGAGGGTCTCATCGTCCATGCCGCAGCCCGTGTCACTCACCGAAAGCGCAACATAGCCGCTGATCGGAATGGCACCACTGTTCAACTCCTCGCGGGCGGCGACGCTAATCAGCCCACCGTCCGGCATCGCATCGCGGGCGTTGACCGCGAGATTGAGGATGGCGAGCTCGAGCTGGTTCGCGTCAACCTTCACCTTCGGCAGGTCCATCGGAAACAGCGTCTCGACACGAATGCCGGGCTCGAATTTCAGCAGTGACGCCATGCCGTGCACCAACTCGCGGATATCGACGACCGCCGGCCTGAGATCCTGTTTACGCGCGAAAGCGAGCATTCGCTGGGTCAGGGAGGCGCCGCGCAGCGCGCCTTGCATTGCGTTGTTCAGCAGGCGTTGGTTCTTCGGATCGCCCGACGGCAGGCGCTTCTTCAGAAGCTCAAGGCTGCCGAGAACGGCCGCCAGCAGATTGTTAAAATCGTGGGCCACGCCGCCGGTGAGCTGGCCGATGGTCTCCATCTTCTGCGACATCATCAGTGCTTCGCGCGCCCGATCCAGTGCTTCCTGCGCCCGTCTCCTTTCAGTAACGTCGCGCACGATCTTTGCAAAGCCGGCGATTGCGCCGCTTTCGTTCCGTACTGCGACGATCGTCGCCTCCGCCCAGAAGTGGCTGCCGTCCTTGCGCACACGCCAGCCTTCGATGGCAGACTTCCCCTGCCGCTCAGCTTCAAGGAGAGCGCGCGCCGGCGTCCCGGCCGCGCAATCTTCCTCGGTATGAAAGATCGTGTAGCTCGTCCCTACGATGTCATCGCCGTAGCCCATGAGCCGGCGCGCGCCGAGATTCCAATTGCCCACGCGCCCATCCGGATCGAGCATGAAGATCGCGTGGTCGACGATACCCTCGACCAGGAGCCGAAAGCGTTCTTCACTGCGTCTCAGGGCGTTAGCCTCGCGTTGGGCACGCTCCGCGGATGCCCGGTCATAGACGGCAGCGGCGATCCCGAAGCTCAGGATCACGATGGTGGTGCCGGCGAGCAGGAACGCGAGCGGCGCCTGGCCGACGCCGAGATGTCCGGCATGCCCTGCCATGGAGGTCGTCGGCAGGAACGTCGCGCCTTCCATTGCAGCGTAATGCATGCCGGAAATCGCGACGCCCATCACGAATCCCGCGAACAGCCGCTGCACCGCGCTGGTGCGGCGAAAGGCGAGCCAGAGCGCCACGTCCGAGGCGCTGATCGCGATCACAATCGAGAGCACAACCCATCCTGGATCGTACTCGATGAAGGCCGCCATTCGCATTGCCGCCATGCCGGTATAGTGCATGCCGGAGATGCCAAGTCCCATCGCGAAGCCCGATGCGAGGAGCGTCTGCGGGCGCCGTCCGACAACGGCAAATGCGGCAGCCGCGATGACAACGGGGATGACCAGCGAGAGGAGCGTCAGGAATGGATCATACGAGATCTCGGTTCCAGGCAGGCTGAAGGCCAGCATGCCGACAAAATGCATCGACCAGATGCCACCGCCCATGGCAATCGCAGCGGCGACGAGCCATGCTCGGCGGGCCCGCCCCGAAGCGGCTCGCATTCGGGTCGCCAGGTCCAAGGCAGTATAGGAGGCGAGCGCCGCGATCAGGATCGATAACGCGACCAGTACGGGATCGTGAAAGGCCGTATGGTGGTGCATGTTCGGCCCACGCTAGCCGAATTCGCATTCGCGACTACGCAAATTGTCCTCCGCTCGACGCTGCCGAAATCATCCTCGGCACCAAGATTGGTTCCGCCACACCACACGCGACATGCCGACGAGGGCCGGTATCCGCACCCTCGTCAGTTGAAACGAATCAGTTGAGAAGAGCGCTCGCGACAATCGTACACTGTAAAGATGGCGGCAAGTCGGCCGGTTTCTTGAGGATAGGACGTCGGCGCCCATCGCGGAATGCCGCCGCGCCGACGTCCTATAGGGTTCTGCTCGACCTCTCGTTGATCCAAAGATCATACCCCATTGGGTGAACGGAGTGGGGCCCATTGGTTCCGCAAACTTGGGCTCAACCGCGGCGAGCTGCGCCGGTCTTGCCGGACGCCCCCTCCTCACGACCAACGCAATCAGCGACGGACGTCTTGTCCCTGCGCTTGCAGCCGCTCCCGATGTGCTCTCGACCAAGGTCCACATTGCACGTTGGAACGCGGACCTCATTGGAGATCGCAACACCCAAGTTCTGGTCGGCTGGCTCGCGCAGGCCGAAGAGACAAGTCGTGGTGTCAAACGGCTCACCGCCGTGACTTCTTCGGCGGACGAAGCTGTGCCGCGTGCGGATGGACCCACAGCTTTGTCGACGTGAAGCGGTCGGCGTCAGACCAAGACAAGGCCGAGATGTCCATCTTGCAACCTCGGGAAGACAACCTCACGAGGTGTATTACGAAATTGCAGGACATCGCAGATCTACTAATCGGGGCGTGTGGGCCGGGCCGCAGCATCATATTCGCTGGCTGGCGTCACTGTACGTCATTCTGTGATATCGCAAGCGCGGCCAGCACAGTCCGATTATTGATCTCGAGTTTTTGAAAAATATTGTGAAGGTGAACCTTAATCGTACCATCGGTCAGGTTCAGACGGCGGCCGATCTCCTTGTTCGACAGCCCCTCTGATACCAGCCCCATGATTTGACGCTCGCGGTCAGTCAGGACTGTCAGAGGCTTCTCGATGATCGCTGCTTGCTCCCGCGAGCCGACGTGATCGGACATGACAGACGGAAGCAGCCTCTGACCGCGCGCCACCCGCCGCAACGCATGCAGAAGAATCTCCGGCGCTGCTTCCTTCGGGATGACACCGTACGCGCCGGCGGCCAACAACATCTTCAAATCCCAGTCCTCGACAGAGGGGAGGAAAAAGACCAGCCGGGTGGCAAGCTTTTCGGCGACTGCAATCGCCAGCATATCCATTCCGGCGATGTCAGGCATTGAGGCATCCACAAGGGCGATATCCGGAGCCGAATTACGGATTGTTTTTAGGCAGCTCGTGCCATCCGCGCAGCATGCAACGATTCTGAAATCGGGTTGCGCCCCCAATACCTGGCGCAACCCCTCGAGAACAACCGGGTACCGGTCCGCGATAAGCACACTAGAGCGCATATGGTTGGCCTTAGCATACGCAAGAATGCCCGAAACCCGCGCTTCCAACGCAGTCTACTCTAATTTCAAAGAAGAACGGTCAGTTCCACATTCAAAAAGTTTCTCCGTTCGTTGCATGCAGGTGTGCGGCAGCGGCCGCGCTCACAGCGGGATGCCTTTTGGGCTGTATAGCCAAAGATATATATGGAGCATGTGCATTAGCGTCTAACCTTCACACGCACGTCATAAAATCAGCACGCGTGCATTGACTCAATTTCTAGCCTAAGTAGATAACTCCTTAAAGCGCTACGTGTCAGCCGTCAGTTGCACCGAGAAAGCAATCTCAACTCGTCAACTGGGACAGCCCAGTTAGCGCTGTCGGAGTGTGCCTCGTTATGTGTGAGGCGGAGGTGGATTATGAGACGGCGTTCAATTACAACTATTCTCGTTGGAAGAAACAGCTTGCTCAGCGAGGGGCTTGCGAAGATCCTCCGCTCAGCAAACTTCCGCATCTTGGCTTCTGTAGCAAGCGCGGATGATCTGCTTGCCAGCAAGGCTCCGCCGCCCCAATCGCTGTTCTTGCTGGTCCACACCGGCGACAACTTCGACGCCGCAGTCGCGCAAGTTCAACTGGTCAGAAGCCGGCACCCCGACGGCAACATCGGTGTCGTGACGGATCGTTATCGTCTCGACGAATTGGCTCTGGCGTTTCGCGCGGGGGCCAATGGCTATTTCGTCGACGTCATGACGTGCGACGCATTCGTGAAGTCGCTCGAGTTGATGATGATGGGACATGCGATTTTCCCACCTGCATTTCTATCATTCGTTCTCGATTCTGAGAGCAACGAGCAACTGGACGAGGGTGTGTCGGATGGTGACGGCAACGAGCCGGACCTCATCGCGGCGAAGGATCCGATTTCACCGGAGCTCTCGCCGCGCGAAAAGACAATCTTGCGCTGTCTGATCGAAGGTGATTCCAACAAATCCATTGGTCGAAAGATCGACATCGCCGAGGCGACGGTGAAAGTTCATATCAAGGCGATCCTTCGCAAGATCAGGGTTCACAATCGGACGCAAGCGGCGATTTGGTGGATCAACAATGAATCTCCAACACAACAGGCAAGTAGCAGGGCTCCTGAAGAGAGCAAGCCGGCGTCTGCGAATCGTGGTGAGATTGCTGAGATAAAGCAAATCGGGGCGCCGGAGCACGTGGGTACGATAAACCACAAAGCCGTCAACCACCTCAGGACTGAGGGCTCGATCCGGTTCCGCAAACAATCGGCATCCTGATTGGATTCGACATCCGCCTGCCATACATCCGGGGCCCGGACGTCGTCACCGCATGAAAATCCTGAAGCTCGCACGATCGAACAGGGCGCGGGTCAGCGCCCTGGCGTCGAAGTGGTCCGCCGCCCGCAATAGACTCAGGAACAGGCGCTCGCCGTCGGACTGGTTCGCCGGTTCGCGCAGATCCCCATGTGATTCGCATTTGACGATGTTGCGGACAATGTCGAGCAGACCGCGTTGATAGCGATAGCGCGAAATCGCGCAATTCAGCAATTGCGCCTCTCGCCTGCAGTGAATGTGGGCGGGAGCGTAGCTCCGCGTTGCCACCCGGAACATCGGCAGGTCCGCTTTCGTGTCGCCGACAGCGATCGTCTCGGCACCGGGCTCCAAAACCCAGTCCCGCAACGCGGTCGAGCCGATTCCCTTATCGACCCCTTTCGCCACGATGGCGGTATCGATAGTGGTGGGATGGAACGAAAGCCGGTCGAGCCGCAGGGACGTGAGGAGTTGGCTGACGATGAGGGTCGGCAGCGGCACCGGCACGCCCTCGCCGACGTTGAACGAGCGGATCGAGTTCAGGAGGCGCGTGAGCGAGCTCACCGGCTTCGTCTCGATCATGTATGCTCGAATGGAATACCCGTGGCGGCCGTCGAGAAAAACTCCGGGGATCCGCAGCAGTTCCTTCCTGAGTTGATCCAGCTGGATCATGGTTTCATCGTCGATCAGAGATCGGCCGCGGCCGCCAACGGCATCCCACAGATAGGCGCCGCCCTCCGCCACACCTCCGGCCAAGCCGTAGGCTTCGCAGTAAGCTTTCACTTCACGGACCGAGCGCGCTGTGTTCAGCGCAACCGAATAACCGTGCCTTGCCAGCAACGATAGAGCCTCTATGCCCGCCGCTGTCGTGCACGGATAACCAAATATGCGCCGGTCGATCACCCCGTCCACATCGAGCACGACCAACGGGGCCTGCCAGGATACAGGTTGGGACGGCCGACAACGCGCACCGCAGAACCGCGCAGACTGGAGGGCGAGGAAATCCCAGGCGCCGAGAAAACGGCGATGCTGCTCATGCTGCTGCCGAGGGGACTGAATCGTGTCGAAGAGCTGCTCTTGCGCCACTTCCATTGTCCAAAGGCCGGCGAGCAACTTATTGATCAAGAGTCGTTCTCTTATCCCGACGTCTCCGGAGTGCAGAGCATAGCGGCGGACCAACCGATCTTCCTCTTCGGGCGTTAACGCGAAACTGAGGATGGTCTCGGCGAGATCAAAGGCCGGATCGATCACGTTCAATTGGGTCTTGCCCAGAGCGTGCCCATAATAGCCCGTCTTCAACGGACCGGAGCTACCTTCAATCCATTCGGCACAGTCCATGTTGCCGTCGATCAAGGTAGGACACGGGCAGCGCAGTTGATACAGCCGTTGCTCGATCCACGAGCGCATCGGAATGTTGAGCACAAAACGTCCGCACGCACGGGCAAACGATTTGGCCAACAACTCAAGCCCGTTTTCGTGCACGGCCTTGCCGGGCACGCGGTGTTTCGGCAAGCCCAGCAGGCGAGTCCGCGCGGCCACGTAGGCGGCGGCCCGATCGATCGACGCGTCGCGGTCGCGGACTGATGCGATCTCGGACTGCTGCGGCAACCATTCGGTGTAGAGGATACCATCGCGCATCCCGAGGAGCGGCGGGACGAAGTCGGAGAGCCTGTGTGCGGCAAGAAAGGCAGGATAGCCGAGGAATCCCAGGCCAACGCTCTTGGCCAGGACGTACCGGATCTCGTCCTTGCCCTGCCCGCGGAGTTCGACTTCGAAGATCCGCCTCAGGGGGGCTCCACGTTTTCCGCCGGCCCGCAGTCGCGCATTCAGCTCGTCCGCCTTGAGGCTACTGATTACTCGGACGCCGGAGACGCCCTGTTGCGCAAAGTATTCGGTTAACCGGAGCTCCACCTGCTTCGCGACAAGCAGCTCCTGTTTTCGCCATTCCTCCACCCCGAGCGTGATGACTAATCCTTCGGGCAATACTGCTGCCCAATCGCGTGCGGCTGGGTGAGCAGGAACAAGCACCTTTATCCGGCCAAGATCAAACCCCGCTTGCCGCACAATTTGGACCGCGCGGGCAATGGCGCCGCCAGTATGCGGCGGGTCATCCACGATCAGGACTGTGAAGCTCTGCTTTGCATAGCTTCGAAGCTCGTTATATTCGCGTCGACCAGGTCCCTTTACTGGCTGCACAGTCAGCGAGGCGACCCGCCGATATTCTCCGGCCTTCAATGCCGAGCGCAGCAGCGCGGAAAAATAGGTCCCCGCCGTGCGCAAGCCCAGGACCAGAACTGGAAGCGATTTGTCGGGGCATTGATCCATGAATCTGCGCCCGAGCGCCAACACGTCGGAATGAGTGAGATCCAGTCGGCTGAACGCGGAGGGTATGCCGAGGCGCGCACCCAACAGGTTACCCGGAAGCGGCGATCGCAATACCTCCGATAATTGCTGTGCGGCGTCCATGAACGATGCCGGATCAGACCCGCCCCGAGCCAGGACCGCGAAAAATGCATCGAGGCCGTTCTGCCATCGTTCCTTCCAGCGGCTGACCTGCGCCCGGCTTCGCCTCGGTAGGGCTTCGGCTTCTTCAGCAGCCCACGCGGCCCCGCGCGCAGGCCAGGTTCTCGCGAGCTGAGCAGGCAGCCGCAACGTACGCCCGCGCAGATATTCGTCGATACCATTCAGCAGCGAACAGGAAAGCAAATAAATGTTGGTGACGACCTCGCCGGTTTGCCAGCCCTCCGGCGTACCCGACAGCCTGTCGATCTCGACCGCAAGGTGGTCAACCGCATCGGCAGCCGTCAAATGCGGATCAAGGCACCAATCGTAAGCGGAATAGAAATCTGCTTCGGCAGGCAGCAGACTGTATCGAGCTGCTACTCGTTCCGATAGTGCAGGTTTCACCACCGCGAGCCACATCCCTGGGACATTGTCCTAGACGGCCGATGCCGCATCCGCCGAACGCAGTGCGTGCCGGGCGTATCGATTAATAACGCGTGCATAGATCGCCATAAGCACCTCATGGTTTGCTTCGGCGGTAAAATTTCGATCATAGGTCTCGCGGGCCGCTCGTCGCATGCTCTTCAACGTCGACGAGTCTGAGATGAGGAATCGGACCTTCGCCTCAAGGTCTTCCGAACGACCTGGTGCAAAGCATAGTCCATTATGGCCGTCGACAACGAGATCGGCCATGGCGCCGTGGCGGGAGACGACGACGGGTGTGCCCTTGGCAAACGCCTCGATGACGACCCGCGGGAGCGCCCCCTCATAGCACTCGGACGGGAGCACCAGGAAGGCCGCCGCTCCGATCAACCGATAGACTTCTTCGTGCGAAACGCCTTGCAGCCACTCGATCCCGGGATTTTGCGCGACAGCCTCCCGAACGGCGCCGGCCAGCGGACCGTCGCCCGCGATCTTCAGCGGCATCGCTCGTCCGATGCTCCGCCACGCGTTCAGAAGCGTCTCTACTCCCTTTTCCGCTGAAAGCCGGCCCACGTAGACGGCATATTCGCCATTTCCTGTCCCCGCACCGGGCTCCGGGTAGAGAAAATTGGATTTGACGACGATCTTGTTCGCGGGAAGTCCTCCCTCGACGAACTTGCGCCTGCTGAACTCGCTCAAGGCGATGTACGCATCGACCATGTTGCGCCATGTTCCCAGCAGGCGATGTGCCGAGATCATAGCCGCGACAGCAGCGCTGGCCGATCGGCTATCGCGGTAGCATTTGCGCGCAACGCCCCGCCAGGGGATCGCCTTGCCAACGCAGTCCTCGCACGGCACGCCGTCGCGGAACAGGACGGCGTTGACACAGAGAAGCCGGAAATTGTGCAGCGTCTGGACTACCGGCACGCCTTCTGCTCGAGCGGCGTAATAGGCAGCAGGAGAGATCAGCGGAAGCGTATTATGGAAATGCACGACCTGAGGGCGATGCATGCGGATGACTTGACGGATGTCGAGAAACGCTGGGCGACTCCAGATCGTGCGGCCCGCAAGCGCGAGCTTCCCCATGCTGTCGGTTGCGTCGTTCGATAGGCAATATCGCGTCACCCAATGTCCATGAGCTCGAAGCATCGCGATCTCGGCTGCCACGCACTGGTCCTCGCCGCCCGAGAGCTTGTAGTAGTTGTGCACCAGCAGGATTTTCATGAGCGCAAATGCCGAAATTGCGAGCGGTCGACCACATCGATGTGAAAAGCCGACCCCGCCCGTGAGTCCCTGTTTCGCGAAACGGTCGCTTCTCGGGAGCCGCAAGACACCGTTCCACGTGTGATATGGTGATCACTATGCAGCTACCTATCGGCGCTGCAATTGCCCAGAAGGAACGACGACGGGATTTCCGGAGCAGCAAGGCTACCTCCAATGAGCCAATTGCGAGGCAGAAATCTCCTGTAACGCCCCCGCCAAAGCATCCATGATCGCTACACCTGGGCGTGCCGCTGCCGCGGACGCCGTCGAAACGATGCGCCTTTTGACCAATGATCGACAGCTCATACTCATATCCATTGAGAATGGCGACCGTCTCGTCGGGCACTCTGGGCGATAGATGGCTACTCTTCGCGGCCTTCGTGCTGGCCGGATACGCGTTCATCGGCAAGGGCTTTGCCTATGTCGGTTTGCCTCCCATCTATATTGGTGAAATCGCGTATTTAACCGGACTCGTCGTATTCCTGCGAAGCCGCTGCATCGTCGGCTCGTTCGCCAGCCTGCCCGCCGTGCTTCTGACGCTCAACATAGCCTGGGTGCTGCTGCGAACGGCGCCCTTCGTCAGCACCTACGGCGTGGAAGCGCTGCGTGACAGCGTTGTTATCATGTACGGGGGCTTCGCTTTCATTGTCGTAGCGCTTTTGTTGGAGGACCCGCGGCGGATCGACACGATCCTTCGCCGCTATGATCGATTCTCGCGCACGTTTGTTCTGATCATGCCGTTTCTGTATGTGATCGATCGGTATCTGGTCGACTATATTCCGCAAATGCCGAACGCAAACGCGCCGATTCTGGAGGTGAGATCTGGCGAAGTCGCGGTTCACCTAGCAGGCGCAGCGGCGTTTGCACTGGCCGGATTTTGTCGCGTCGGCTGGCGCTGGCTCCTTGCGATCTGCGCCACGGCCGTCATGGCGGCATCGCAAGGCCGCGGCGCCATGCTTGCCTTTTTCGTGCCGGTGATCGTGGCCGCGGTCTTCGTCGGCAAGGCCCGCGTAGTCGCACGCATTGTCGTGCTCATCCCGATCGTGGTGTTTGCCGCCATGACGGTCGAAACGACCTTCGGGGAATATCATTCGGCAAGTTCCACCGCCGAACGATCAATTGACCCGCACCAGCTCGTCGATAACGTCATCAGCACTTTCACCGAGTCCGGCAGCCGGCAGGGCGAGTCCACCAAGACCTGGCGTCTGGACTGGTGGAACATCATTGTCGCGGATACACTGTTCGGTCCCAACTTCTGGACGGGACGAGGGTTCGGGTTGAACCTGGCCGATGCGGATGGTTTCCAGGACGTCGACGATCCGACCCGTCCCGTGCTGCGAAGCCCCCATAGCGTTCACATGACGATCCTGGCGCGGGCCGGCGTTCCAGGTGTAACGCTATGGTTCGCGTTTATTCTGGCCTGGTTTGGCGCGATGCTCCGGAGCATGCAGATCGCGCGACAACGCGGGCAAGTCGAGTGGAGCCGCCTGTTCCTGTTCGTGACCTGCTATGTCCTATCGATTCTTGTTGACGCTGCGTTCGATGTCGCGATCGAAGGGCCGATGATCGGCATCTGGTTCTGGTGTTTGATCGGATTCGGCATCGGCACCGTCATGGTTTATCGCGCTGGGCGGACTGCTCCCGGGTAACTGGCTCACGCGGTCGCAAACGGAGCAGCGGCCATACGCAAGCATTCGTGGTACCTCCTTCGGAGATGGGAACACGCCAAAGAGACGTTGCCAGGCCAGCCCCCGTTGCCTTGTGATGCAGCATGCGAACGGAGCGCTCATGGATATTCACGATATCTATCGGCCCATACTGACCTATTTCCGCACGAAACGGATGGCGGAGTTCTGCCGGCTCTTGCCGGTCGACGAGAAGACACGAATTGTCGATGTCGGCGGCTATCAGTTCAACTGGACGCTCATCAAGCAAGCGCCAGAGGTCCTGATGCTCAATCTCGAGCGCGAGGAATGGCAGAACGGGCGCTTCCGAAAGCAATACGGCGACGGACGCGCGCTCGATTTCGAGGATGACAGCTTCGACATCGCCTTTTCCAATTCGGTCATCGAGCACGTCGGCGAATGGGCAGACCAAGCTGCCTTCGCACGGGAAATCCGGCGCGTGGCTCCGAGCTACTACGTGCAGACGCCCAACCGATACTTTTTCATGGAGCCGCATCTTCTTGCACCATTCGTGCACTTCCTTCCGCGGCGCGTGCTGCGCCGCGTGGTGCGCTATGGTACCGGCTGGGGGTGGTTGACCAGGCCGACGCAGGAGCAGGTAGACGCCTGTCTCCGAAGCATCCGGCTCTTGACCAAGGCAGAGATGAAGCAGCTCTTTCCCGATGCCAATATCATCGAAGAGAAGTTTATGGGGCTGACGAAATCCTTCATCGCGGTACGTGCATCAAGCGCGAGCATCGGATCTACGCTGCGAACGCCGCGGCCTGATCTGGCATTCTCGCGTGAGGGGTGCCATCTTCGCGATCGCATGGAGACGCCCGCCACGCGCAGCCTACCGGCGCGCCAGCCTTAAAAACTCGAACCAGCAGCTCCGGTCTCCCAGAATGACATGGTCAATTCTTGCGCATGCAAGTGCGATCGGACTTTGCATCTTTGTCAGCACTGCGCGAACGGACGCGGAGCCGTCAATCGGCGGCGTCACCGATGCTGCGTGCCCAACAGGCTCGATTACCGTGCCGGCCGGCGCATCCATCGAGGCCGCTGTCGAGCGTGCCGGAGAGGGCGCGACATTTTGCTTGAAACGTGGCGTGCATCGGTTGCAGGTTGTACGACCAATGCGAAACCAGCGCTTCTATGGAGAGGAAGGCACCATCCTGAATGGCAGCCGTGTGCTCACCGCCTTTGTTCGGGAAGATCGCTACTGGGTCGCGATTGACGTGCAAACGCCGCCACAACGTGACGGCAGGTGCGCGACGGAATTTCCCGCTTGCAACGTGCGCACAGGCGTGTACGTGGACGATCGCGCGCTTGTCCCAGCGCAAAGCAAGGCCGAGCTTGACACTGGCTGTTTCTATCTCGATGCCTCGAATGGCCGAATTTACCTGGTTGACGACCCCGCTGGACACATTGTCGAGGCGACGGTCGACCTGGTCGCGTTCGAGAGCTTCGCCTCAGGCGTGTCGATCAGCAACCTGATCATCGAGAAATACGCAAGCCTTTCCCAAAGAGGCGCGGTCCAGGCTCGACACGGCGACGCCTGGACCATCGAGAACTGCGAAGTCAGGTTGAACACGGGAGGCGGCATTGGAATCGGCAATGGCGCGCGGGTCCGTTCGAGCAACATTCATCACAACGGCCAGATCGGCATCGCGGGGGTCGGCAAGAATGTCGTGATCGAAAACAACCGCATCTGGGCGAACAACACCCGGGGATACGACTTCAAATGGGAGGCCGGCGGCGTGAAGCTCGCGTTGAGCGAGCGCGTGGAGTTTCGAGCTAATTCGGTATACGATAATGTTGGACCCGGGATATGGTGCGACATCAGCTGTCGCGACGTCGTTTATGATGGAAACCACGTCGAACGAAATCATGATGCCGGCATTTTCTTTGAGATCTCCTACCAAGCGGTCATCAGAAACAATGTCATTGAGAACAATGGCATTTCATCCAGGAAGTGGTTTTGGGGAGCGGATATACTGATTGCGGCATCGCAGTCCGTAGTCGTCGAACAGAATCAATTGACGGTCGGCCCGGACGGCTGCGGAATCGTCCTCGTGGATCAGAGCCGTCGGATCAGGGGCGGTGGAAAATACAAGACCCGCGATGATGTCGTTCGCGACAATGTCATCGCGTTCCAAGGGTCCGCTTGCGCGGGCGGCGTATCCGACGCGCCGGATGACGATGAGAATTTCAGTATTATAACAAACGGAAACAATCACTTCGATCATAACACATACATCGTTCCGCGACAGAGCACAGCTGCCCGCTTCGTATGGGGTCACTCGGTGTTCGGATGGGATGAATTCCGCCGTCAGGGTCAGGAAGCGAACGGCGCGCTCGTATTGCAATGAGACATCACGTCTGCATGAGAGGAAGGATTCTTCGCCGCGTCCTGGCCATTACGGACGGGCCACGTGGTGCGCCGTTGCCTCCCAAGTCCCGACTTGCGAGCGGTCGTGCAAGCCGGACTTTCGAACGAGCGCCCCGGCGCGTCTCTTCCGGCTCCTCGCGTAGAGCGCCACCCAGATCCCAAAAGCGAGGCCGATTGCGAGCGCACCGGCCAGGACCACAACTATTTGAGGGCCTGAGGGGCCGATGACCACGTCGCCCGCAATGAAGGAAACGCCTGCCACCACCTTGGCGCCTCCTTTCGGTCCCCCGTCCAAAGCATTCAGATCGGCTTCGAGGCCCTGTAGCTTCATCTCGGCGAGTTGATAGCGCGGATGGTGCGCGCCATAGACCTCTGAAGCTTGCTTCATTTCGCCCGCGGCCGCAGCTATCTCTTGCGCCATCCGGACCTTGAGATAGGCGAGCGCGACCGCGTTGACGAGCGCCGTCGCGTCCTCCGGGCTGTGTGCGGTCGCCGCAATCGAGATCACATACGAGCGCGGCTGTGCCGTGGCGCTAACTCGCCGCAAGATTTCGTTGGTGGCCCGGTCGAGAGGCGTCGAGTCCGCTTCGGGAAGGCCAAGCACGGACCGCGCATAGGCCAGTGCCTGCAGCAGCGGCGGATTGCGCGTGTATTGGGGATCTTTGTCGAGCCCGAGACGCATCGCTGCGGCGGCAGCGATCGGGCGTGACCTGAGAAGGCGCGCGGCGCTGTCCACCAGCACGGAAGCGTCGACGGTCGCGACCGTCTCCTGGGCCTTGGCTTCGGGCGCGGCTCCCTTGCGATTGAAGGCGAGCTCGATCATCGCCTCGGCCGTGTATCGAGGTCCCATCAGTACGAGCGCGAGAAAAGCGAGAGAGGGCAACAAGGCTAGGAACGCCGCGATCAGCCACTTGCGTCGCCACAACACCTTCGCAGTATCACCGGCGACTCGTTCGTAATAAGCGCCGAGGTCGACAGCATTGCGGTCCTCAAGATCCAGTTTCAGGGTCATGCCGACTTTCCCTCGCGCGACCAGCCTCGTTGGTCTCCTTAGCCGACGAAGCTCACAAACTCGAACACTGAACCGCGACAGTGCGGCTCGGAAGCGCCCATCCGGGGTACCTCGCAAGTAGACTGACCGCTGCGAGGCCGATCGGAAGAGATGGCGCCGACGCCCGCTCTTGGACGAGTTCGCACCACACGGGCCAGAACTCATCCATGAACATCATCATCCGCTCGCCTGCTTCTCTTCCCTTCGCAGCAGATGTACACCGCCGATTTTCGCAGAACTCAGACACCGGTATGCGATCTCTCCATTGTCGAGCGACGGCACGCTCGCCGTGATCTCCTTCATCGCCTGCAGAACTTCTTCGAGGCGCGTCCATTGATCCGCCTCACCGACTTCCCACGAATGGCCCCACAGGTGGAACACCCCGCCCTCGTCGAGCACCCGTCGCAGCAGGCATCGGGCCAGCATCGGCCAGTCAGCCGCGCGACCGTTCGCAACGAGCCGCCATAGATTGGTGAACGCGAACCGCTTGGCGGCATTCCTGGCGACCGCCAGCAGACCATGAGGATAGGCCTGAAGCGTTGTCGGCATCAGGACGAAGTCGGTTCGCTCCCTGGGATGATCGAGAGATCCCAATTCGGTCGTGCGCAGGCCGATGAAACCCGCGCGCTGAATCATCCGGACGTGTTCTCTGGAAAATTCCCCGCTCGGAGGACAAAACATTCGGCA
>Ga0209677_100450_pt1 | contig 23880 bp, 10 predicted proteins | sample AraplaCvi_mCL_r2_2_FD_184285 | JGI IMG/M metagenome (GOLD analysis project Ga0209677, IMG submission 184285) | Arabidopsis root microbial communities from North Carolina, USA - plate scrape CL_Cvi_mCL_r2 (SPAdes) (version 2) | ecosystem: Host-associated > Plants > Roots > Endosphere | place: USA... | reverse complement strand
CGACAAGGTTGCCGACGGCAAGGCCACGACCGGTCTCAACATCATGACCGACCTGATCACCGCCAATCCGGACTTGCGAGGGATCTTCGCCTCCAACCTCATCATGGCGCAGGGCGCGGGCCAGGCGATCGCCGAGAACAAGAAGGCAGACACGATCAAGCTCGTCGGCTTCGATAGCGATGACAAGCTGATCGGCTTCCTCAAGGACGGTACGATCGCGGCGCTCATCGTGCAGGACCCCTACAGGATGGGCTATGACGGCATCAAGACCGCCCTCGCCGTCTCCAAGGGCGAGAAGGTGCAGGCCAACGTCGACACCGGCGCGAACCTCATTACAAAGGCCAATATGGACGGCGAGAAGCAGCACGCCCTCTTATATCCGAACATCAAGTAATCCCGTCGTCTCAAACCGAGCGTCGCCGCGCATCATCTCTCGTGGGAGCGGATGCGCGACGGCGCACGGCCGTCGGTCCCCGCGCCGGCTCTTGCTGCCCGGTGCAGCGGTGATGTTTCGTCGCCAAGGCCAATCGCCATGTCCCTCGCCTCCGCACGCCCCGACCCTCCGCCAATCCTGGCGCTCAAAAATCTCGACAAGCGCTTCGGCGCTACGCACGCGCTGAGGTCGGTCGACCTGGCCTTCGAAGAGGGCGAGATCCACGCCATCGTCGGCGAGAACGGGGCCGGCAAATCGACCCTCATCAAGCTCTTGACCGGCGTGTATCCGCGCTCGTCTGGAACCGTCTACTGGCGCGGCCAGCCCGTCGCGCTTGCCTCCCCCCACGAGGCGATCGATCTCGGCATCGACGCGGTGCATCAGGAAGTGGTGCTGTGTCCGCACCTGACGGTGGCGGCCAATATCTTCCTCGGCGACGAGACGACATCGGGCGGCCTGCTCTTGCACCGCACCATGCTGCGCGAGGCCCAGAAGCTGCTCGACGACCTCGGGTTCGATCTCCCCGCGGGTGCGCCCCTGTCGTTCCTGACCATCGGCCAACAGCAGCTCGTCGCCACCGCGCGCGCCGAACGACGCGGGACGAAATTCCTCATCTTCGACGAGCCGACGGCCTATCTCACGCGTCAGGAGACCGCGTCGCTGTTCGCTCTCATCCGTCGCCTGAAGGCCAGGGGCGTGACGATCGTCTACATCAGTCACCGCCTTGAGGAGGTGTTCGAACTGTGCGACCGCGTTTCCATCCTGCGCGACGGCGCCCTCGTCGGCACCCGCAAGATCGGCGAGACAAACGAGGCAGATCTCATCGCGCTGATGATCAACCGCACGATCGACCAAATCTATCACAAGGAAAGCGCGCCCATCGGCAGGACGATACTCGAGACGGAGGGCCTCTCCGGCCAGGGCTTCCACGACGTATCGATCCGGGTGCGGGAGGGTGAGATCATCGGACTCTACGGCCTCATCGGCGCGGGCCGTAGCGAGTTCGTGCAGAGCCTGTTCGGCCGCTTTCCAGCGACGAGTGGCCGCCTCTGCTGGCTCGGCAAGGACGTCGCCATCCGCAGCGAACGGCGCGCGATGGACCTTGGCATCGCGCTTGCCCCCGAGAGCAGGCGCGATCAGGGCCTCTGCCTCAACCTCGGCGTCGGCTTCAACATTAACCTGCCAATCCTCGACCGGCTGAGCCTGGGTCCGCTGTTGAGTCCCGATTTGGAAACGGGCGCCGCGGAGCGGCAGATCCGTGACATCCGGATCAGGACCGCCTCGCGCGCTGCCCTGGTTTCGAGCCTGTCTGGCGGCAACCAGCAGAAAGTCGTGATCGGCAAATGGCTCAACCACGGCGCCAAGCTTTTCATTTTTGACGAGCCGACCGTCGGCGTCGATGTCGGCACTAAAGCCGAAATCTATCGGCTGCTCGGCACATTGCTCCACAAGGGCGTAGGGATCATCATGATCTCATCATATCTTCCCGAGGTTTACGAGCTCGCCGACACGCTGCACGTGTTCCGACGCGGTAGCGTCGTGGCCACACATACCTACAAGGATGTCTCGCACGAGGCGATCCTCAGTGAAGCGATCGGCGTCTGAGGCAGGGGGCAAGATCCGAATGAGCGAACTTTTGATATCGAAGCGCAATGGCGGCGGGCTCAGCGTGCTGCTGGGGCTGACGCTCCTCGGCCTCCTGTTCCTGATGTGGATTGCCCTCGCCTATGCGACGCGCACCTTCTGGACCGCCAACAATATGGCGAACCTTCTACGCCAGAGCTCGTTTATCGCTATACTGGCGATCGGCCAGACCTTCGTCATCATCACCGCAGGCATCGACCTTTCGGTCGGCGCGGTCGAGGGCTTCATCAGCATGATGGTCGCCTGGCTCCTCACCCACAATCTCGGCTTCGCTTCCACCATCTTCGGCGCGGTGACGATCTCGCTGCTGATCGGCGTCGCAATCGGCGTCTTTCATGGCTTCGGCGTCGTGCAACTCGGCCTGCCGCCTTTCATCATGACGCTCGCGACCATGTATGCGCTGCGGGGCATCGGCCTTCTCGTGACCAATGGTTCGACGATCTCGATCGACAATACCACGTTCACACATTTCTCGCGCCAGACGTTCCTCGGATTTCCTTGGACCGACGGGAGCTGGTTCCAGATCCCCTCGCTTGTGTGGATGGTCGTCCTCGTGGCCGTTCCCGCCTACGTCTTCCTTAATCACAGCCGCTGGGGGCGCTATCTGTTCGCGATTGGCTCGAACAAGGAGGCGGCCCGCCTCTCCGGCGTTAGGGTCAAGCTGATCACCTATATGGCCTACATCTTGTCGTCGTTTCTTGCCGCTTTCGTCGGCGTGCTGCTCGCGACCCGCATCGGCATCGGTAATCCGACCCAGGGTCAGGGCGACGAACTGCAGGCCATCGCTTCCTCGGTCATCGGCGGTGCGAGCCTTTTCGGCGCGGTCGGCTCGATCCACGGCCCGCTGATCGGCGCGCTCATTCTGCAGTCCATCAGCAACGGGGCGAACCTGCTCAACGTCAATTCGTTTTGGCAAACGATCATCACCGGCGCGCTGATCATCGTCGTGGTTTATTTCGACAGTCTCCAGCGCGCGAAGCGCGGATGATCCCAGCTGCAGGCGGCCTAAACTTCTGCTCATTCACATCGCGTCAAAGAGCGACCGCCCATACCTCCCTCGAGATTTTTCCGGACCTTCCGGTACACACGTCGTGCACACGGGAGGTTAAGCAAACCCAGGTCCTGGAGAAACTTGCTATCAAAGCAGATTGGGGAAAGCAGCCTTACAACTCAGTCCGGACGCTGCCCAAGATTCGGAACTGGCTTTTGCGCGGCAAGCCGTTGAGAAGGTCACTACCATCCAAAGTCATTATGGGCGCGGAGAAAGTGACCTCGCGGAGAGCCGGCTTGAGCGGCGATTGGAAAAACTCTGCACGCCGACCATCGTTGTGCGGGGGCACGAAGAATTGGACACATCTTTAAGGAGATGTTGCAGGTATCCGGCCGCGCTGATTGATATGCTAGCGAAGCGGCTGACATTCTTAAACATCATGATCTCGACTTCACCCAAGTCCTGACCATTAAGCGGACGCGAAGGCGGGTAACGACGCCGTTAGGACAGACCGGATCGCGATACCACACCCAGCTGGACGTCACGATCCAGACCGCTGCCAAGGGAGGCCCAGTCGAGACAAGCGATGACTTCCGTCGCGCCACCACCTTTTCGCGGAGTGCGCAGTTCGGGACCGTTTCGACGATTATCGAGCTTAGCCGTTCTGGCCATACCCGCGCGCTTGTGGCAAACTCGGCTTGGTCAACGAGGAAAACCCAGCACCTCGTCACCCGACACTAGGTGCCTCACTCGACATTAGATGCCGTGGAGGCCAGCAGTTGAACCCGTTCATTCCGGTTCGGCGCGCATGGATAGTAGCTTCCAGGTGTTATGGAAGGACGACGACCGCATTTTCTGCCGGGTGTCGCGCCAGAGCTCTGATAGCGGCCGTATCACTGTGCTGGCCGTGCTTCGCACGGAGCACGCCCCGCCCGCGAGCCTCGACCGCCTGGCTCACGAATACGCACTGAAGGACCAATTGGACAGTGCGTGGGCCTTGCTGCCGCTGGAGCTGGAGCACGATCACGGTCGCCCCGTGCTGCTGCTCGAGGATCCGGGCGGCGAACCGCTCGAGCAGCTGCTCGGCACACCCATGGAGATCGGACGCTTCTTGCAACTCGCAATCGGCATCGCGAGAGCTTTGAGCAAGGTCCACCAGCGTGGCCTCGTGCACAAGGACGTGAAGCCGACGCATGTCATGGTGAGCCGCGACGACGGACGGGCCCGGTTCACCGGGTTTGGCATCGCATCGCGACTGGCGCGCGAGCGACGCACGCCCGGACCGCCCGAGTTTATCGTCGGTACCCTTCCCTACATGGCACCCGAACAGACCGGGTGGATGAACCGCTCGATCGATTTCCGCAGCGACCTGTACTCGCTCGGCGTCATATTCTACCAGATGCTTACTGGCTCTTTACCGTTTACGGCAGCACATCCCATGGAGTGGGTGCATTGCCACATTGCGAGAAAGCCGGTGTCGCCCAACGCGCGGGTGAACGCCGTACCGAGCGCGGTCTCAGCCATCGTCCTCAAGCTGCTCGCCAAGTCTGCCGAGCAGCGCTACCAGACCGCCGCAGGCCTGGAGCATGATCTACGCCGCTGCCTGAGCGAATGGCAAACCAAGGGTCGCATCGAAGAGTTTCCGCTGAGGCAATACGACACGCCCGACCGCCTGCTGATCCCCGAGAAGCTCTATGGACGAGAGAGCGAGATCGAAACCCTGCTCACCGCGTTCGACGGCGTGATCAAGAACGGTACACCGGAGTTAGTGCTGGTTTCCGGCTATTCCGGCGTTGGCAAGTCCTCAGTGGTCAATGAGCTGCATCGCATGCTTGTTCCGTCCCGCGGGCTGTTCGCATCGGGCAAGTTCGACCAGTACAAGCGCGACATTCCCTATGCGACGCTGGTGCAAGCTTTTCAGCGCCTTGTGCAATCTCTTTTGAGTAAAGACGATACCGAGTTGGCGAGCTGGCGTCGATCGCTTCATGAGGCGTTGGGCTCAAACGGACGGCTCGTTGTCGATCTGATCCCCGAGTTGCAGCTGATCATAGGCGAGCAGCCACCGGTCCCCGAGCTTCCGCCGCAGCAGGCACAAGGCCGCATCCATCTCGTGCTCCGACGATTCATCGGCGTGTTCGCACGCTCGGAACATCCGTTGGCGCTGTTCCTCGACGATCTCCAGTGGGTCGACGCGGCCACCCTGGACTTGGTAGAGGACCTGTTGACCCGGTCGGATCTGAGGCACTTCCTGCTGATCGGCGCCTATCGGGATAACGAGGTCGATGCCGCTCATCCATTGAAGCGCGAGATCGAGGCCATTAAGAACGCCGGTGCGAAGGTGGAGCAGATTAATCTTCCGCCGCTTGCTAGCAAACACATTGCGCACTTGATTGCCGATGCGCTTCGCTGCGAGCCCGAGCGCGCCGCACCGCTCGCGCAGCTGATACATGGCAAGACGGCCGGCAACCCGTTCTTCGTTGTTCAGTTCCTTTACGCGCTGGCCGGAGAGGGCTCGATCCGCTTCGATCATGACGCGGGATGCTGGTGCTGGGATCTCGATCGCATTCAGGCCAAGGCTCACACCGATAATGTATTGGACCTGATGGTCAGCAAGCTGACACGCCTGCCACCCGACACACAGAGCACCTTGCAGCATCTGGCCTGTGTCGGCAATATTGCCGAGGTCAAGATACTCTCGATAGTTCTCGGGAGCACGGAGCAGCAAGTTCATGCGGCTCTGTGGGAGGCCGTTCGTCAGGACTTGGTTGAGCACTTGACCGGGGCCTACAGGTTTGTTCACGACCGAGTGCGGGAAACTGCCTACTCTTTAATTGCAGATGAACACCGCGCGGCGATCCATCTGCGAATCGGCCGACAGCTGCTGGCGCAGACGCCCCCCGAGAGGCGCGAGGAGACGATCTTCGACATCGTCAATCAGCTCAACCGGGCCGCTGCCTTGATTACGTCACCAGAAGGACGCGAGCAGCTCGCCGAGCTCAACCTGATAGCCGGCCTGCGTGCAAGGGCGTCAGCGGCTTACGCATCGGCGCTCAACTATCTGTCCGCAGGTGCAGCGTTGCTAGCGGACAACTGCTGGGAGCGACGGCAGCGGCTTGCGTTTTCGCTCGCGTTGCACCGAGCCGAATGCGAATTCGTAACTGGAGCCGTCGCGGACGCTGAACAGCACTTGTCGGAATTGGCGACGCGCGCCACGAATGCCACCGACCACGCCGCCGTGGCGCGCCGGCGGATCGACTTGTACACGGCGCTCAGTCAGCCCGACCGTGCCGTCAGTGTCGGTCTGAGCTATCTAGAACGGCTTGCGATCTATTGGCCCGCCCACCCAAGCGATGATGACGTGCGACGCGAATACGGCCACGTCAGGTCTCGGCTCGGGAATCGGGCGATCGAGGAACTGTTCGATCTGCCGTTGATGACAGACCCTGTCGCGCTGGCGACCTTGGATCTTTTGATGGCACTCATGCCGGCGGCATTCTTCACCGACGCGAATCTTCGCTCGCTGGTCGTCCTCAAAGCCGTAGATCTTAGTCTCGAGTGGGGCAACAGCGACGGTTCCTGCGTTCCCTATGTCATGTTCGGCGCGATCGCCGGCGCGCGCTTCGGCGACTTTGAGGCCGGGCTTCGATTCAGCCAGGTCGGCACAGAGCTGGTAGAGCGGCGCGGATTCTCCAGTGTCCAAGCGAGGACCTATCTGAATTACGGCAACCTTGTTCTGTCATGGACCAAGCACCTGCGGCACGCACGTGACGCTTTTCGCCGCGCATTTGAGTCTGCGAACGACAGCGGCGATGTCACGTTCGCCGCCTTCAGTTGCGCTAGCATGAATGTGAATCTGCTTGCGGCGGGCGATCCGCTCGCAGTAGCACAGCGCGAAGTCGAGCATGGCCTGCGATTCGCCGAGAAGGCGAAGTTTGAGCTACTCGTCGACATCATGACGCCGCAACTTGGGCTGATCCGGATGCTGCGCGGCGCGACGCGAAGATTCGGCGCACTCGACGACGAACAGTTCGACGAGCTTCGGTTTGAGCGGCACCTGTCCAGCAATCCGGCGTTCGTGCTGCCCGAAAGCTGGTATTGGATCCGTAAGCTGCAAGCACGGTTCTTTGGCGGTGACTATGCGTCAGCGATCGATGCGGCATCCAAGGCGCGGCGGCTGCGATGGTCACCGCCACCGCTGTTCGAGACTGCGGAATACGAGTTCTATGCGGCGCTATCGCACGCTGCATGCTGGAGTTCGGCCACGACCAACGAGCGCCAGCAACATGTTGAGGCATTGTCGGTCCACTATAGCCAGCTCGAAGCGTGGGCGCGGAATTGCCCCGAGAATTTCGCTGACCGCTCTGCCCTCGTCGGCGCCGAAATCGCTCGCCTTCAAGGACGGGAACTCGACGCCGAACATCTTTATGAAAAGGCCGTCCGCTCAGCCCGGGAAAGCGGTTTCGTTCATAACGAGGCCATCGCCTACGAACTGGCCTCGCGCTTCTACGCGGCACGCGGCTTCGAGGAGTTTGCCCGTGTGTATCTGCGGTGTGCGCGCGACAACTATGCTCGCTGGGGAGCCGACGGCAAGGTGCGGCAACTTGAGAACACGTATCCGCACCTCAGGACGAAGAAATTAGAGCCCGGACCGATGATGATTGGGGCACCGGTCGAACAGCTCGACCTCGGGACCGTCATCAAGGTGTCGGAAGCGGTATCGGGCGAGATGGTGCTGGAGAAGCTCATCGATACGCTGATGCGCTCGGCCATTGAACAGGCGGGTGCTGAGCGAGGTCTATTGATTCTGTCGCACGGCACCGAGCTGCGCATCCAGGCAGAAGCAACGACGCATGACGACACAGTTATCGTACAACTAAAGGAAGTTCTCACGACCGCGACGGCACTTCCAGAATCGGTTCTCCACTACGTGCTGCGAACCCAGGAATGCGCCATTCTCGACGATGCTGCGGTCCAGCCTCCGTTTGCGACGGACCCCTATGTTAATCAGCGCCAGGCTCGTTCCATTCTCTGCCTACCTCTGATCAACCACGCCAAACTCGTGGGCGTCCTCTATCTGGAGAACACATTGACATCCCACGTTTTCGCGCCGGCGCGAATCGCGGTGCTGAAGCTCCTCGCCTCACAGGCGGCGATCGCGCTGGAAAATGCGCGCCTGTACCGCGATCTCAGCGAACGCGAAGCGAAGATCCGACGCCTCGTCGACGCGAACATCATCGGAATCACCATCTGGCAGCTTGGAGGTCAAATTCTGGAGGCCAATGATGCGTTTCTCCGCATCGTGGGATACGACCGTGAGGATCTCATCTCGGGCCGCCTGCGCTGGACCGACCTTACGCCGCCGGAATGGCTCGACCGCCAAGAGCGATTGTGGATACCAGAGCTAAAGCTTGTGAGGACGGTGCAGCCGTTCGAGAAGGAGTATGTCCGCAAGGACGGAAACCGCGTGCCCGTGTTGATCGGAATGGCTGCGTTCGACGAGCAATGCGAGCAGGGCGTCTCCTTTGTCGTCGACCTGACGGAGCCCAAGCGATCGGAAGAGGCGCTGCGGGAGAGCGAGGAGCGCTTTCGCACCCTCGTCCAATTCTCCTTCGACGTGTACTGGGAATCCGATGCGCAGCATCGCTTCACCCGCCAGGAGTTCGGCGAAGGTTTCGCCGACCCGCCGGCGCAGGGCTCTGAAATTGGTAAGACGCGGTGGGAAGTGCCCTATTTGGAGCCTGACGCGGAGGCTTGGCGCAAACACCGGGAGATGCTCGATGCCCACCTGCCGTTCCGGGACTTCGAGCTCGCGCGACCTACACGGGACGGCGGCAAGCGCTACGCATCCATCTCGGGGCTGCCGGTCTTCGACAAAGCAGAGCACTTCATCGGTTACCGTGGCGTCGCGCGGGACATCACCGAACGCAAGCGGGTCGCAGAGGCCTTGCGGGAGGTGCAGAGGGAGTTGGCGCATGCGAACCGCCTTGCCACCATGGGCGAGCTCACAGCCTCGATTGCCCATGAAGTGAGTCAGCCGATCGCTGGCGCATCGATGAATGCCGATGCGGCCCTGCATTTCTTAGACAGAAACCCACCGCAACTTGAGAATGTCAGGGAAGCGCTCGGCCTCGTCGTGAAGGACACTGATCGGGCCAACGGCATCATCAGCCGGATTCGCGATCTCGTCAAAAAAGCGCCGCCACAAATGGATCGCTTGGACATTAACGAGGCGATCCAGGACTTGATAGAGCTCAGCCGCAGCGAAGCGCTGAAGAACGGTGTCTCGGTTCAGACCGAACTCGCAAGAAAGCTGCCGTTTGTCGAGGGCGATCGCGTCCAACTGCAGCAAGTGGTCCTCAATCTCATTGTCAATGCTATCCAAGCAATGGGCCCGGCCGCGGACGGCACCCGACAGGTGCTCATCACCACCTTTCAGGCGGAACCCGAAGGCGTCGTCGTCGAGGTGAGGGATACTGGACCGGGATTGGTCCCGGACAGTCTCGCGCGCGTCTTCGACCCCTTCTACACGACCAAGCCGGGCGGTCTGGGGGTGGGACTCTCGATTTGCCGGTCGATCATCGAAGCGCATGGCGGGCGCCTGTGGGTGACAGCCAACGCGCCCCATGGGGCGATCTTCCATTTCACAATACCCTCCCACCCGCCCAGCGCATCGTGAGGGGCCGCGGCAGAAGCCAGCAAAGGCACCGCACCAGTCAGCGTAGCCGAAACACGCACGAAGCAAAATGCGCTCTCTGGCCGCGCCGCCGAGCCAACCGGATCCGTCCTTTTTGTACGCTATGACTACTCAGGAGCCGCACCGTGCACGTGATCTCTTTTTTCGAGAGCAGCCTACGATCTTATTCGGCTTAACTTATCCAGCTTTAGATGGAGGACTGTGCGGAAGAGACGAAGGGCTCAGACCGAACTATTTGGCTCGCCACATTGGCATGCCACCGCTCGGGACATCAGAGCGGCAAGCATACTCAAGCAACGAGACTGGCGATGAGGCCCCCCGCGCGCGCATGCGCAAAGCCGTGCTACGCGTACGCTTGGTTCTAGACTCAGAAAAGCGATTCCAAATAAAAAGCGCCGGATCGCAAAGGCGGCCCGGCGACAGAAAGCCTCTGGACCAATCAACTGATCGCCGGCCCGACCGGCATCGTCGCGGCCGTATTGTCGCTGATGATGATCGCCCGCGCAAAGAGTGCTCGCCGCGGCGTGAGACGCTTTCCGGATTGAAAGCGTCCGCCTAGCCGGTCAGCGCGATCGTGCAAGTCCGTCGGTGCGAGCTCGCGCGGAAAAGAATGAATAACTTGTCCGCACGACTCTAGTGGGACGGCCGGTCTTTGCCCTGGCCATGCTGGCGGTGCCCGGACCGGCAGGCGGCACCTGGACCGACGGCCGACGCGGTTGCCTATGCCGGCAGCACGATCACCTTCGTTTTGACGGGCGTTCGCGAATAGAGGTCGAGCATGTCCTGACTGAGGAGGCCGGTGCAGCCGCTCGTAATGCCGTTCCCGATCGTTTCGGGGTCGCTGGTGCTATAGATCGTGTAAAGCGTGTACACCCCACCTTGATAGAGGTAGAGCACGCGGGCACCAAGGGGATTGTCGAGACCTCCCGGCATGCCGCGAGCATATTTTCCCGCCTCCGGCTGGCGCGCGATCATCTCCTTGGGTGGCGTCCAGGTAGGCCATTCGGCTTTGCGCCCGACATAAGCCTCCCCGCTCCACCGAAACCCATCGCGGCCGACATTGGCGCCATAGCGGGTAGCGTTTCCCTCGCCTTCGATGCGGTAAACATAGTATTTGCTGGGATCAATGATAATCGTACCGGGCGCCTCATTGCTGTCGTAGCGCACTGTCTTGCGAAAATATTTCGGATTGATCTTGTTAACATCGACTGCAGGGATCGGGAATTTCTCGTCGGGCACAGGCCCGTAGACTTTCTCCGCCTCGGCGAGACTCATGTAGTCGGATGCGCAACCGGCCAGGCCCAGTGCGGCGAGACCAGCAGCGGAGCCGAACAGAAACGCCCGTCGGTTGAGAAGCCGCGACCGAAGCCCAGCCAAAGCCCCCTCGCCCATCGCGTCGGCGTCGGCAATTCCACGATCAATGATCATGATTTCGGATTTCCCCTTGTCCCGTTGCGGCCGAAGAAGACTTTGGCATACAGTAGGAGGGAGAAGAAAGCGGAATGGTCTTATGTCGTTGAGCCCGGTTTGGCCCAAACCTGTCGATCACATTGTCGCGAACAGATGGCCGGCGGCGCTCAAAAAAACACCGTCTGAAAAACCGCTTTAATTCGGCACTATCAAACGGTGGATTCGTGCAAATCTTTGAAAGGCTTGGTGGGCGCACTAGGGCTCGAACCTGAGATCGCGCGCTACGTAGGGCCCGGAAGCGTCCTTGCCCTCGGAGACAACAAGGGTCTCCTCGCACAGCGGAACGGAGACGGCAGCATTCGCGTCTACATTTCACGCCGAATCCCCGAACACTGGATCCGCGACAACAAAATTGGCGTGGAAGGACCCGCTCAAACCCGTGAGCGCTTGTTGGCGTGGTTCCCGGATTGGGGACCAGAACTCCTCGAGATGGTTCGACAATCCGAGGACCGCTTCTTGCCATGGCCACTCTACGCGTTTCCGCCCGACCGAGACTGGACAACCCGTCCCGGCCTTACCATTCTCGGCGACGCAGCCCATGTCATGCCGCCGTTTCTGGGCCAAGGCGCGAACATGGCGATGCTCGACGCCGTTGAGTTGACAGACCATCTTCTCGGCGGCCGCTTCGCGACCCTCACGGAAACCATTGAAGCATTCGAGAAGTCGATGCGCGCGCGCATGGCGCCATTGATCCGCGGGTCACCCGAAACCAGGATCTTCTGTTCGCGGAAGATGCGCCGAATGACTTGGTGGCAACGTTCCAGCTGCAGTTCTTGAATGCCGCGACAACCTCGCACCCCCCTCCCGCATCCGATTTGGCTAGCTAGGCCAGGCTGCTCGATCATCATGCCCGCGCCCGGACTGCCCCAGACTAAAAGCAAATTTTAGTCTGGAGAGATTCTAGGCCGCTCTGGAAATCGATGATATTGGAATGAGATAGATGGCGCGCCCGGAACGATTCGAACGTCCCGACCCTCATTCGTAGTCAATGAGCGTTGGTGCTGACCAGCGTTGGTGACCGAGCACGCCAAGAATACGACAGGCGTAGATGGTCAGCAGTGGCCCGCTCGGACCGCGCTTCTAAGAAAAGGTTGGTCTGCGCCTCGCCGGCCTTGCGCTATCCTTCGCCAAATTGCGATCAGGGAAAAGCCAGGCGAAGCGCCCAGGCAGCGGACTTCGTGCTGATTCATTGCAGTCGTTCTGTCGACGATTCGGTCGATCGCTCGCGCGTCATGTTCGCCAAATCGACCGAGGCAAGGATGCAGGAGCCGCGGCCGCCGTGCCGGTTGCTCCGGTCCAACGCGGGAACAGATGTGGTAATGTCCGGTATTGAGGAGAGCGGACAAGATAGCCGACATGGCGATATCGACGCTAATGACCCTGGCTGTGTGAAAACACGAAAGCTGGCCAAGCGGGGAGAACCTGCTTCTCACATCCAGCAGAACTAGAGCTCAATATGCTCTCCGCAATCTCAGAAGCGGCACCAAGGGAAACGTTCTTCTCTCAGTTTTGAGCGCCGCCGCGTTTTCACACAGCCAAGACCCACAGCGGACTATCTCCCTCAGAGCTGACACTTTCTCTGACACAATCTACGGTAAACTATGCCAACATGCGATCCGTCGATCCTTGGAAACACAAACGGGGCCATGGACCTGCCGTGCGAAGCGGCAACATAGGACTGATCGATGCTTCTAGCGATTGAGCAAGGAAATACGAACAGCCTGTTTGCGGTTCACGACGGCGAAAATTGGATCGCCCAGTGGCGCTCGGCTACCGAGCCTAGCCGTACAGCCGATGAGTACGTAGTGTGGCTGTCGCAGCTGATGGCGATGCACAAACTTGAGTTCAGCCTGTTGAATGCCTGTGTGATATCGAGTGTAGTTCCGCAGTCTGTCTTCAACCTACGAAACCTGTCGCGGCGTCACTTGCACGTCGAGCCATTGATAATCGGCGAGAATACCGAGCTAGGCATCCAGGTGCGGACCAGCAAGCCCTCCGAGGTCGGATCGGACCGTCTGGTCAACGCGCTCGGCGCGCTCAAGATCTACGCCGGGCCTTTGATCATTGTCGACAGCGGGACTGCCATCACGCTGGACGTGATCGGGAGTGATGGTGGCTTCGAGGGAGGTGTGATCGCGCCGGGCGTCCATCTGTCAATGGAGGCCCTGCATGCGGCAGCTGCGAAGCTTCCTAGGATTGCGCTGCAAAAGCCAAGACGGGTGGTAGGCAACGACACAGTTAGCGCGATGCAGTCCGGCATTTTCTGGGGTCACGTTGCGCTCATCGAAGGAATGATTACTCGCATCAAGGCTGAGCGCAACGAAGCAATGACGGTCGTCGCCACTGGCGGTGTCGCATCGCTGTTCCACGACGCCACCAAGGCGATAGACTACTTCGATCCCGACCTGACAATTCGCGGTTTGTTGGAGGTATACCGGCGCAATGCGCTGATAGCACATCAGGTTCAAGGGTGAGCAAGTAGACCGGACCTACGGGCCGCCCGTAGGGAAGGCAGCTCTTGGCCCATCGCGTCGTGCCTGGGATTGATCAAAAGGACCGCTGTCGAAGCGTAAGCGGACTTAGCGCAAAACCAACAAGACGCCGCCCTTGAGGGCGTAGCGCAAGACCGTAGCTAATCGCAATTTTGCCGATCGTGGCGCCTTGCCGGCTAAGGCATCATAGCGCTACAGCGAACGAGTAGTGCCCATCATCGTCGGCCGTGGCGCGCCACTTGCGCTTCGCTTGCGATGCCGGCCAATCAATCGTCGCCGCTGCGTCGCTCGTCGTGGCTTATGGGATTCTTGTCATAATTTCGGGCCGGTTCTTCTTGAGCCAGGCCACGGCCTCGGGTCCGTCCACGACGCACTCGAAGGTTTCCCAGGTCGGGTCCTCCAGCGACTCCGATTGCAGCCGCTTCGCCGCATATTCGACGAGTTCGTGCAAGCGTTCGTATCCGCGTCTGTGCTCAAGGGAATCGGCAATTGCCGTGCTGGCCCATCCCCGTTGGGCCAAATAGATAATGCTCGGAGCATCAGCCTCGCTGAACCAGGGTGTGGCATCGAACTCGATGCAGCGGACATTGTCGGCGGTATGGCAAGTAGCATGGATCATTGGATTCCTCCGTTCGCCGGCTGAACGATTGAGCATGATCTTTTCGGAAAACCGCCGCACGCTTTTCCGGATCATGCTCGAGAGTTTCACATCGCTGCCTCGCACGCCCTCAGGCTTTGACCAGATCCCCGAGCAAGTTCGCCGCCACCGTCAGCTTGGCGAGTGTCAGGCCGCTGGCTGCAATCTGCTCGACCGAGCGGCGGATGCGCGTCGCTTCGGGGTGAGCCGCGAGCCAGGTCTCGACGGCCTGCTGGCCGGACTGGCCGGTTGCCAGCATATCCGCGGCCAGTCTTCTTTCGGCGCTGGCGATCTGCTCAACGGCGCGATCGATGGCGATGCGTTCAAAATAATCGTTGGCTGGCACGCCGCGCGCGGCGGCGATGATACGGTCGAGACGGAAATTGGCTTCCGCAGCGTAGAAGGTCGCGGCGGCATCGCCGATCGGGCGGCCGGTGCGCTCGGCGACCGTCACGATATCGGGGGCGGAGACCAGGGCGTCGAGATCGGCAAGCTCGCCAGCAAGGCCGGGCGGAACACCGGCGTCGGTCAGCTCCTGCCGCCGCTTGGTGCGCACGGCCTGCAAGTCCGGTGGGAGGGTGGTGTCGAGTGAGGCTGAGATCTCGCGGACGGCAGGGCCGAACCGGGCAATCATCGCGTTCAGGCCATCCTTGAAATCGACGTTGCGCACATACCAGACCATGCGGGAGAGCAGGAGGTCCTGGATCGCCGCGTAGAGGCTGAGCTGCAGCTGCCCGTCGATACGCGTGTCAAGCGCGTCGATCGCGTCATTGAGCCGCCTGAGCTCGTAGATCGCGTCCACCGCCACCTGCGCCATGACGATGGTCGAGATATCGGCGTCGGTCTCGTCGGTCAGGCGCACGATGCAGGCCGGGCCCCCGCGGTTGATCACGGCATTGACGAGACTGGTTGCGATGATCTCGCGTCGAAGACGATGGAGCTCGACCGCAGTCGGGAACTTGTCGGGAACCTCGCGCGGAAAGTAAAGGGACAGTCTGCGGGCGAGATAAGGATCGTCCGGCACGCTGGTGAGGAGCAGGTCGTCGTAGAGCGTCAGCTTGGCGTAGGCGAGCAATACGGCGAGCTCTGGCCTTGTCAGGGCTTGGCCGCGCCGTGAACGCTCGGTGAGTGCTGCGTCATCAGGCAGGAACTCCACCGTGCGGCTCAGCAGGCCGCGCTGCTCGAGCGACTGCATCAGGCGGGCGAGGAAACCTGTCTCGGCCACGCCCTTGCGCTCGGCGAGCGAGAGCGCCAGCGTCTGCAGATAGTTGTTGCGCAGCACCAGCGCGCCGACCTCGTCGGTCATCGCAGCAAGCAGGCTGTTGCGGTCGGTGGGACTGAGGCGCCCCTCGCGCTCGGGGCGCGCCAGCGCGATCTTGATATTGACCTCGACGTCGGACGTGTTCACGCCGGCCGAATTGTCAATGGCGTCGGTGTTGAGCTTGACGCCTTTCTGCGCCGCTTCGATGCGGCCGCGCTGGGTGACGCCGAGATTGGCGCCTTCGCCGATCACCCGGGCACGCACGTCGCCGCCAGTGATGCGGATCGGATCGTTGGCGCGGTCGCCGGCCTGATCGTCGCTTTCCGCCGACGCGCGGATATAGGTGCCGATACCGCCAAACCACAGAAGGTCCGCGCGTGCCTTCAGGATCGCCGTCATCACCTCGAACGGCGTGGCTTGCGGCTTGTCGAGATCGAGCAGGGTGCGCACTTCCGGCGCGAGCGGGATCGCCTTGAGCTGGCGCGAGAACACGCCGCCGCCTTGCGAGATCAGCGACTTGTCGTAGTCCTGCCAGCTCGATCGCGGCAGGTCGAACAGGCGCTTCCGCTCGGCGAGGCTGATCGTGGGATCCGGCGAGGGATCGATGAAGATGTCGCGGTGATCGAAGGCGGCCACCAGCTTCGTCGCTGGCGAGAGCAGCATGCCGTTGCCGAACACGTCGCCGGACATGTCGCCGACGCCGACCGCGGTGAACGGCATGGTCTGGATGTCTGTGCCGAGCTCGCGGAAGTGGCGCTTGACCGCCTCCCAGGCGCCGCGCGCCGTGATCCCCATCTTCTTATGGTCGTAGCCCTGGCTGCCGCCGGAGGCGAAGGCGTCGCCGAGCCAATGATTCTTTTCGGCGGAGATCGTGTTGGCGATGTCGGAGAAGGTGGCGGTGCCCTTGTCGGCGGCGACGACGAGGTAGGGGTCGTCGCCGTCATGCCGCACGGTCGAATCGGGCGGCACGACGATGTCGCCGTCGAGATTGTCGGTGAGTTCGAGCAGCGAGCGAACGAAGATGCGATAGGCTTCGGTGCCTTCCGCCATAAAGTGGTCGCGATTGGACGGCGACGGTAGGCGCTTGGGCACGAAGCCGCCTTTGGCGCCGACCGGCACGATCACGGCATTCTTGACCTGTTGCGCCTTCACGAGGCCCAGAATCTCGGTACGGAAATCCTGCGGCCGATCGGACCAGCGCAGGCCACCGCGCGCAACCTTGCCGAAGCGCAGGTGAATGCCTTCGAGACGAGGTGAATAGACGAAGATCTCGTAGAGAGGTCGTGGAGCTGGCAGGTCGTCGATTCGGCGCGCATCGAACTTGAAGGAGATCACCAGACGCGGATGCCCATCCTCGCCGATCTGCCACAGATTGGTACGGATGGTCGCCTGCACCAGGTTAGTGAAACGGCGCAGGATGCGGTCCTCGTCGAGCGAGGCAACGGATTTAAGCTGCTCCTCGATCTCGGCAAGCAGGGCCGTCATGCGTGCCGAGCGCTCGGAATCAGTAATGGCGAGACGCGGATCGAGGCGGGTCTGGAACAGCGCGACGAGGCTGGCCGTGATCGCGGCGTTCTTGCGCAAGGTCTCCCACATATAATCCTGGGTGAAGGGAGCGCGGATCTGGTGCAGGTAGCGCGACAGCGCCCGGATGGTTGAGACTTCCCGCCAGCCCAGGGCCGTCCGCAGGATCAAGGCATTGTACCCGTCGGATTCGGCGCGATCGGTGACCACCGCCATGATCGAGGCTTCCATGCGATGGCTGAATTCCGGACTGATCTCGATCGGCCGGCCGTCGCTGGTCTCGATCGTCATATCGTGCAGCCAGACCGGCTCGGGCCGGTTGCCGGGCACGATCTGATAAGTGCGTTCGTTGACCACGCGCAGGCCATGATTTTCGATCACCGGCACGCGATAGGACAGCGATAGCGGTGCGGCGTCGGAGAACACCTTCAGGGCAAAGCGCCTGGGATCGTCCTCACCCTTGTCGCGGTGAACCGAAATCGTCACCGGGCGGGCCGGGGTCAGCCTTTCGATGGTCGCGATATCGGCGATCGCCTGCTCCGCAGTGAAAACCTCGGTATAGCCGCCGCTAAAGGATTGGGCATAGCGGTTGGCAAGCATGCGTGCCCGCATGCCATCGGTCGACGCGCTAAGCGCGGCTTTCAGCTTGTCGGCCCAGGTCGCGGCAATGGCGCTGATCCCGGCTTCGAGCGTGGCGCGCTCGACGACGGGCGTTTTGCCTTCATAGCGCCCGATGATGAAGTGGACGCGCGCAAGCGCGCCTTCAGGGAATGATACGTAGGAAGCTGACAGGGTCCCCTTGTAGACCTGCGACAGGAAGGTTCCGACGCGCGTGCGGACGTCGGTATCGTATTTGTCGCGAGGAATGAAGGTGAGGATGGAGACGAAGCGATCGAACTTGTCCACCCGCGCCAGCGCGCGGACGCGCGGACGCTCGTAGAGGATCAGGACCTCGATTACGAAATTGTAGAGCGTGTCGACGTCGATCTGGAACAGCTCGTCACGCGGATAATCTTCGAGGATATGCATGAGCGCCTTGCCCGAATGGCCGTTCGGGTCGAAGCCGGCGCGCTGCAGCACCCGCGAAACCTTATGGCGGACATAGGGGATCTGCCGTACTGAGCGGGTGTAGGCGCCCGAGGTGAACAGGCCGACGACGCGCAACTCGCCCTCGAGCCGGCCGTCGGGCGCATAGAGCTTGATGCCCACATAATCCATCCGGATGCGCCGATGGACGAGGCTGCTGACATTGGCCTTGATGACGATCAACAGCGTCGGCTCGTGCATGAACTCGCGGATTTCCGATGTCATCACCACCATTTCGCTGCCGCGGCGCAGCACCTTCACGTCGGGGTCGCGCAGGATGCCGAGGCCTTCGCCGGTCATGATGTCGTCGGACGCATCGCTGTCGGGCGAGAAGCGATACTCGCGCACGCCGAGGAAGGTGAAATTGTCTGCGCAGAGCCATTGCAGGAACTGATTGGCTTCGGCGACCTCGTCGATCGGCAGCGGCGGCGGATTGGCCGCGAAAGTCTTGATCGCTTCCTCGACGCGGTCACGCATGGCGCGCCAGTCGGTGACGCAGGCGCGGACGTCGTTTAACGCCCTGGTGAGGCCATCGATCAGCTTCTGGCGATCGGCATCGGCGTCAAGGCGGGTGATGTGGAGGTGAATCAGGCTTTCGCGCGCGCCCTTTACTCCCTCGGGCAGTGCTTCGCCGTAGAAGCGCAGCAGCTTGCCCTCGTCATCGCGCTCTACGGCGATGATCGGGTGAGCGACGAGGGTGACTTCGATCCCCTGCTCGGCGAGCTCCGCCATGGTGGAATCGAACAGGAAGGGCATGTTGTCGTTGAGAATCTCGAGCACGGAAATCTCGCGCCCATTCGGCAACGTCGGATTGGCGACGCGGATATCGGCGCTGCCGGCCGTGCGTCGCTGCACGTGCTCCCAGGCATGCTCCGCCAGGAGGGCAAGCGAGGCGGCATCGTAATTGGCGAGATCCTCGATATTGCTGTAGCCGAACAACGGCTCGGCAAAGGCCCGGGGGCTCTTGCCCGGCGGTATGCTGCCCGCTGCATCGCGGATCAGGGTTGCCCGGGCCTTGTCGTCACGCCATGCCATAATGTCCTCCATTTGCCGCGCCGTCCGACCGCAGTCGCGATCATCAGCTTGATTCTGGAGCGCATCTCTTCGAGCACCATCGCCTTGACCGAGATCGCGTACGCGAAATTCTCGGTCGGGAAGCTTCGACAGCTCCCGATGACAATACTACGATTGATCCCGGAGCGATCAAGGCACGCTGTCAGGAGGCGTGCCGAAATGCCCTATGGCGGTGTGTGAGACCGAAGTCGGCGCCGACGGCCGTCGCACCATCGAAAGCGGGAAAAATCACAAGCAATTTCAATTGCGTAAGAGTTAGCAGTTTTATTCTGAACGGCGCGCCATTTCCCAATTTCGCCAAGGCCAGCAGGCGCCGCCACTCCGAGCTGCTGTCAGCCGCCAACGGAGAGGTCGATGTCACGTCTTGAGCAAGGCTGCGGTGTGCACCATCGATCGCGGCCGCTGACACGGCGCTCAGGAAGAGAAGATGACGGAGCCTGCTGCAATGCGCGGCGCAGAGAGCGGTTGGAGGTACACGGCGGAAGACCAGGTAGGCGCCCCCTCCCCCGCGAACCCCAGGATGACCGACATCCAGAAAGCGCAGGCATCGATCAAACCGACAGCGCTTGCGACTGCCCTCGCGTTGGAGTGCTTGCTGCATGGCACTGGTTCTCCCCCAATCAATGCACCAGACATCTCTGGAACTGCATCAAAAGTGAGTCAGAGCCAATTTTGAACGCCGATTGACATCGATTTCAGCCTGATAAGCGAGAATTCCTGAAAAGCCAGCGTGCTCAGATGATTCGAAATAGACACAGTGAAGTTGCGCTCATCAGTCTGTGAAGACAACTCCGTCGCCGCGGTCGCACCAGATACACTAATTGTATCGCTCACGCCGAGGCTTGTAGCTTTGCCGGTGCCTTGGTATGAGGATACTAACGTTCTATTTAAGCTACTGATTGTTGATGGTCCGATAGTTTGGGTTTTAGTCGTGGACCAGCCCTTTGTGCCAGAGACCGACAGTACTCCGACATTCGCGCTCAGGAATAATGGTCCGAACGGACACAAGCGGATGCAGCTCCTTGCGCGGCTGATTCTATTCAAGGGAGACCAACGTGGGCACAGCGATTCGTGGCAGCGCAATGATCCGCGAGGCCTCCAGACTCGCCGCAGCCGGCGAGCTCGGAAATTCGGATGCCATTCGACTGTTGCAGATTCCTCATAGCAAGGAAGACGTCCAGGAAGTCCTTCACACCTTCGGGCAGCAGCTGTCCCGAGAAGCGAAGAGCAAGTTGACTTTGGACGCGTTCGTGCCGCCACCGTCTGATGTCGACAATGAGCGGTACGAACCTCTCTTCGACAAGTACATCATCACGGGCAAGACCTATACAACCGCCAGCGGCGCAGTCGTGCTGAATGAGCTTCAGTACTACAATGGTCAAATGGTGCACCTCTACGGCGAGTGCTCCAATGTCTCTCTGGTGAATGCCGCATTGGCCGGCAGTGGCTACAGGCCGATGACCTTGAAGTACGCGGACGGTAGGCACGCGGCTATCGCACAGCTCTGGTCGAATAAATTTACCGATACCTCGATCCGACCGTATGCCGCCATGTTCATAGTGGTAGCTGCCGTGGCGGACAACGCTCCCGAAAGCCAAGCGTGCCTGAGGGCGGCCTCTAACGGCGCATCGAGCGTGCTTGCGATGCTCGACGGGTCGCTCGATCCCGCAACCATGGTTTACGAGAACGAAGCGCGGATGTACATGTTCCGACTGCTCGATACAACCCAGGTTGCGATCGACGTTGGCCGCGAGCGCATGGGCACCGACAAACGGCCCGGGACCGTCGACATTGCGTGCAACGGGCACGGGCTTCGATTATCGATCACAGACCAGCACAGACGTGGTGTCGTCCGGGCCGACCTGGAGCTTACCAGCGATCCGACGGCATACGGCTCCGCGGTAGCAGAGGCGGCCAAAAGAGCCGGCATCGCGCTGCAGGCGCTTCCACGCGGTACCGAATGCGTCTACCCGGCGATCGCGCGCATCGGGCAGGGGCCGGTCGTTCGCTGGCAGTGGCGAAGCGACGTCGCCCCTCGGCTTCAGCCGGTGTTGCCAGGGTCTGTGCTCTTTGACCGGAGTTCGGAAGAAGGTCGGACCCTTCTCGCATGGGGCTTCACGCCCAAAGTGCTGGGCTTTTTCCCCAAAGTGCGGGGGGTGATCACCGGCCTGGTGGAGCAGACGTGGCCTTGCGCCCGCGACAGTTCGGCCGCATCCGGGGGAACGGCAAACGCCAGCCCGCGGCCTCGTTCGAGGGCATCCGAAGAGGCCGCCTCTGCTCCATCCCGCTGGGCTTGGAATACGAGCTACCTCGGGTCGTTGAAGGTCGTGCTCCGCAAGGAGTTGGTCGGCCCAATGCCTGACGGCCTCCGGGTCAATTGGCACATCGCGGAAGGGACCTTCGTCGGGCCCGATCACGATGCGGTCGTGTTACCCGGCGCGGCGGACTGGATGCATATCCGCCCGGATGGAATTGCGATCGTCAACGTCCGGGCCTGTTTCGAGACGCGGGAACGTGTTCGCGTGTACGGCGCCTACGGCGGGGTCGCCGATTTTGGTCCCGACGGCTACGCGCGGGCGCTGCGCGACGAGTATGATCGGCAAATCCCCGCCGTGATCACACCGACGTATGAGACTGCGGATCCGAGGCTCGAATGGCTCAACCGTGTCCAGTGCATCGGCGTGGGCAGGGTGGACATGACCACACTGCGCGCTGAATTCGACATATACCAGGTGCGGGTGGGGGAGCGAGCGCAAGAGACGTCGAATGCGGCAGCACAGTCACCGGTACCGGAGCAGATCAGCACCGCCATCGAACGTTTTCGCAACGCTATTCCTGCCAGTTCCGATCCGAACTACGTGGAGAAAGTCGTCATACCGTTTTTGCTGACGAACATTTACGAAGGGGAGCGGCCGCTGCTGCCAATGATAGACCTCAATCTCAGTAAGGAGAACGCACTACCTGATCATTTTCTTGGCCTGATTTACCGTGACTGGAAACCGACCCCTGAGGAAGGCGTGATGGTTTTCATGAAAGGTCTCGAAAACCGGGGCGACAATAATCTTCGCAAGCGAATCTATTTTTCGGCTGTGTCACCCGATCTGTATAAGCCGATGTACCGCGCCAAAGTCACGGCCTTTTTTGACAAACTTTTGGATCAGAAATTCGCTGACAGGCCATTCATGCGGCATTACCTCGACCACTATTTCGACCTTTACTGGGACCTTCATCTTGGAGTTAGCGGCGGCGATATTCCCCGTGAGGTTCGTGAAATCGGAGAGGCCTTCAACACGGTCGTTGCGTATCAGAATCCCTTGCTGCCAATTACCTACCGCAACTATACGAAAGTTCGTGAGCTTCAGGATTTTCTCAAATCATGGATCGACGAACGCATCAGCGACATCCAATCCGGCAAGATCAAAAATCCCGAGAAAACGATCGCCTGGCATTGGCTGAAGAATGCCGGGGACGGCAGTCATTTCAGCAAGAAGGACATAGTCGTTGAGTGCTTGCACAATTTCGTCGCGCTGAGCCAATGGGGCAATACGATCTTCCGGATCATGTCGCTCTTGTCCGAAGACCACGGCGATCAGGCCGTGCGAGCGTCGTTTCAGAAGACAATGAGCGGAAATTTTGACAGTGCCGGGGGTGCGTCTTTCTCGCCGCTTGAACTATTCGTAATGGAATTGTTCCGCGTGATTTCGCCGAACGGCGGCAGCATCTCCAGCATCCATGATGAGAGATCAATCGACCACGGGGCGTCTCCGCAGCGAAAGTTCGGCTTACCGTTCGAGCGGCACAGCTATATCTGCACGCCGCATACCAGCACCAGCCTGGATCCGGTTCACTGGACGGATCCAAATACGTTCGATCCGCAACGGTATCTTCGTGTCCCGACCAGCGAACAAATCAACGATGACAAATGTCGGCAAATCGGCCTGGCACGGTGTCCGTTCGACATCACCAATTTCAAGTTCAAGGACGGACGAAAGGCGCACATTACAAATAGCGGCTTCGGCACCTTGTTTGTCGTTGCAGACGGACGAAGCTACCCGGTTTGCGACTATGCCGGCTTTGCCCCGTTCGGCTTTGGATACCGACGATGTCCAGCTGAACGACTGACAATTCTCGTCTTCGAGGATTTTTTGCGAAAGGTCTGGCGCGACAAGATCGTGTTTCGGAAACTTGATCTGGCAAATCCTGCCCGCGTACCGCTCGGGCTGAACGCAGTGATTCAAGACGATATCGCCTTCAACAAATTCGGTTTGTGACGGGCATCGCGCCGCTGGCAAGCGGTCAAACGCGGGGCTCCGCAAAGGCTCAGCACGCGCGACAGCTTGCCTCCATGATTACAGATTTACAGAAATCTCCGGCGAGCAAGGTTGTGACGCGCCCCCTTGTTTGTGTTCTGGTGCTCGCTTCCCACTACCGCATTGCAGCAGGTTGCACCCCCTATTTTGCACACCCAACATAGTATAGGCTTTAAGTTGCCCATCCTGCGAGGTCGGTCGAGCAATGCAAGGCAAGAGCCATGGATCGAAAAGCCCGGTCGGGGACTTGAGGCTCCCGACCTC
>Ga0209677_100448_pt1 | contig 23936 bp, 19 predicted proteins | sample AraplaCvi_mCL_r2_2_FD_184285 | JGI IMG/M metagenome (GOLD analysis project Ga0209677, IMG submission 184285) | Arabidopsis root microbial communities from North Carolina, USA - plate scrape CL_Cvi_mCL_r2 (SPAdes) (version 2) | ecosystem: Host-associated > Plants > Roots > Endosphere | place: USA... | reverse complement strand
TGAGCAGACCACTGCTTCCGGTCTGGTCATCCCCGACACCGCCAAGGAGAAGCCGCAGGAGGGCGAGGTCGTCGCCGTGGGCCCCGGCCGCATCGACGACAACGGCAACCGCGTCCCGCTCGACGTCTCCGTCGGCGACAAGGTCATCTACTCCAAGTACGGCGGCACCGAGGTCAAGTTCGGCGGCGAGGACTACCTCGTCCTGTCGGCCCGCGACGTGCTGGCGGTCGTCGTCCGCTGACGAACCCCGCTTCCGACGGCCCGGCTGCTTCGCGCAGCCGGGCCGTTCGTCGTTTCCGGGTCCACCGACGGCGACATTCGTGACGAAATGTGGGCGCCGCGAGTGTCGGGGGCCGGAGGTAGAGTCAGGCAAGTGACAGCACCACAGCACGACCTCACCGCGCACCGCACCTCGGGCCTGATCTACGCGGTCTCCGCGTACCTGCTCTGGGGAATCCTCCCCATCTACTTCCTGGCGCTGGTGCCGTCGGGAGCCTGGGAGATCGTGGCCTGGCGGGTGGTCTTCTCGCTCGGCTTCTGCGCGATCGCACTGACGGTCATGCGCGCCTGGCGAACCTTCGGCCGGCTGCTGACCGACAGGCGCGTGCTGCTCACGATGGGTCTCGCCGGCGCCCTGATCTACGTCAACTGGCAGACCTACGTCATCGCTACCGTGAGCGGGCACGTGGTCGAGGCCGCGCTCGGCTACTTCATCAACCCCATCGTGACCGTCTTCCTCGGCGTCATCGTGCAGCGCGAGCGCCTCCGTGTCGCACAATGGGTGGCGGTGGGCGTCAGCGTAGTCGCCGTGGTGGTCCTTGCGATCGGTTACGGTTCGCTGCCGTGGATCGCGCTCATCCTCGCCTTCTCCTTCGGCCTGTACGGCCTGATCAAGAAGCGTGTCGGCGGCCGGGTGGATGCCCTCTCCGGGTTGACTCTGGAAACCATGTGGCTCACGCCCGTGGCCGTCATCCAGCTGATCGTGGTCGGCGTCACGGCAGGGCTCACCCTCGGCACCGTGAGCATCTGGCACACCGTCCTGCTGGCGGGCGCCGGTGTCATCACGGCCGTTCCCCTGCTGTTCTTCGCCGCAGCCTCCCGCCGTCTGCCGCTGGTCTACATGGGGTTCATCCAGTACTTCGCACCGTTCATCCAGTTCATCGTGGGCGTCGCCATCCTCCACGAGGCGATGCCGCCGGAGCGCTGGCTCGGGTTCGCGATCGTGTGGGTGGCGCTGCTCATCCTCAGCGTCGACCTGATCGTCGCGGCACGTCAGGGCAGGCGCGCGCCGGAGCTCGATCTCGCGGGCGTCGACTAGCGCCGGACCGGGCGGAATACCCGCCCAGGTTCTGCCGTTACCATTGAGCATCCACAGTGGCGCAACCTTGATAGGGGTGAGATGGATCAGGCGGATCCGTTCGGTTTCATCGGTTTGACCTACGACGACGTGATGCTCCTTCCCGGGCATACGGACGTCATCCCGAGCGAGGCTGACACCTCTACTCGTCTGACCAAGCGCATCTCGATGGCGACACCACTGCTCTCGAGTGCGATGGACACCGTCACCGAGTCGCGCATGGCCGTCGCCATGGCACGCCAGGGCGGCATCGGCATCATCCACCGCAACCTCTCGATCGAGGACCAGGCGGCCCACGTCGACAAGGTGAAGCGGTCCGAGTCGGGAATGATCACCAACCCGGTGACGACGACGCCCGACGCGACCGTCGAAGAGGTGGATGCGCTGTGCGGCCAGTTCCGCGTCAGCGGCCTGCCCGTGGTCGAGCCGGATGGCACCCTGGTCGGCATCATCACCAACCGCGACATGCGGTTCGTGTCGCCGTTCGAGCGCTCGACGACCGCCGTCCGCGACGTCATGACGCGCCAGCCGCTGATCACGGCGCCCGTGGGCATCGATCCCGACTCCGCGGTCGCCATCTTCGCCGAGCACAAAATCGAGAAGCTGCCCCTGGTGGATGCGGACGGCAAGCTCCGCGGCCTCATCACGGTCAAGGACTTCGACAAGAGCGAGAAGTATCCCGACGCCACGAAGGACGATGAGGGCCGGCTGCGCGTCGGCGCCGCGATCGGCTTCTTCGGCGACGCCTGGGACCGCGCGATGACCCTGGTGGATGCGGGCGTCGACCTGCTCGTCGTCGACACGGCCAACGGCGACAGCGCCGGTGTGCTCGACATCATCCGTCGCCTCAAGGCCGAGCCCCGCGCGTCGCACATCGACGTGATCGGCGGCAACGTGGCAACGCGTTCCGGTGCGCAGGCGCTGATCGATGCGGGAGCGGATGCGATCAAGGTGGGCGTCGGCCCCGGCTCGATCTGCACCACGCGCGTCGTCGCCGGTGTCGGCGTGCCGCAGGTCACCGCGGTCTACGAGGCGTCCCTGGCGGCCCGCGAGGCCAACGTGCCGCTCATCGCCGACGGCGGCCTCCAGTACTCCGGCGACATCGCCAAGGCGCTCGTCGCAGGTGCGGACAGCGTCATGCTCGGCTCCCTGCTCGCCGGCACGGCCGAGTCCCCGGGCGACCTGGTCTTCGTCAACGGCAAGCAGTTCAAGAAGTACCGCGGGATGGGCTCGCTCGGCGCGCTCCAGACCCGCGGCAAGAAGACGTCCTACTCGCGCGACCGCTACTTCCAGGCGGATGTGCCGAGCGACGAGCAGCTGATCGCCGAGGGCATCGAGGGTCAGGTTCCGTTCCGCGGCCCGCTCTCCGCCGTGGCGTACCAGCTCGTCGGCGGCCTGCGTCAGTCCATGTTCTACGTGGGCGCGCGCACGATCCCGGAGCTGAAGTCGCGCGGCAAGTTCGTCCGCATCACCGCGGCCGGTCTCAAGGAGTCGCACCCGCACGACGTGCAGATGGTGGTCGAGGCGCCGAACTACCGCCGCTGAGCGGACGAGGAGCAGACCTCGGCGAGAGGGCGCGGCGACGATCGCCGCGCCCTCTCGCCGTTCCGTCAGCGGCCGGCGAGGGCCGCGATGCGGTCGATCGCCTCGGTGAGGACTTCCGGCGAGCAGGCGAAGTTGAGGCGGACGAAGCCCGCGCCTTGCGCGCCGAAGTCGGTCCCGGCGATGAGTGCCACCCGTGCCTCCTCGAGGATGCGCGTCGACGGGTGATCGCCCCAGCCGAGTTCGCGCAGGTCCAGCCACGCCAGGTAGCTGGCGTGCGGCTCGCGGTAGCGGACGTGCGGGAGCCGGTCGGTCAGGAGCACCGAGAGCAGCATACGGTTCGCCTCGATGGACTGGAGCGCCCCGTCCAGCCACTCCTGGCCGGAGCCGTAGGCGGCCTCGCTCGCGATGCGCCCGAACAGGCTGGTGCGCACCTCCACCTCGATGGGCAGGGCGCCGATGCGCTCCGCCTGCTCCGCTGAAGCGGTCACGAAGAGCGCGCACTTCAGCCCGGCGAGGTTCCAGGCCTTGCTGGCGGAGTGGGCGGCGATGCCGATGCGCCGCGCATCCTCCGAGACGGACAGGAACGGGGTGAACGTCGCATCCGAGTGCGTGAGCGGCGCATGCACCTCGTCGCTGACGACGGACACGCCGTGGTGCGCGGCCAGCGCAGCCACCGCCTCCAACTCGGCGCGGGGATGGACGAGGCCGAGCGGGTTGTGCGGATTGCAGAGCAGGAACGCCTTCGCGCCGCCGGCGAACGCGCGCTCCAGGCCGGCGAGGTCGAGAGCCCAGCCCGCGCCGTCCGCTCCGCCCTCGAGCAGCGGGACCTCCTCCACGACGCCGCCCGCCTCCGGGATGAGCTCGAAGAACGGCGGGTAGACGGGAGGCGTGATGACGACCCGGTCGCCCGGCTCGATCAGGGACCGCAGCGCTTCGACGATGACGACGCTGACGTCGGTGGTCGTCCGGGTCCGCGCCGGGTCGACCGTCCAGTCCCAACGGGTCTGCGCGTAGTCGGCGAACGCGCGCTTCACGCGGTCGTCCGGCCCGATGTACCCGGTGTCGCTGCGGTCGACGGCCGCGTGCAGCGCCTGGGCGATCGGGGCCGCGAGCGGATAGTCCATCTCGGCGACGAAGAGCGGCAGGACATCGTCGGGATACTCGCCCCACTTCTCGCTGGTGCGCTGGCGGAGACGGCTGAGGGGTTCGGCTTCGACGGTCACCTCACCACCTTCCCACGCTTCACGGGCACTGGCCCAGTCACTCCCGCGGCCTAGACTGAACCGCGTGAGTATGGAGATCGAGATCGGCCGCGCCAAGCGCGCCCGCCGTGTGTACGCCTTCGACGACGTCGCCGTGGTTCCGAGCCGGCGCACCCGCGACCCGGAGGACGTCTCGGTCTCGTGGACGATCGACGCGTACCAGTTCGCGATCCCCTTCCTCGCCGCTCCTATGGACTCGGTCGTCTCGCCGACCACCGCGATCATGATGGGCCAGCTCGGCGGCCTCGGCGTCCTCGACCTCGAGGGCCTCTGGACCCGGTACGAGGACCCGGAGCCGCTGCTCGCGGAGATCCGGGAGCTTCCGGCAGAGCGCGCGACCAACCGCATGCAGGAGATCTACTCCGAGCCCATCAAGCCGGAGCTCGTCACCCGTCGTCTCGCGGAGATCCGCGAGGGCGGCGTCACCGTGGCCGGGGCGCTGTCCCCTCAGCGGACCCAGGAACTGTACGAGACCGTGGTGGAGGCGGGCGTCGACCTGTTCGTCATCCGCGGCACCACGGTGTCCGCCGAGCACGTCTCGAAGAACGTCGAGCCGCTCAACCTCAAGAAGTTCATCTACGAGCTGGATGTGCCGGTCATCGTGGGAGGCGCGGCCACCTACACCGCCGCGCTGCACCTGATGCGCACCGGTGCGGCCGGCGTGCTCGTCGGGTTCGGCGGGGGAGCCGCCTCCACCACCCGCTCGACCCTCGGCATCCACGCGCCCATGGCCACCGCGGTCGCGGACGTCGCCGGCGCCCGCCGGGACTACATGGACGAGTCCGGCGGCCGCTACGTGCACGTCATCGCCGACGGCGGCCTCGGGAGCTCGGGCGACATCGTCAAGGCGATCGCCTGCGGCGCGGACGCGGTGATGCTCGGCACGACCCTGGCGCGCGCCACGGACGCGCCGGGCGGCGGCTGGCACTGGGGCGCGGAGGCGCACCACGCGCAGCTTCCACGTGGCAATCGCGTCGCGGTGGGTCAGGTCGCGCCGCTCGAGGAGATCCTGTACGGCCCGGCTCCGGTGGCCGAGGGCTCTGCGAATCTCGTGGGAGCCTTGCGCCGCAGCATGGCCACGACGGGATACTCGGATGTGAAGGAGTTCCAGCGCGTCGAGGTCGTCGTCGCGCCCTACACGACGCGGTAGCACGCGGTGCGGTAGGTGCAGTCCGGCCGACGGCGGCCGGGGAGGGAGAGAACGAATGACAGATTCAGCTCCGGGCGGCAACAGGAACGCCACCCCTCCCTCCCACCCGGCCGTGACGTACCCGTCGCGGCTCGGTCCCGCCGAGCGCGCGGCCGCGATCTCGGCGCTCAAGAGCACCGAGCTCGACATCCTCGTCGTGGGCGGCGGCATCGTCGGTGCGGGCTCGGCCGTGGACGCCGCGACGCGTGGCCTGACCACGGGCCTCGTCGAGGCGCGCGACTTCGCCTCCGGAACCTCCAGCCGGTCCTCGAAGCTCGTGCACGGCGGCATCCGCTATCTCGAACAGCTCGACTTCCGGCTCGTCCGGGAGGCCCTGATCGAGCGCGGACTGTTGCTGCAGCGCATCGCGCCGCACCTGGTGAAGCCGGTGCGCTTCCTGTACCCGCTGCACCAGCGCGTGTGGGAGCGCTTCTACGTCGGCGCCGGGATGATGCTGTACGACATCTTCTCCTACACCGGCGGGCGCCCTCCCGGCGTCCCGCACCACCGGCACCTGAGCAAGCGGCAGGTGCTGAACGCCATCCCGTCTCTGAACAAGGACGCGCTGGTGGGCGGGATCACGTACTACGACGCCCAGGTGGATGACGCCCGCTACGTCGCGAACCTGGTCCGCACCGCGGCGCACTACGGCGCGCACGTGGCTCCCCGCGTGCGGGTCGAGGGCTTCATCAAGGTCGGCGAGCGCGTCGTCGGCGTCCGGGCGCACGACCTGGAGACCGACGAGCGGTTCGACATCCGCGCGAAGCAGGTCGTCAACGCGACCGGCGTGTGGACGGACGACACCCAGGCGATGGTGGGCGAGCGCGGCCAGTTCAAGGTCCGGGCGTCCAAGGGCATCCACCTCGTCGTGCCGCGCGACCGGTTCCAGTCGAAGATGGGCCTGCTGCTGCGCACGGAGAAGAGCGTGCTGTTCGTCATCCCTTGGGGCCGCCATTGGCTGATCGGCACGACCGACACCGACTGGCACCTGGACAAGGCGCACCCGGCGGCGACCGCTGTCGACATCGACTACCTGCTCGCGCACGTGAACGAGGTGCTGAACGTCCCGCTGACCCGGGAGGACGTGGAGGGCGTCTACGCCGGACTGCGTCCGCTGCTCGCCGGCGAGTCCGAGCAGACGTCGAAGCTCTCGCGCGAGCACCTGGTCGCCCACTCGGTGCCCGGCCTCGTCGTGATCGCCGGCGGCAAGTGGACGACGTACCGCGTGATGGCGAAGGATGCCGTGGATGCCGCGGTGAGCGCGCTCGACGGGCGCATCCCCGAGTCCACCACGATGGAGATCCCGCTGGTCGGCGCGGAGGGCTACCAGGCGGCGTGGAACCGCCGGTACCGGATCGCGCAGGAGTCGGGGCTGCACGTGGCGCGGATCGAGCACCTGCTGAACCGGTACGGAACGTTCGCCGAGGACATCCTCGCGCTCATCCGCGAGGACCCGTCCCTCGCCGACGCGCTGCCCGGCGCCGACGACTACGTCGGGGCGGAGGTCGTCTATGCGGCCACCCACGAGGGCGCGCTGCACCTGGAGGACGTGCTCGCGCGACGGACGCGCATCTCCATCGAGGCGTGGGACCGCGGCGCGTCCGCGGCGCCGGTCGCGGCCTCCCTGATGGCGCGGGTGCTCGGCTGGGACGCCGGCCGCGAGGACCGCGAAGTGCGCACCTACCTCAAGCGCGTCGAGGCCGAACGCGCCAGCCAGCTGCAGCCCGACGACGAGTCCGCCGACCGCATCCGGCTCGAGGCCCCCGACATCGTCGAGGTGGATGCCGCAGCGGCGAAGTCGCAGCCGTAGGCGCCGAACGACCGGAGAGCGGAGGCCGGACGGCCTTCCGCGGAGAGCGATCTCCCGGAGGGCCCCTGCGCGCCTCCGGTAGACTGGATCCGTACCCCCAAGGCCGGCGAACCCGGCGAATGGAGACGGATGATGGTAGACGTTCGACGGGTCAAACTGCCCGGGGTCGGGGTGCTGCACACGTTCGTGACCGACGACGGCGGCAAGGTCGGGGTCATCGCGCACCGCTCCGGTCACAGCGACCTGATCACCTTCTCGGACCACGAGGACGGGGCCGACGTCACCAAAGTCTCCCTGCGGCTGAACGAGGACGAGGCCCACACCCTGGCCGAGCTGCTCGGCGGCACGCAGATCACCGAGGCGCTGACGGCGCTCGATCAGATCCCGGGTCTCAGCATCGACTGGTTCACCGTCGACTACGACGACTACATCGCCGGACAGCAGCTCGGCGCCCCCGGCGACCGCGGCTTCGTCGGGCTCACGGTCGTGGCCGTGGTGCGCGGCGACTCCGCGAACCCGGCGCCGGCTCCCGACTTCAAGGTCTTCCCGGGGGACACCCTCGTGGTCGCCGGGACGCCGGAGAAGGTCGCGAAGGCGTTCTCGTTCTTCCGCACGGGCGAGGTCGCCCACCGGGTCACCGCCGACGCGCCGCCCGGAGGCTGATCGACGATGCATCTCGGCGCAGACCTCATCGTTCTCGGGATCCTCCTGCTCGTCGCGTACGTGCTCGGGCGCCTCGGCCGGCTGGTGGGTCTCCCCGCGATTCCGATCTACATGATCGTCGGCCTGCTCGCCAGCCCTCACACCGGCTGGTTCCCCCTCAACTTCGACAGCAGCTACATCGAGCTCATCGCGATCTTCGGGCTCATCCTGCTGCTCTTCACCCTGGGCCTGGAGTTCGATCAGGACGAGTTCTTCGGCAATTTCGGCAAGCTGATCGTCTCCGGCGGCTCGTACATCCTCATCAACATGGGCGTCGGGCTTGCTTTCGGCTTCTGGGTCGGCTGGGGGACCCGCGAAGCGCTGATCATCGCCGGGATGACCGCCACATCCTCGTCCGCGATCGTCACCAAGCTGCTCATCGAGCTGCGGCGGCTCGCGAACAGAGAGACGCCGATGATCCTCGGCGTGACCGTCGTCGAGGACATCTTCATCGCGATCTACCTGGCCATCGTGTCGGTGGTGCTGAGCGGCGAGACCGACTTCTGGCCGGTCGTCGGGAAGCTCACGGTCGCGTTCGTCTTCCTGGTGGTGATGTTCGCCCTCGCGCGGTTCGGCGGCCGGTTCGTCTCGCGGCTGTTCCGCACGAAGGACGACGAGCTGTTCACCATCCTGTTCTTCGGCTTCGCCGTGCTGTTCGCCGGCGTCGGCGAGGTCCTCGGCGTCACCGACGCGATCGGTGCGTTCCTGATCGGGCTGGTCCTCGGCGCGACCAAGTTCCGCAACAAGATCGAGCACATCGCGATCCCGCTGCGCGACCTCTTCGCGGCCTTCTTCTTCCTGAACTTCGGGCTGGCGTTGAACCCCGGCCTGTTCCCATCGGTCCTCGTCCCGGTGCTGCTCGCGGTGCTGATGACGATCGTGCTCAACATCGCCGCCGGGCAGTTCGTGGCGTGGATCAACGGGATGGGCGTGCAGGGCGGCATCAACACCACCGCGATCCTGCAGAACCGGGGAGAGTTCGCGCTCATCCTCGCGACCCTGTCGCTGTCGGCCGGGCTGGATGCGCGCATTCAGCCGTTCGCCGGTCTCTACGTGCTCATCATGGCCGTCGCCGGTCCCATCCTCGCAGCGAACTCCGAGAGGATCGGTGCGATGATCCTACGGGCCGGCCCGAGGCGCCGGCGCGAACGGAAGAAGAGGCACGCCCCCATGATCGACGAGGAGATCGCGCTCGTGGATGCGGCCACGGCCGACGTCGACCGGATGGTCGAGCAGGCGATGCTGCAGCAGGACGCCGGCGGAGAACGGGAACGGGACTGACCATCGAAACGACCACGGGAGCCTCGGCGTCGACCGGCGAGACGACCCTCTTCCAGATGATGCTGCGCCCGCGCTGGATCGGCGCGCTGGTGTTCGCGCTGCTGCTCGCGGCGGGATTCGCCGCCCTGGGGCAGTGGCAGCTGCAGCGTGCGGTCGACTCGGGCAAGGCGGTCGAGGCGCCGACCGAGACGGTGCTCCCGCTCGCGCGGGTGGCGACGCCCGGGGCTCCTCTGCACGACGTGGCGGTCGGCCAGCTGGTCGAGTTCACGGGTTCCTTCGTGCCCGGCGACTACCAGCTGCTGCACGGCCGGCTCAACAAGGGCAGAAGCGGCTGGTGGGTGGTCGGCCACGTCGACATCGAGCGCGGCGACGGCAGCCGTGCCGCGCTCGCCGTCGCACGCGGCTGGGCTGCCGACGAGGCATCGGCGAAGGCCGCTGTCGCGCGGCTGGCCGAGGCGCCGGAGACGCCCCAGCGCGTCGTCGGCCGCATCCTCCCCGACGAGCAGCCGGAAGTCCCGACCGACAAGGTGAAGGACCCGACCGGGATGCGGACGCTCGGCATCGGCCAGCTCTACAACCTGTGGACGGGCGTGGACGGGATGGACGTGTACGCCGGCTATGTCGTCGAGCGCGGCGCCCCGGACGGTCTGGTGCAGATCGACTCGCCGCCGCCGATCGCCCAGACCGAGCTGAACTGGCTCAACGTGTTCTACGCCGCCGAGTGGGCCATCTTCGCCGGGTTCGCGGTGTTCCTCTGGTTCCGGTTGGTGAAGGACGCCAAGCAGCGCGAGGACGAGGAGCGGGAGCTGGCGGCGCAGGAAGCAGCCACCGCAGGGAACGTAGAATAGCTGCATGCCCCTCGCCCCGAAGCTCGAAGACTTCCCGAAGATCCGCAGGGCGCTCCGGTTCTACCAGGTGTTCGCGTACGTCACCGGAATCATGCTGCTCCTCCTCTGCAGCGAGATGATCGTCAAGTACGGGCTCGGCTACGAGCTCTTCGCGTTCAGCAACTACGGCGCCTTCACGTTCGTGCCGGTCAAGAACGCGGTCGCCCCGACCGGTGTGGATCTGAGCACCGGCATCCTGATCGCTCACGGCTGGCTCTACGTCGTGTACCTGTTCTCGGACTTCCGCCTCTGGACGCTGATGCGCTGGCCGTTCGCGAAGTTCGTCATGATCGCCCTCGGCGGCGTGGTGCCGTTCCTCTCGTTCTTCGTGGAGGCGCGCATCACCAAGCAAGTGCGGTCCTACCTGGCCGGCCGGGAGGCCGAAGCCGTGATCCCCGTGGAGGCGACAAATTAGCGGAGAATCCATGAGTGCAGACCCTGCGTTCACCGACGTCCTGAGCGGGGCCGACTCCGCGAACCCGTCCGGGCCCGTCCTCGTCGTCGACTTCGGCGCGCAGTACGCCCAGCTGATCGCACGCCGGGTGCGGGAAGCGAACGTGTACTCCGAGATCGTGCCGCACACGGTGACGGCTGCCGAGATCGCGGCCAAGCGCCCCTCCGGGATCGTGCTGTCCGGCGGACCCTCATCGGTCTACGAGGAGGGCGCGCCGCGGCTCGACGAGGCGATCTTCGACCTCGGCGTTCCGGTGCTGGGCATCTGCTACGGCTTCCAGATCATGGCGACCGCCCTGGGCGGCGAGGTCGCGAAGACGGGGCAGCGGGAGTACGGGTCGACGGCCGTGCGCATCGCGGACCGCGCGCGGTCCGGCAGCCTGCTCGACGGGCAGCCGGAGGAGCAGACCGCCTGGATGAGCCACGGCGACTCGGTCGCCCGGGCGCCGGAGGGCTTCGAGGTCCTCGCGTCGACCGACGGGACGCCGGTCGCGGCGTTCGCCAACGACGCACGCCGGCTGTACGGCGTCCAGTGGCATCCCGAGGTCAAGCACTCGACGTACGGGCAAGCGGTGCTCGAGAACTTCCTGCACCGCGCAGCCGGCATCCCTGCCGACTGGAACAGCGGCAACGTGATCGCGGACCAGGTCGCGGCCATCCGTGCGCAGGTCGGCTCCGGCCGTGTCATCTGCGCGCTCTCCGGCGGCGTCGACTCCGCCGTCGCGGCCGCGCTCGTCCACGAGGCCGTCGGCGACCAGCTGGTGTGCGTCTTCGTCGACCACGGACTGCTCCGCAAGGACGAGGCGCGCCAGGTCGAGGAGGACTACGTCGCGGCCACCGGGGTGCGCCTGGTGACCGTGAACGCGCAGAAGCAGTTCCTGGATGCGCTCGCCGGCGTCAGCGACCCCGAGACCAAGCGGAAGATCATCGGCCGGGAGTTCATCCGCGTCTTCGAGAAGGCCCAGGCCGACCTGATCGCCGAGGCGGCGAGCGAGGGCGACCCGATCCGGTTCCTCGTCCAGGGGACCTTGTACCCGGATGTGGTCGAGTCCGGCGGCGGTGCCGGCACCGCCAACATCAAGAGCCACCACAACGTGGGCGGGCTGCCGGAGGACCTCCAGTTCGAGCTCGTCGAGCCGCTCCGCACCCTGTTCAAGGACGAGGTGCGAGCGATCGGACGCGAGCTGGGACTTCCCGAGGCGATCGTCGGCCGCCAGCCGTTCCCCGGCCCTGGTCTCGGCATCCGCATCGTCGGCGAGGTCACGCAGGAGCGCCTCGACCTGCTGCGCGACGCGGATGCGATCGTGCGTGCCGAGTTGACGGCAGCCGGCCTCGATGCCGAGATCTGGCAGTGCCCGGTGGTGCTGCTCGCTGACGTCCGCTCGGTCGGCGTCCAGGGCGACGGCCGCACCTACGGGCACCCGATCGTCCTGCGGCCGGTGTCGAGCGAGGATGCGATGACCGCCGACTGGACGCGCCTCCCGTACGAGCTTCTGGCGAAGATCTCGAACCGCATCACCAACGAGGTGGACGGCGTGAACCGGGTCGTGCTCGACGTGACGTCGAAGCCGCCGGGAACGATCGAGTGGGAGTGACGCTGCGTAGCAGCCGCTCCTGAAGCGACAGAAGGGCCGCCGTGCGATCGCACGGCGGCCCTTCTGTGTCCGGCGCTCTGTCGCGGGTGGGCGACGGTTGCGGGAGAGCGTCAGTTGCGGGAGAGGGCGAAGATGCGCAGCAGCTCCAGGTAGAGCCAGACGACGGTCACCATGATGCCGAAGGCGCCGGCCCAGCCGTAGGCGCGCGGGGCGCGGTTCTTGACCCCGCGCTGGATGGCGTCGAAGTCGAGCACGAGCGAGTACGCGCACATGATGACGACGAGGACACCGATCACGAGCCCGAGCGGGATGCCGAAGATGTGGAACGATCCCCGGAGACCCCACGGGTCGTTCACGGCTCCGGTGACGATCAGCACAAGGTTGATGATCGAGAACAGGAAGTAGCCGATCATGGCGACGAGGAAGATCTTCGTCGCGCGCGCGGACGCCCGGATCTTGCCGCTCGCGAAGAGCGCCAGCGTCACGCCGACGACGACGACCGTGCCGATGACCGCCTGGATGACGACTCCGCCGGCGAAGGCCTCGTAGAACCGGGAGATGCCGCCGATGGCGACACCCTCTGCCGCGGCGTACGCCAAGGTCAGGCCGGCCGACGGCAGCTTCTTGCGGTTGCGGAAGATGTTGACGAAGGCGAGCACGAGACCGGCCACGAGGCCGAGGATCCAGAGACCGGGGACGATCCAGCCGACGGCCGCGCCCACGAGGAGGACGGCGAAGGCGGCGACGGTCTTCCGGATGGTGTCCTCGACCGTCATCCGGTCGGTCTCGACCGCGGTCGCCGAGGGGGCTTCGTACAGCTCCTGCAGCTGCTCGGCGGAGGCCGTAGGGGGCGTGTTGCGGAAGGCGGGGCTCTGAGAGAAAGCCGGGTTGGACGTTGCCATGATTCCTCGCTAGGTCGGACGACGGGAGGTCGTGTTCAGTCCAATCTATTCGCTTCTTTTCTGAGCGTTCTGACAGATTGCCATGAATCCCATCGGACCGCGGTCCAGCGGGCGAGCCACGCGGAGACGACGACCACCACGCTGGTGGTCAGGATGGTGACCCAGCCCTCCTGGTAGTCGTGCACGAAGCCCGGCAGAACGACGCTCCACACCACCGGGAGGGCGAGAGCGGCGAAGGCGGGGAGGGGACGCAGGCGCACGAGCAGCCAGGCGGCGAGGGCGATCGCATAGCACCAGGCGAATCCCGAGCCGCCGAGCATCAGCCAGGTGAAGCCGAGGACCGGAACGGGCACCGCCACACGCCGTCCGATGGTGGAGGGCAGGATCGCCCATCCCGCCGGCTGCGTCAGCGAGCCGAGGAGGAGCAGGGGGAGGCTGTACGCGGTCGTTCCGAGGATGCAGGCCGTGCCGACGACGATCAGCGTCAGCCCGACGATCAGACGGGGGCGATACGCGCCCCAGCGCAGGGTGAGCAGCGACGCCGGCTCGACCCAGCGGGTCTGAGTCGCGGGCGGATCGGCGGGCACGGGTCGATTCTGGCATCCCCCGGGTGCCGTCGGCAGCAGGAACGCGCGGGCTAGGATCGGCCCATGCGTGCGCGAACGGCCCCGATGGTCATCGGACACCGGGGTGCGCCGGGCTACCGGCCGGAGCACACGCGCGGCTCCTACCAGCTCGCGCTGCAGCTGGGAGCGGACGCGGTGGAGCCGGACATCGTCGCCACGAAGGACGGGGTCCTGGTGCTGCGGCACGAGAACGAGATCTCGGGTACCACCGATGTCGCGGACCATGCCGAGTTCGCGGATCGGCGGACCACCAAGGAGATCGACGGCGTCGCCCTGACCGGCTGGTTCACGGAGGACTTCACCTGGGACGAGTTGTCGACCTTGCGTGCGCGGGAGCGCATCCCGGCGCTGCGTCAGAGCAGTTCGACGTTCGACGGCCACTATCCGCTGCTGCGCCTGCGCGACCTGCTGGAGCTGATCGAACGCGCCGGGGAGGCCCCCGGACGCTCTCCGGGCCTTGTCGCCGAGCTGAAGCACGCGACGTACTTCGAAGCCGCAGGGCTCCCGCTCGACGAGCTGCTCCTCGCGGAGTTCGCAGAGGCGGGCTGGTCGGATCGCGCGGACGTCGTGGTGGAGAGCTTCGAGCGCACCGTCCTCGGGCAGTTGCACGCTCGCGGCTTCCGTGGCCGGCGCGTCTACCTGCTGGAGGGTGCGGGCGCTCCGGCGGACCGGGTCGCCGCGCTCGGTTCCGCAGCGCCCGGCTATGACAGCGACCTGACGCTGCGCGGCCTCTACGCGCTCGGCTCGGCGGCGACGTCCCCCGGCGAACGCGTGGACGGGATCAGCGTCGAGACCTCTCAGGTGCTCTCCTCCGGCTCCGTCTCGGTAGCGCTCTTCGGCGAGGACGATGCCGCGGATGTCGGCGCGGTGACCTCCGACCTCGTCGATCTCGCGCACTCGGCGGGCCTCGCGGTGTTCTGCTGGACGCTGCGGCCGGAGAACGGGATGCTGCCCCCCGAGTTCCGGACGGGTGGGCCGGAGGCGGAATGGGGCGATTGGCGCCGCTTCTTCTCGATCCTCCTGCACTCCGGTGTGGACGGGGTCTTCGCCGACCATCCCGACCTCGCCGTCTCGGTCCGCGACGGACGCTGAGGGTGATCCGCCGCCGCTCGGGCGGCTCCAGGCCGAATGACGGTGGCGGCGACTAAAATCGACGGAGACATGACGAGCCTCCCTGACGCCCCGCAGACCACCCCCTCCTCCGTTCCGATCATCCTGGACGGATGGCAGGGCGACGGCGTCGACGAACGGGCGGCTGCGCGCGACGCCGGCACCCCCGGAGCGGATTCCGGGAAGGCCGGCTCCGGCCATTGGGGTCCGAGCGAACGTCTGTTCGCCGGTCTCAACCCGCAGCAGCGGGTGGCGGCCGAGTACCGGGGCCAGGCGCTCCTGATCGTCGCCGGCGCCGGCTCGGGAAAGACGAGCGTCCTCACCCGGCGCATCGCCGGACTCATCGAGGGTCGTGAAGCGTGGCCCAGCGAGATCCTCGCGATCACGTTCACGAACAAGGCAGCCAACGAGATGCGCGAGCGCGTCGAGCAGCTGGTCGGGGGCAAGGCGCAGGGGATGTGGATCTCGACCTTCCACTCGGCCTGCGTCCGGATCCTCCGCCGCGAGGCGGAGACCATCGGCAAGACGTCGAGCTTCACGATCTACGACTCCGGAGATACCCGGGCGCTCCTGAAGCGCATCATCAAAGGGCTCGATGCCGACACCCTCGGCTTCACGGTCGGGAGCGCCGCGAACCGCATCTCCAAGCTGAAGAACGAGCTGACGGATCTGGAGACCTTCGCCCGCTCGGCGAACCTCAGCGATCCGCAGGAGGTGATGTTTCTCGAGATCTTCCGTCAATACACGCGCGAGCTGCGCCGGGCGAACGCCTTCGACTTCGACGACCTGATCGCCGAGACCGTCTTCCTGTTCCGTGCCTTCCCGCGGGTCGCCGCTCTCTATCAGAGCCGGTTCCGCCACATCCTGGTCGACGAGTACCAGGACACCAACCATGCTCAGTATTCGCTCATCCGCGAGCTGACGATGCCGGTCGCTCCCGACATCGTGGACGACCTGGAAGCCCACGGGCGCAATGTCCGGCCGCTGCGTGACGCCGCCGGCGTCATCCCGAGCGCATCCCTCACCGTCGTCGGTGACTCCGACCAGTCGATCTACGCCTTCCGCGGAGCCGACATCCGCAACATCGTCGAGTTCGAGCGGGACTTCCCGGGTGCGAAGGTGGTGCTGCTGGAACAGAACTACCGGTCGACGCAGAACATCCTGAGTGCGGCGAACGCCGTCATCGCGAACAACTTCGACCGCAAGGACAAGAAACTGTGGACGGCCGTGGGCGACGGCGACAAGATCGTCGGCTACACCGGGTACTCCGGTCACGACGAGGCGCAGTTCGTCGCGGACGAGATCGAGAAGCTGCACTCGGCCGGGATGGACTACAAGGACATCGCGGTCTTCTACCGCACCAACGCCCAGACGCGAGCACTGGAGGAGATCTTCATCCGCTCGGCCCTGCCTTACAAGGTGATGGGGGGCACGAAGTTCTACGAGCGGGCCGAGATCAAGGACTCGATGGCCTACCTCATCACGGTCGCGAACCCGGACGACATGCTCGCACTCCGCCGCATCCTGAACACGCCGAAGCGCGGTATCGGTCCGGCGACGGAGACGCAGCTGGCGAGCTATGCGGAGGACAACGGATTGACCTTCCGCGCCGCGATGCGCGATGCCGGATCGCTCGGTCTGGGGCCGAAGGTGACCAATGCGATCCTTCAGCTCTCGAACCTTCTCGACGAGGCGGCGGCGAAGATCGATCCGTCCAACCCGGCGGGAGTGTCGTCCGTGGCCGACGTGCTCACGTTCCTGCTCGACGGAAGTGGATACCTGGAGGCGCTGCGCAACAGCCGCGATCCCCAGGACGAGGCCCGCGCCGAGAACGTCGACGAGCTGGTGGCGGTGACGCGCGAGTTCGGCCGCAACAACCCGGATGGGTCGTTGGTGGACTTCCTCACCGAGGTCTCCCTGGTGGCCGCGGCGGACGAGATCGACGATTCCAGCGGATCCGTGTCGCTCATGACCCTCCACACCGCGAAGGGGCTGGAGTACGACGCGGTGTTCCTCACGGGCATCGAGGAGGACCTGCTCCCGCATCGCATGTCGGCGAACGAGCCGGGTGGCCCGGCGGAGGAGCGCCGGCTCTTCTATGTCGGCATCACCCGTGCCAAGAAGCGCTTGTTCCTGTCCCTCGCCATGACCCGTGCCCAGTTCGGTGAGACCGCGGTGGCCATGCCCAGTCGCTACCTGCAAGAGATCCCCGCCGACCTGATCGATTGGCGGCAGTCGCCGGGTGCGGCCAACGGCCGGGGAGGGACGCAGTCCCGTGCGCTCAACGCCCGCCGTCCCGGCATCGAGGGCGGCTCCGGCGGCTCCGGATGGAACGACAGCCTCTCCGCCGCGCCCTTCCGCCAGGAGCGTCCGAAGGCCGAATGGCCGAATCGGGTCACCGGCAAGGTCCGCGACAACGGCGACCTCGAGCTCGCGCCCGGCGACCGCATCCGGCACGCCGACTTCGGGGAGGGACGCGTCATGCAGGTCACAGGCCAGGGTGCGAAGCGGGTCGCGCACGTGCAGTTCGAGAAGGCGGGCGCGAAGAAGCTCCTGATCAAGATCGCCCCGATCGACAAGCTCTGACGGGACCCGGCTCCGCCTTCCTGTTGGCTGCGGCAAGTGAAGGAGATTCGCACGAATACCCTTCGAATCTCCTTCACCACTGCCATTCGAAGGAGATTCGACACCCGATCTCCTCGATAGGCCCAGTTCGGTGGGACCGCCTCCCTAACGCTCGGCGGACCCGTCGCCCGGCCCCACGGTGCGGCGAAGCCGCGCCAGGTACCGGTCGCGCGGGAGGTGCCTCAGGCGCAGCGGAAGGCGCGGGTACACCGCCGCCGTCCAGCGGATCACCCGGTCGAAGCGTCGTTGCCGGCGCTCGTTCCAGGGCAGGTGGAACTCGTGCCGCAGCCGCTCCGGAAGGAGGCCCGCCGTGACCAGGCGCGCCACCGGGAGCAGCCGGCGGAGCCACCACGGCGCGTACCGGGGATGCAGGATCTGCCGAGAGACGGCCAGGACCTCCGGTTCCACGCGGAGGCCGGCCATCATCCGCTCCCAGTAGCCGTCGAAGTCCGACCGCGTCGCCGGCCAGCGTTCCTCCGTCAGCTGGAGACTGGAGAGGGCGCGGGCGAACTCCCGATACGCCTCGTCCGCCTGCTCCGCCGTGAGATCGCCGAAGACGCGCCGGTGCAGCTCCATCATCGTCTGGTACAGCGTGGAGGCGACCCACAGCTGCAGCTCGGGGTCGAACGCGCTGTAGGCCGGCCGGCCCGGAGCCGCGTCGCCGTGCACCGGGACGTGCGCCTGGTTGACGACCCGTCGCATCGCCGCGACCTCCTTCGGCGTGCCGAACATCGCCGCGGAGAGATAGAGCATCGTTCCATCGAAACGGTCCATCAGCCGCTCGGAGAAGTCGCTGTGCTCCACCACCCCTCGCCCCACGGCGGGATGCGCCATCTGGAGGAGCAATGCCCGGCCCCCACCGGCCAGAGTCAGCGCTTCGGATGCGATCTGCGTCGCCCGGACGGGCCGGTTGCGTCGGATGATGCCCACGAGGCCATGGTGCCGTGCCCTCCTGCGAGTGGCCGGAAAGAGCGGTGGGCCCACTGCGCTCGATCACACCCACGTCGACCGTCCGCGGCGGGGCCCGGACAGCCGCCGGCCGGACAGCCGTCGGCCGGAATGCCGCGCGGGTCGTCCAGGACCGGGTGTGCCATCGAGCCCGGTGAGAACCCCTGATCGTGTAGAGCGGCGTCCGTGCCGACGGCCTCCGCGGGACATGCGCAGCCGTCCGGCCACGAGAAGAGCCGCGCCGCTGACACTCGCACCGGTGCCCCACAGGGTCGGCGCGAGGATGTCCGTGCCGGTGTCGGCGAGCTGTGCCGTCGTCGGGGCCGGTTGAGCGTCCGACAGGTCGACGCTCGGCGCGGGCTCCATCGCCCCGGGCGCCTGAGCATGCGTGATCTCCGAGGCGATCCCGAATGCCGACGTCCAGGACCGCAATCGCGTGCCGCCCGCGGACGGGTCCGTGCGCGACGGGTCGATCCGCTCCGTCCAGACGTAGTAGCCGTCGGCCGGGAGGTCGCACGACGGAGTCGTGTATTCGCCGATCCCGGCCACCGTCGTCTCGACCGTGCACACGGTGGGCGCTCCGTCGGGAACCGTCTCTTCTCGAGCGATCGGGTCGGCGAAAGGCCCATGCAGCGTGCTCTCGACGACTGCCGTGATGGGTACCAGCCCCTCGCTGGAGGATGTCACGCCCCAGGTGGGGAGGAGCCCGTCCCCGTCGTCGACCGTCACAGCCAACCGGTCCGTGACCGGAGCCCCTGGACGCGCCATCGCAGCGGACGTCTGGGTCTCCACCCGGGGCTGGAAGGGCAGAGGGGACGGTCCCGTCACGGTCGCCTCTGCATGGGCCGTGGCAGTCGACGGCTGGGCGATCAGCACCGCCTGCGCATCCACGGTCGGCAGGGCCACGGTCAGCCGGTCGCCATACGGCAGATTCCCGGTCGTCGCGGTCGCGCTGCTGGCGACACTCGCCTCCGTTCCCGTCGGGTGGATGGCGACATCGGTTCCCGAGGGAATGGTCGCGATCGCCGTGCCGTCGTCGAACGTGGCACCGGTGAGGGTGACCGAGACGGGATGGGCGCCCGCGGCGAGCAGGTCGGGACCGGCCAGGCGGTCGACGGTCAACTCCACCCGGACCCGGCCGGGCCCGTTCTCCGCCAGTTCGATGACGACGGCGGCACGGACGCCGGTCGACCCCCGCGTGGTCGCCTCCGCGACCATGTCGAGGGCTCTGGCGTACACGGCGTCGGTGTCGGCTCCGGCGCGACCGGCGTGTGCCTGCGCGTCGGCCTCGGACATCCCGGCGTACATCCACGTCGCCAACTGGCCGGCGGCGGCAGTCAGGCGATCGCCGCTGCCTGCCCAGCTCCGGGCGATGTACGCGAAGACGGCCGACTGCTCGGGCGTCCACCATCCCATGCCCGCCGGATCGGCGTAGCTGTACTCCAGGCCCACGGGCGCACGCTTCCCGGGATTGAGGCAGAAGCCCACGGCGCCGTCGTCGAAGTGGTAGGCACCGATCCAGAAGCCGTCGGAGGAGAGATAGCCGGGCCCGTGGCCGTCTGCAGACAGTGCACGCGCGGGAGTGGCGCAGAGGACGCTCTGCAGGATGCCGAGGAAGACGGCCAGTCCGGCTAGACAGAGGGTGGTGATGAGGGTGAAAGGTCGATGGGTCATGGATCAACCGTCGCCGGGGACGCGATCTCCTGACCCGTCACGCGGGGCATCGGTGGAGAACTGCATCGCAGAGACGAATGTGAGCACATCGTGCGGTTACGGGCCGTCCAGCCGGAGGGACTAAAGTTCGTCGTGGCGAATTTATCTCGGCGTCGAGCTATCTCCCGTCGGACCGCCAGGAAAAGTCGATCGGCAGCCACGAGCGCACCGGAACACCAGCGGATTGGATAACCGTGGATCTATACGAGTACCAGGCCAGAGACCTGTTTGAGAAGTACGGGGTCCCGGTGCTTCCGGGCATCGTCGCGGATACGCCGGAGGAGGTGCGCGCAGCGGCCGAGAAACTCGGCGGTGTCGCCGTCGTCAAGGCGCAGGTGAAGGCCGGCGGACGCGGCAAGGCCGGCGGCGTCAAGGTCGCGAAGAACCCGGACGAGGCGGAAGAGGCGGCCAAGGCCATCCTCGGCCTCGACATCAAGGGTCACATCGTCCACCGCGTCATGGTGGCCGGCGGAGCGCGCATCGCCCGCGAGTTCTACTTCTCGGTGCTCCTCGACCGGGCCAACCGCTCCTACCTGTCGCTGACCAGCGTCGAGGGCGGCATGGAGATCGAGCAGCTCGCGGTGGAGAAGCCGGAGGCGCTCGCGCGCATCGAGGTCGACCCGCGCGCCGGCCTCGACCACGCCAAGGCGGTAGAGATCGCTCAGGCCGCCGGATTCCCCGAGGACCTGGTCGAGAAGGTCGCCGACGTCTTCGTGAAGCTGTACGCGGTCTACACCGGCGAGGATGCGACACTCGTCGAGGTCAACCCGCTGGTGCTCACCGAAGAGGGCGACATCATCGCTCTCGACGGCAAGGTGAGCCTGGACGAGAACGCCGGATTCCGCCACCTCTACCACGAGGCGCTGGAGGACAAGGCCGCCGCCGACCCGCTGGAGGCGAAGGCCAAGCAGGCCGACCTGAACTACGTGAAGCTCGACGGCGAGGTCGGCATCATCGGAAACGGCGCGGGGCTCGTCATGTCGACCCTGGATGTCGTCGCCTACGCCGGCGAGAAGCACAACGGCGTGAAGCCCGCGAACTTCCTCGACATCGGCGGCGGCGCCTCGGCGGAGGTCATGGCCGCGGGCCTCGACGTCATCCTGAACGACCCGCAGGTCCAGAGCGTCTTCGTCAATGTCTTCGGGGGCATCACCGCCTGCGACGCGGTCGCCAACGGCATCGTGAAGGCTCTGGAGATCCTCGGGGACGAGGCCAACAAGCCCCTCGTGGTGCGCCTCGACGGCAACAACGTCGACGAGGGCCGCCGCATCCTCCGGGAGGCGAACCACCCCCTGGTGACGCTGGCACTGACCATGGACGAGGGCGCCGACAAGGCCGCCGAGCTGGCCGCGAAGTAAGCGAAGGACGAACGAGAATGTCAATCTTCCTCAACAAGGACTCCAAGGTCATCGTCCAGGGCATCACCGGCGGCGAGGGCACCAAGCACACGGCGCTCATGCTGAAGGCGGGCACCCAGGTCGTCGGCGGCGTGAACGCGCGCAAGGCCGGTACGACCGTCACCCACGGCGACGTCGAGCTCCCGGTGTTCGGCACGGTCGTCGAAGCCATCGAGAAGACCGGGGCCGATGTCTCGATCATCTTCGTGCCGCCCGCGTTCGCGAAGGATGCGATGGTCGAGGCGATCGACGCCGAGATCCCGCTGCTCGTGGTGATCACCGAGGGCATCCCGGTGCAGGACTCCGCCGAGGCGTGGGCGTACGCCAAGGAGAAGGGCAACAAGACCCGGATCATCGGCCCGAACTGCCCCGGCATCATCACGCCCGGCGAGTCGCTGGTCGGCATCACGCCCGCCAACATCACGGGCAAGGGCTCGATCGGCCTGGTCTCGAAGTCCGGAACCCTCACCTACCAGATGATGTACGAACTGCGCGACCTCGGCTTCTCGACCGCGATCGGCATCGGCGGCGACCCGGTCATCGGCACGACGCACATCGACGCGCTCGCCGCGTTCGAGGCCGACCCGGAGACGAAGGCGATCGTCATGATCGGCGAGATCGGCGGCGACGCCGAGGAGCGCGCTGCGGACTTCATCAAGGCGAACGTCACGAAGCCGGTCGTCGGCTACGTCGCGGGCTTCACCGCGCCCGAGGGCAAGACCATGGGCCACGCCGGCGCGATCGTGTCCGGTTCGGCCGGCACGGCGCAGGCCAAGAAGGAGGCGCTGGAGGCGGCGGGTGTGAAGGTCGGCAAGACGCCGTCCGAGACGGCAGCCCTGCTCCGCGAGGTCTACGCCGCGCTGTAGGCAGCATCTGCTCGAGAAGGGCCGGATCCGTTCACGGATCCGGCCCTTCCGTGTTTTCCACAGGGCGACGAACACTCTGTTCGCGCCTCCTCGCACGGCGTTACAGTGAGCGCACCCGGACGCACCGGCCGACCGGAAGGGGAGTGCGATGCCTCGTCTGACGAACGCGGAACTGATCGAGCGCCTCTCCCGGCTGGAGGCGGAGAACGCGCTGCTGCGCGGGCAGGTCGCCGAGCAGGCGGGGGCCGGGCCTGCGGCCGCCGACCTGGTCGCGGCGCCCGTGAAGCACCGGAGGGGCTGGGGATGGACGCTGCTGGCGACGGTCCTCATCGTCGTGGGCGCCCTCCTCGCGCCGCTGGCCGTCGTCGCATCCTGGGCGAGAGTGGAGCTGACGGACACGGACAGGTTCGTGGCCACCTACGCTCCGCTCGCGCACGATCCGGGCGTGCAGAGCTTCATCACCGATCAGGCCGTGAAGGCGGTCCAGCAGCACGTCGACATCCCCGGAGTGACCTCCCAGGTGATCGACGGGATCACGCAGCTGGGCACCGGCCCGCTCGCCACCAAGGCGCTGGATTCGCTGAAGGGGCCGCTGGCGCAGGGGATCGTCTCGCTCGTGCGCTCCACGGTGCAGCGCTTCGTGACCTCCGATGCGTTCTCCCAGGTCTGGGAACAGGCGTTGCGGACGAGCCATGACCAGTTCGTCGCCACGATGGAGAACGATCCGAAGGCCGCCATCACGGTCGGGTCCGACGGCTCGGTCGGCATCCAGCTCGCACCGATCGTCGCGCGGGTGAAGCAGCTGCTCGTCGATCAGGGGCTCACGTTCGCATCGCAGCTTCCCACAGTGGATCGGACGATCACCGTGGCCCAGACCTCCGCCATCCCCACCCTCCAGCTGTTCTACGGGCTGTCCGTCGCCGCAGGCACCTGGCTGTCGTGGGTGGCTCTCGCGCTGCTCGCCCTCGGCGTCGTGGTCGCGCGACGGCGCGCGCTCGCGCTGGTCTGGGCGGCCGTGGGTCTCGGGGTGGCGATGGCTCTGACCCTGGCGGCCCTCGGCGTGGGCCGCCTCGTCTTCGTGGCGCAGGCATCCCCGTCCCTGATCCCGACGGCATTGGCCCAGTCGCTGTTCTCGACCGTGACCGACGCGATGATCGCGACGGCCGTCGCCGTGCTCATCCTCGCGCTCTCCGTCGCACTCGTCGGCTGGTACGCCGGCCCGTTCGCCGCGCCACGGCGGCTGCGCGGCTTCTTCGGCGCAGGCGCATCCTGGCTGCGGGATGCGGCCCAGCGTCACGGCATCAGCACAGGGCGCACCGGCGAGTGGATGTACACCCAGCGCGTCCTCCTGCGAGCCGCGGTCGCGGTGATCGCCGCGGCGATCGTGCTGTTCGTCCGGCCGCTCACGACCTCCCTGGTGGTGTGGACGCTCGTTCTCGCCGTCCTCGTCGTGGCCGTCCTCGAGCTCGTGGAGCGGCCGGTCATCGCGGTCCCGGACGCAGCGGATGACGACACGCCCGTCATGACCGTCTCCTGAGCGTCGAAGTGTCGGCCGCGTCCGCGGTCCGCGCGCCGGTAGGCTCCGTTCGGTCATGAGTCGCACAACCGTCGCCCTGCTCGTCGCGCTGGAGGCGCTCATCGTCGCCGCGGTCGGCCTCGGCATCTGCC
>Ga0209677_100443_pt1 | contig 24082 bp, 18 predicted proteins | sample AraplaCvi_mCL_r2_2_FD_184285 | JGI IMG/M metagenome (GOLD analysis project Ga0209677, IMG submission 184285) | Arabidopsis root microbial communities from North Carolina, USA - plate scrape CL_Cvi_mCL_r2 (SPAdes) (version 2) | ecosystem: Host-associated > Plants > Roots > Endosphere | place: USA... | reverse complement strand
TAGAAGCCCCAGTCGTTGTTGCCGGCGGCAGCGCGAATGAAGCCCTCGTCGAACAGCCGCAGCGCCTCCTCGCGGATCATCTGCCAGTTGTCGGTGAGCTTCTGCAATTCCGGGAATTGCTCGACCGGGATCACCGGCTGGTTCGGCACCGCCGAGCCCGCATACATCAGGACATTGTATGGCGCGAGATAGGTCGAATGGTCGCCGAGCTGACGTGCGAAACGAAGCCGCTGCTTGCCGCGAAAATGCACGTAGATCGTCGTACCGAGCAAAATGTAGAGCGCGACGAGCTGTGGTGCGAAAAGCTGTCTCAACATATCGGGATCCCATGATCGTGCCGGCCAGGGGCTCCTAATTGCCTCACCTCATCTGACGAACAGACGATCCCGGAGAGGACACCCTGACGCGGGTCCTAATCCGTTAGCATAATGGGAAGAGGTGCATGCTGCACCCCCTCGTGAGCGAGATGTGACCGCGTACGAGGCGCGATTTTGCTTTCGCGTGACCGCAGGGCCACAGCAGGTGCATGCTGTCAGCGACGGCGGGACTCTGGATAAACTGCAGCTCCCGTTGGCTGCGCATCTTGTCGTGCTGGGCGACCTGGTCCTGTCAGTCCTGCGCCAGCGCCTGCAGGCCCTTGAAGGTGAGCCGCTTGGGATCTCTGACGCCGGCCAAGTACAGGCGGCGAATGAACACGGTCACCGAATCGCGGTCGCAGCCGGTCAAGGCGACGACGGCATCGACTGCGGTCTTCTGGGCCTCCATGGGATTTCTCCTGGCGTGGGCAACCCGGCGCCAGAAGTTTTCACGATGGGGATTAATACGGCGTTAACCGTGCAGGCCGCGAGCTCAGCCGGCGCACCTTCGTTCAGAGCAGGTAACAGTCCTCGGCAGGTTCCGACCGCGTGTTGAGGTCCTGCGCAGGCGTCAACCATCTCGGGCGCGCCGGCGGCGTGATGACGCGTCGCTCGAGATCGCCGAGGCTCGGCATCGCTTCGGCGAACTTGACCGCAAAGCCTTCCGTAAACCGCCTGACAACGCGCCCCACGCAGCTGCCGACCGCAAGCGGGGTGCCAATCACTGGCTCGATTGCCGCCGAGACCGCAGCGCCCGACATCGACGCGTTGATCACGAAGCAAGGCACGACGCTGCCATCGGCGAGCGTCAGCGCCGAGTGCGGGCTGGTCGGCACGTAACGCGCAGACTTGCGCGCATCGCGGATGCTCGGGTCCCTGTGCTTCTTCTCCAGCCAGACCAGCATGTCGGCAAGTCGCGCGCGTTCAGCACGAGTCATCTCGAGCTCAAGCAGGATACCGCCGTGCACGGTGTCGCTGATGAGACCGTCGAACTTGCCGAATTCCCGAAAATACGAGGTCAGGCGGTCACCCACCTTGCCTACGACGGGCACGTCCAGCAGCATGCGGAACGGCGAGACACGCGTCGTTCGGCAGGCGAAGGTCCTCAAACGGCCTTCCGGATCATACCAATTCGGTAGCGTGTAGGTGCCAGGTGCCTGAATCGTGACGGCGCGCTGTTTGAGAAACCGTGTAACCGACATGGCTCGCTCCTAGAATCCCGAAGACCCAGGAAAACAGCCTGTCGTGGTTCGGCGCCACCTGAGAGGTGGATAGGACGCGTCCAGCACAACCGTAATGGACCAATCCAGCCGAGATGCACGGAGTAGTAAAGTACCGATCTTCATGCGCAAAGACTGCGCACGAAGACCCTAACGAATTTTGAAAAGACGCGGACGGATTCGCCCTAAGGGATCGTAGGGGCAGTCCCTTTCGAAATCCTCAATATCGGAATCCGTTCAACTACGGAGTCTTGCAACCGGCTCAGCCCGGACTTCGAAAAGCTCGCGATGCGGCGATCGAGCGAGATTCATTGGTCGTAGTAACCACAGTATCTCTACTTGAGCTGAGAGAGAGCATGCGGCGCATGGCGCTGCCATCGGAACTACGCTTCATCCTGACAATGGCGCCTACGAGTTGCAAAGCACGATGCCGGGCAGACACCGGCCATTAAACGCGGCCTTATTGGACGACGTAGTTAACGGACACCAGCGACCGCAACCCGTAGTAGTTCCGAGAGCATGCGACCTCACCTTTGCCGCGAAGAGACAGACTTGCAGAACTAATAACACGTTCGCCCAACTACACTATTTGATCGATAACGCTCCGTTCACCATCGGTGCAATCGTCGTGGTCGGCAAGCCTGGCCGGCCCGGCTTTGCAAGATCGCTTATACCATTGCTGCTTAGTCATACGCGAAGGGGAAGCTCTCATCGGCTTGTTCGCGGGCCCCGGCGCATCGGTTAAGAGTAGTCACGCGTATGATGACCGCACGCATCGTGGTGTTAGCCATCGCTCTCAGCGCAGGCGGCGTCGCGGCCTATCTGGTGAGCAACACCGACAAGCAGCAACAAGCGCCGGCCGCACCGGTCGTGCAGCTGCCGACCACCGAAGTGCTGGTGGCGAAGATCGATATCGGGCTGGGCCAGGCGATCAAGCCGGGCGACCTGTCGTGGCAGGCTTGGCCGGAAGCTGCGAGCAACGTCTTCATTCGCCGCAGCGACCGGCCTGATGCGACCAATCAGCTGGTCGGATCGATCGCACGCTTTCCCTTCGTCACCGGCGAGCCGATCCGCGAACAGAAGCTCGTGAGAGCCGACGGTTCCGGCTTCATGGCCGCGATCCTGCCCTCCGGCATGCGCGCGATCTCCACCGAGATCTCGCCGGAGACCGGTGCCGGCGGCTTCATCCTGCCAAACGATCGCGTCGACGTCATTTTGTCGAAGCGCGACAAGAATCCAGACCGCTCCGGCGGTCCCGATTTCGTCAGCTCCGAGATCATCCTTTCCAACATCCGCGTGCTCGCGATCGACCAGGCGCCGAAGGAGAAGGAAGGGCAGAACGCGGTGGTCGGCCGGACCGCGACGCTCGAATTGAAGCCCGAGCAGGCGGAGACGCTGACCCGCGCCCGCCAGTCCGGCACGCTGGCGCTGGCGCTGCGCAGCATCGCCGACGCAAACGCGGCCGAGGCCGGCGCCGACAACAGGTCGGCCAGGCAAGGCAACAGCATCGCGATCATCCGTTACGGCGTCAGCAGCTCGCAAACGGCACAGAAGTGAAGGAAGAGATCATGACGCGCGAGCAAGATCGATCGAAGGTGCGGACGGCGCTGATCCGCGCCCTCTCCTTCTCGGCCATCACAGCCTTCACGCTGAACCCGGTGCTCACGCCGGCCTTCGCCGCCGACGCCGAGACGCCGGTCGTCTCGGCAAGCTCAGCCAAGATGCGTTTCCTGTCGCTCGGCATCGGCAAGTCGGTGGTGATCGACTTTCCTGATGACGTGAAGGACGTGCTGGTGGCCGATCCGAAGATCGCCAACGCGGTTGTCCGCTCCGCACGCCGCGCCTACATCATCGGCGCAGCGGTCGGCCAGACCAATGTTGTGTTCTTCAATGCCGACGGCCAGCAGGTCGCTGCCTATGATATCGCGATTAAGCGCGATCTGAACGGCGTGCGATCGGCGCTGCGCCAGAGCACGCCGGGGGTGCAGATCGACGGCGTCGGCGACGGCGTCATCCTGACGGGCTCTGTGTCGAGCCCGGTCGAGGCGCAGCAGGCCGGCGAGATCGCAGCACGGCTGGTCGGCGGCGCCGACAAGGTCGTCAACTCGGTCGTGGTCCGCGGTCGCGACCAGGTCATGCTGAAGGTCAGCGTCTCCGAGGTCCGGCGTGACATCATCAAGCAGCTCGGCATCGATCTCAGCGCCAGCTTGAACTACGGCACCGCGGTGGTGAACTTCAACAACAGCAATCCGTTCACCGCCAAGGGCCTTCCGCTGGTCAGCGGCAACGGCGTCAGCGCCACAGGCCTGGGCAGCTTCGGATCCGTTAGTGCTACCATGCGCGCGATGGAAAGCGCCGGTGTGGTCAAGACCCTCGCCGAGCCGAACCTGACCGCGATATCAGGCGAATCCGCCACCTTCATCGCGGGCGGCGAGTTCCCGATCCCGGCCGGATATTCCTGCGATCCGACCACCCATGTCTGTACCACCCAGATCACCTACAAGAAATTCGGCATCTCGCTCAACTTCACGCCGGTGGTGCTGAGCGAGGGACGGATCAGCCTGCGCGTGATGACCGAAGTGTCCGAATTGTCGAATGACAATGCGATCACGGTCTCACAGGCGATCTCCTCGAGCGCGACCAACTCCATCACCATCCCCGCGATCAGGACCCGGCGCGCCGAGACCACGCTGGAGATTCCCTCCGGCGGCTCGATGGCGATGGCCGGACTGATTCAGAACCAGACCAAGCAGGCCATCAACGGCCTGCCAGGGCTCGATCAGTTGCCGGTGCTCGGCCAGCTGTTCCGCAGCCAGGACTTCGTCAACAACGAGACCGAGCTGATGGTGATGGTGACGCCCTATGTGGTGCGCGCGGTGGCGCAAAATCAGTTGTCGCGTCCGGACGACGGCTTTGCATCGGCATCCGATTCGCAATCGGCGCTGCTTGGCCGCCTGAACCGTCTCTACGGCATCGCCGGCCGGGTCGAGCCGGTCGCCGGCTACGAGACCGATTTCGGCTTCATCATCGACTGAGACTGACGCGTCGTGGGGACGGGGAAATAGACAATGTCGAGGACACCAGCAGCCGAGCGCCTGCGCCTGATCGGCGCGCTTGCCGGCCTCTCGCTATCGCTTGGAGCCTGCACCCTGACGAGCACGGAGGTTGTGACCGCGACCGTGCCCGATGACTACAAGCATCGCCATCCGATCGCGATCCAGGAGGGCAGTCAATCGATGGCCATCTTCGTCGGTCAGGGCCGCGGCGGACTGACCGCGCAGCAGCGCGCCGACGTCGCGGGCCTGGCGCGATCATGGCAGCGCGAGGGCACGGGCGCCATCGTCACCAGCGTGCCGGTCGATACGCCGAACGCCCGCGCCGCGGCGGATGCCTATCGCGAGATCCGCGAGGTGCTTGCCGCCGACGGCGTTCCGTCGCGCGCGATCACGATGCGGCCTTACCATCCCGAAAACCCCTATCAGCTGGCGACGATCCGCATCAGCTATCCCAGGATCGCAGCGGTCGCGGGCCCCTGCGGCCTCTGGCCGGAGGACCTCGGCCCCAACATCATGAACCCCGAATACAACGAGAACCGCCACTATTATAATTTCGGCTGCGCCACCCAGCGCAATCTCGCTGCGATGATCGACAATCCGGCCGACCTCGAGCAGCCTCGCTCGGAGACTGCAGCCTACACGCCGCGCCGCTCGGCAGCCTTCGAGAAATATCGTAAGGGCGAGCCGACCGCGATCAGCTATCCCGAAGCCGACAAGGCCAAACTCAGCGACACAGGCAAATGATCAGCGCGTCCCGACAGAATTCGGAGGAGCCGGCCGAGCCCCAGCCGCTCGCCGCCGACGATCACATCGCACCGGTCCCGCGCGTCTCGGTGCAGGCCTTCTGCGAAACCGAGCAGACCTCGGCCGCGATGCAGGCCGCGAGCCAGGACCGCCGGCTCGGCAAGGCCCATATCACCATCAAGATGGGCGGCATGGCACGCGCCATCGAGACCTATCATTCGCAACCGACGCCGAACGTGATCGTGCTGGAGACCAAGCCCGGCACCAGCGTGCTGGACGGGCTCGACGAACTCGCCTCGGTCTGCGATCCCGGCACACGCGTCGTGGTCGTTGGCGGACCCGAAGATGCGGTCGCCTACCGCGAGTTGGTGCGCCGCGGCGTCAATGACTATGTGGTCGGGCCGGTCGAGACGCTCGATATGATCCGCTGCATCTGCAGCCTGTTCTCGGCGTCCGAGGCCGTAACCACGGGACGGATCATCGCGGTTGTCGGCGCCAAGGGCGGCGTCGGTGCGTCAACGGTCGCCCACAACATCGCCTGGACCATGGCGCGCGACCTGACGATGGATTCCGTCGTCATCGACCTCGACATGGCGTTCGGCACCGCTGGCCTCGACTACAATCAGGATCCGATGCAAGGCATCGCCAACGCGATCTTCCAGCCGGATCGGCCGGACACGGCGCTGATGGAACGCCTGCTCGCCAAATGCGGCGAGCGTCTGAATCTGCTGGCGGCACCGGCAACCCTTGAGCGGGTCTACGATTTCGGCGCCGAGGCCTTCGATGCCATCTTCGACACGCTGCGGATGACGCAGCAGTGCATCGTGCTCGATGTCCCGCACCAATGGTCAGCCTGGACGCGGCACGCGTTGATCACCGCCGACGACATCCTGGTGGTCGCCGAGCCCGATCTCGCCAATCTGCGCAACACCAAGAATCTGCTAGGCACCCTAAAATCATCGCGGCCGAACGACCGGCCGCCGCTCTATTGCCTCAACCAGGTCGGCATGCCGAAACGGCCGGAGATCGACCTCAAGCGCTTCGCCAAGACGGTGGAGAGCGAGCCGGTCGCCGCCATCCCGTTCGACTGCAAGCTGTTCGGCACCGCCGCCAATAACGGCCAGATGATCGCCGAGATCGCGGCGCTGAGCCGCACCACCAAGCTGTTCCAGGGGCTCGCCAAGCGCCTGACCGGCCACGTCGACCACCGACCACAGCGCGGCTCGCTGCTGGCGCCGATCGCACGGCTGCTGGGCGTCAAATAGACAAAGCCGAAGGGCTCAGTCCTGGCGGCTGAGCATCTTGGCAAGCTCCTTGTCGGGCGCCGCTCTCGCCTGCTCCCGCCGCGCCGCCGGCGCCTTCTGATCCTTTTGTGCGGCTTGCGCGGTCTGCTTGCGTGCCAATAGCCGCTTGAGATAGGTCACACTCGCGGCTGCCTCGTCCGGCGGCAGGCCGGACTTCATGATGCCTTCGGCCTCGCTGACGCGCCCTTCGAGACCGACGACGACGGCGAGATTGACTCTTACCCGCTTGTCCGCATCGGGCCGGCCATAGGCCTTGCGCAGGGTCTCCTCGGCCTTGGGCAGGTCGTTGGAGAGCAGATAGGACAGGCCGAGATTGGACAGCACTGAGGGTTCGTCCGGCGCGATCTTCAGCGCGGTCGCGTAATACTGCCGCGCCTCGTCGTGGCGGTCGAGCTGGTCGAGCACCGCGCCCTGCACCGACAGGATGTGCCAGTCCGGATCCTCGGGGCTGTGCGCCCGGCTCAGCACGTCATAGGCCTGCTGGAAATTGCCGTTGTCGGCCAGCGCCCGGCCGTAGGCGGCGAGCAGCTCCTTGTGGTTCGGATTGGCGATCGTCGCCTGCTCGAGCACGGCGACGGCCTGCGAGCGCTGGCCGGCCGCGCGCAGCGCATTGCCATATCTCAATGCGACGTCGGGATCGCCGGGCGAAGCGCGGAAGCGCTCCCGATAGAACTCCACCTCCGACTTTGCATCGGCAGGACGGCTCTTTTCGGCCTTGTCACTGATCGCGCCGGTGATCTCGGCGAGATCGGTGGTCTGGCAGGCGCCGAGGCCAAGCAGCACCATCGCGAAAGACGCGGTGAACATCGCCGGTCTGGCGAGTGGACGGAGACGAGGCGATGGACGCATGCAACTGAACAACCAAAAGCGACGATTCAGTCACGCTGCCCTATTAACCCTAAGGTCCCGTTAAGACGGCCATTGCTGCCGAGGGTTGCTCCCCTCGTGCCGGTCAGTCGATGAACTCGGCGCCGAACTCGCAGCCGATGCGCCATGCCAGGCGGCATTTGCGCGAGTTGTCCGGCGAAAAGATGATGTTGAACTGCTGCGGAATCTCGATCAGCTCGGCGACCACCTTGACGCCGCCGGCTGAGATGTCGGTGATCGTGCAGTCGCGCGGCAACGATCCGGTTCCCCAATGGATCTTCGCAATCCTCCTGCACAAGCGACGTTCACTCTTGCGTCGGTTCGCCAGCATATCGATTTCTCACCCGCTCAGTCAGCACACCATGCATCGGTTCGGAAAGTTGTAGGGAGTAAAGATTGGGATCCGGCTAGCGGAACAGCTCGGACTGTGTGCCTCATTTTCAGCTTCCATTAACCTCACGCCATCAACTCACCGCGCCGGCAGCATGAAACGTTCGAAAAACGCCGCGAGCTGCGCCGTGCCGTCCAGCGGCAGCACATGGGCGACATATTGATCGGGCCGCACCACGACCATGCATCCCGCTGCCCGGTCGATGCCGCGCATCGCGAAGATGTCTCCTCTCGGATCGGCGCAGAAGATCTTCTCATAGTCGCGCAGGCCATATTTCCCCTTCGCCGGCACGAGCAGCGACGGCATCGCATCGATCGCGAGCGAGCAATGCTCCTGCTGGAATACGGCGCGAACGTCGATCACCGCATCGATGTCGGCATCATCGGGCGTGTATTTGCTGATTGGCGAGCCATCTTCCGCAGCAAGAGCATCGCAGAGCGCGCGGACCGAAGCGCTCGCCTGCGCAGGCTGCCCGGCGGGCGCGAAGACAAAGATACGCCAGCGTCCATCGGCTTTGACGACATGACCGAGATGCACCGGCTTGGCGTCGGCAAGGCGGATCACCGGCGCGGAATGGAAGCGCGTGCCGATCGCAAATCCGGACGCCAGATGCTGATGACGCGCTTCGCCGGTGATGATCGACGGCGCGTAGTGCGTCGCCGTGCCCGCGGTGTAGCGTCCGCTGCGCACGAAATAGCTCTGCGTCTTCGCCGGATCGAAGCCTTCGCCCGTATCTTTGGCGGCGGAGGCGAGGAGCGCGGCCCATTCGCGATCGAACGCGATCAGCTCGCTGGCGATCGCCTGCCGCTCGGCCGAATAGCTGTGCAGTAGCTGCGGCGTAGAGCGCTTGCGCAGCACCGAAGCGAGCTTCCAGCCGAGATTGAAGGTGTCCTGCATCGAGACGTTCATGCCCTGCCCCGCTTTCGGACTGTGGGTGTGGCAGGCATCGCCTGATATGAACACGCGCGGCAGCCGCGTCGCGACCTCAGCCTCTGGAACGTCGTCGAACTTGTCGCACAGCCGCTGGCCGATCTCGTAGACCGACCACCACGGCACCTCCTTCACCTCGAGCTTATACGGATTGAGAATGCGCCGCGCCTTTGCGATTAGCGCATCGAGCGTGATGTTGCGGCCGGCGACCCGCTCGCCGACATCGAGCTTGGCCAGTTCGACATAGAGCCGGACCAGATAGCCGCCTTCGCGGGGAATGATGAGCAGGCTGCCGTCGCGCGCCGACTGGATCAGCGACTTGAAGCGGATGTCGGGGAAGTCGGTCACGGCGAGCACGTCCATGACGCCCCAGGCGTGGTTGGCGGAATCGCCGCGCAACTCACGCCCGATCGATCTGCGCACCGTCGAGCGCGCGCCGTCGCAGCCGACGACGTAGCGCGCCTTGACCGTCTCGACCTGACCTTCGTGCGCGGCGTCACACCGCTCGAGCGTCACGGTGACGGCGCGATCCTCTGCGCCGGCCGACGGATCGACCTGCAGACCGGTGAGCTTTCGCGCGTAGTACGGCTCGCGCTTGGCCGCCGAGCTTTGCATCACGTCCAGGAAGAAATCATGCACGCGGGCCTGGTTCAGCACCACATGCGGCATTTCCGATAGCCCGTCCTCGACGTCCTGCACGCGGCCGCTGCGGATGATGGCCCCGCTTTGCCCCGCGTCCGGCTTCCAGAACGTGGTCTCGTTGATCCAGCAGGCCTCCCGTAGCACCCGCTCGGCAAAGCCATAGGCGTTGAACATTTCCATGGTGCGGCAGGCGATGCCGTCGGCCTGTCCGAGCAGCAAGGGACCCGGCTTCTGCTCGACGATGCAGGTCTCGATGTCGGGAAATGCCGACAATTGCGCCGCGAGGTTCAGCCCGGCCGGTCCGCAGCCCACGATCAGCACATCGACTTCCGCGGGCACCGCCCCGGATGCCCCGCCGCCGTGCACACGCGCTCTGGGATCGGCGATGTCGGGGTCACCGGGTTCGAAGCCGTTGAGATGGAATTGCATGCCACGTTCCTCCCGTCTTCAGCCGGCCGGGCGCGTTTCGCGCAATCCTGACCGACGGGCCTTGTGAAGCCATTTCGCTATTGATCAGCATACTGATCATCAGTATACCCTGTCAACAGGTCGACGATGAGAGGATTTCGGTGACAGAAACGGAAGATATGCCGGGGCACCTGGCCCGCCGCTTCCAGCAGATCGCGGTGGCTGTGTTCCTCGCCGAGGTCGAACAGGCCGGCTTCGACCTGACCCCGGTGCAATACGCAGCGCTGGCGGCGATCAGCGCCAATCCCGGCATCGACCAGATCACGCTTGCCGGCCTGATCGCCTATGACCGCACCACGATCACCGGCGTGATCGATCGCCTGGTGCAAAAGAACCTCGTGATCCGCGAGGCCTCGAGCCGCGACCGGCGCGCGCGCGTGCTCTCGATCACCAATGACGGCAAGACAACCCTGCGCGCGATCACGCCGGCGGTCGAGGCGGCGCAGGCGACCATGCTGCGCGGGCTGACGCCAGCGGAAGCCAAAGAGCTGATGCGCCTGTTGCGCAAGGCGATCGCAGCCGGCAATGAGCTCAGCCGTGCGCCCCTGCGGGACGCAGCGGTGATCGAGCGCGGCTAGTCTCGCGCTCAAGAATAGCGCATCACGCCGTCATCGACCTTGCCGAAGCGCAAGGCGACAATGTCGAGCGCATAGTTCTGGTACAGCCGCCACGGCCGCCGGTCCCCCTGCTTCGGCAGCATCGCGATCGCCCGCTGCACATAGCCCGAGGTGAAGCTCAACGCGGGCTGCGGCTCGACCGATGGATCGTCATTGTGCGGCGTGCACTGCTTGTAGCCGTGGCGGTCCATGTAGTTGATGAGACGGCAGACATACTCGCAGGTGAGATCGCATTTCAACGTCCAGGATGCGTTGGTGTAGCCGAGCGCCGCGGCGAGGTTGGGCACATCCGAATACATCATGCCCTTGTAGTTCAGGGTGTTCGAGAAATCGACGGCGCGGCCGTCGACTGTGACCTCGATGCCGCCCAGCACTTGCAGCACGAGGCCGGTGGCGGTGACGATGATGTCGGCTTCGATCTCGCTGCCGTCCTTCAAGGCGATGCCGCGTTCGGTGAAGCGGTCGATCTCGGCCGTCACCACCGAGGCGCGCTTGTCCCTGATTGCCCTGAAGAGATCACCGTCGGGGATCAGGCAGAGGCGCTGGTCCCAGGGATTGTAGCGCGGCGTGAAATGCGTGGCGACGTCGTAGTCGGACCCGAGCGCGTGCCTGACGCCGCCCAGAATCAGCTCCTTCACGCGCTGTGGCTTGCGCCGGCTGAGCTGGAAGAAATACATCGAGAACAGCACGTTGCGCCAGCGGATCAGGTGATAGGCGAGGCTTGCGGGCAGATGCCGCCGCAGCTTGTTGGCGAGCGCATCCTGCGCCGGGCGCGACACTACATAGGTCGGCGAGCGCTGCAGCATGGTGACATGATCAGCCGCTTTCGCCATCGCCGGCACCAGGGTCACGGCGGTCGCGCCGGAGCCGATCACCACGACGCGTTTGCCCGCATAGTCGAGATCATCGGGCCAGGCCTGCGGATGCACGATCCGGCCACCGAACGCGGCCTCGCCGGCAAATTCCGGCCGATAGCCGCCCTCATAACGGTAGTAGCCGGCGCACATGAACAGGAAATTGCAGGTGAAGCGCACCGTTTGGATCGCGCCCTCGCCGATCGTGCGCTCGGCCTCGACGGTCCAGCGCGCCTCGCCGCTCGACCAGGACGCGCGGCGGACGCGGTGATGAAAGCGGATCGTCTCCTCGATGCGATTTTCGAACGCGGTCTCGCGCACATAGTTCAGGATCTGCGGCCCGTCGGCGATTGCCTTCGGATCGGTCCATGGCTTGAACGAATAGCCGAGCGTGTACATGTCGCTGTCGGAGCGGATGCCGGGATAGCGGAACAGGTCCCAGGTGCCGCCGATCGCGGCCCGCCCTTCCAGGATGGCGAAGCGCTTGGTCGGGCATTTGCGCTTGAGATGATAACCGGCGGCGATGCCGGAGAGGCCGGCGCCGACGATCAGCACGTCGAAATGCTCTGGTGACATCGTATTTTCCTTGGCGTATCCCCTGCAACTCCCGGTTTCGAACCAGGTTGACCGAAGACTGACGAGACGCAACCGCGCTGTCAAATCCGTTCCGGGCGAAGTTTGTTGGCATTCGGTCAACCGTCCTCCGTTATGAAGACGGATCAGGCACGATGCCTTGCAAGCGATGGGACCTGCCTTCCCATGAACGGAGACGAGTTTCGGCACGATCCGGACGATGCGCGCCAGAGCCGCGCGCAGGCGCTCGCGCTCGCACGGAGATTTGCTGCCGCATTGACCTTGGTTGCCATCGCGATCGCGGTGTGGGCGCTGTTTCGGCCGCAGCCCTATGGCGCGCTCATGGCGCTTCTGATCGCGCTGCCGCTGCTCGCGGTGACGGCCGTCGTTGCACGCCCCGACCTGTTCCGGATCGGACTCGGCAGCTTCCATGAGGCCAATCTCGGCAGCGCCTGCGCGGCGCCGGCCTGCGCCCTGTTCGCGCGCACGCTGTTCGATCTCAATCTGGTGAGCTGGCTGCCGCTGACGGCCTTCGCCGCCGCCATCGCCATCGTGTTCCTGATAGCTGCCGTCAGGCGCGAAGCCCATCTGCGCCGGCGCTGGTGGCGGCTGTTCGCCGCGGCGCTGCTGACCGGCGCCTACGCGTTCGGCGCGCTCGGCCAGGCCAACGTCCTGCTCGACCGCGCGCCGCAAGCCGTGCTGCGCAGCCGGATCATCGGAAAACATCTCGGCCACAGTCGCATCGCCAGCCATCATCTCACCCTCGCACCCTGGGGGCCGTTGACTGCACCGCACGACGCGACCGTCTCGCGCGATATCTATGACGCCGCCGAGATCGACGATCCCGCCTGCATCCGCCTGCACGACGGCGCGCTCGGCATGGCCTGGTTCACCGCCACCGCGTGCCGATGATAGAAATCCAAACAAAGCTTTCATTGGCATGACTCCGCGATCTCGCGGCGGACATCGCCCGAGTTTTGCTTCACTTAGAGCCCTCGAAAATCGGGAGGGCGCAGGGAAGGCCGGGAGCTCGCCGCCCCCATGGCCCCCGTGCGAATGAAATGCACGGGGTAGGAACCACAGGTTCGGCCAAGACATCCCGGCCTTCCCTGCGCGAGTGGTTTACGGCTTATACGTGATCTCCTTGGGGACCGGCTCTCTTGCCCCCATCGTCCGCGAGCTCGTCGCATCGCAGACTTGGTCTCAGCACCGGGAGGCCAGGACCACACGATTTCGCCGTCCGCGCGTGCGCCGGTCGTCTGCCGTCGCTCGCACGTCCATCGCAGCCCGCCTCTACGTATCGTGACGACGCGTACGCCCCTCTGCATGAGGCGGGATGAATCGAAGGAAGACACGATTTTCCGAAAACGAAAGCAGATTTTTTCTCGCGCGCCATCTGGACAACAAGCGGCGCATTGAGATCGCTTGCGAAATTCGGCGTTCGGCGCGGGCATTGGCGCGTCTGTTTGTTGCCTTCGCCCGAGCACGGAAAGACAAAATCGCGCAACTGATTTGCCCGACGTGTCGGATCGGCCACAGCGCACCGGATCGCAAGACCCAGAAGATGCCACTGAGGCCGCGAGGATCATTCACCCGCGGGCACGCCACGCGGCGTGCTCCGGTGGCATTGGTTTGATGGCAGTCCACTTATCGGTGACTTCATAGCGCACGATCCGCCCGCAGTGTCCGACTTCTCGACCCATTAAAATTTGGGCAAGCAATCCGCCTCAACGTGGTGGCCGAGGGAACGATGATGACCTACGACCTCTGATCGATCTTACGTTTGAACGGAGGTTTGGTTGTTCATCCTGCTGCAAATTTGGATCTTTGTCGGAGGGTGGGCCTTTGCACGGGCTGCCCGCAAGCTGATCCGAGAGGAGAAACAGATATCCAACCCGGACCCTTCCTTTTACCGGCGCAATGACAGCAGCCTCTTTAGGCTGATTTTCTATTTTATCCTTTGGTATTCGACCGGGCTCCTACTCTGCGGCCTGTGGCTCCATATCACTGGCCAGCTCCATATCAGTCGCTAGCGCCGCTTACGGCTCAATGTGCCCGCCACGCATACCAATGATGCATACATGGCGAAGAGTCCCGACTTCCGCCCCTCCTTCGGAAACTAAACGGCCCACAGTCGCGCTACCCATTGCGGGGCTTCGCCCCAACCTATGACAAAGTCATGGTGATTATTGCAGAGCAAGTAGCTGGTTTCTTCGGCAGTCCGCGCCGGAGACGTCCGCTGGCCATGACTGACCAGAAGCGTGCGCCCTGCGAACCGAGCCGGCGCTTTTAACCCTGAATCGATGCCGAAGAGCGGCTTGCTCACGTGCCGCGGCTTTCCCGAGAGAAAACCACGCATCTCCATGCACCGTCCAACGACCTGCTGACACCAGGCTGTCAGCAGGTCTGGTGGATAGAGGTACAAGGTGAGCCTTCATTAGACGATGTAATCTCAAATCCGGATGTGAAGTGACGGCATGCACGATCGTACATTCGAAGAGAACCGGGAGCGATCGGTTCTGGTCACGCTTGTTCTTGGCCTGGGTATCTTCCTGGTGCCTTTTGACGTCACCGTGGTCGTTGTCGCCCTGCCCGGGATCGCGAAGAATCTTAACTTCTCTGTTGGCGGCGCCGCTTGGGTCATCGATGCGTACAGCCTGGCCTTCACGGGCGCTCTCCTTGCCTCAGGCGCGCTTGCGGACCGCCTCGGTCGGCGCCGTTCGATGCTGGCCGGCAATGCCGTGTTTCTCGTTGCTTCAATCGCATGTGCCGTCGCGACAAATGGCCAGATGCTGCTGGCCGCGCGAGCCGTGCAAGGCGTTGGAGCAGCCTTTTTGGTTACGGGCGCACTGGCGCTCATTGCAGGTACGTTTCTCAATCCCAAGCAGCGGGCGCGGGCGTTCGGCACCGTTGGGGTTGTTTCAGGCGTCGCCATGGCACTGGGTCCGACCTTGGGCGGCCTGCTCGCCTCGTGGTTCGGCTGGCGCTGGATCTTTTTCGCCAATGTCCCCTTCTGCATGGCGCTTGCTCTTGCTGTGCCTCGACTGATAGCCGAGACGAGCGACCCGAACGGGCGTCCGCTCGACCCAATGGGCGTTGCGTTGCTCACGATAGCGCTGGGCCTATCGATCGATGCCCTGCTCAGGCGCGACGGTTCATTGATCCTGCGGCTCTCCTGCCTCGCAGGCGGCGCTACGGTGGCGCTCTTATTCGTTTTTCAACAATGGCGTCGTCCGCATCCGGTGCTCGATCTCCGCGTGTTCGCGACTCCGGCAATGGTCGCGGTTGGCGCGCTATTGACTGCCATCCAGTTCGGCTATTGGGCCTTGCTGGTCTATTTGCCTTTGTTCTTGAGCGTCGCTCTAACCATGAGCATGGAAGTGGCGGGCATGGCTCTGCTTGCGGCAACACTGCCAATGCTTCTCATACCGCTGATCGGTGGTCGCCTCGTCACACACTGGGGATGGCGGCGTTTCTTTTTCGTCGCGTTCGGCATCATTATCGCAGGAGACGGATTGCTTGTGCTCGCCACTCTTGCCGTCGACCCTCTGAGGTGCCTGGCGGCGACAATTGCCGGAATGCTAACAATCGGCATTGGGGCGGCGTTGGCCAACCCGCAAATCTCGGGCGTCGCATTGGCGCTCGCGCCCCCAAGGCAAGCCGGAATGACCTCGGCCATGACGATGATCGTTCGCCAAGCAGGATTTTCTATCAGCATTGCCGCCCTCGGCGCATCGTTCGGGACGAACAATGTGGCGGCGGCGTTCGCGGTACCATTTTCGCTCGCGGCCTTGATCACCTTACTCGTGACGATCGCCGCGCTGCTTTTGCTCCCGGCGAAATCCGAGGCGAGTTGAGCACGCAGGTGTCGTTAACACGTTTTCAACCTGCTCGCTTTGAAGCACGCAGTGATTTCCGGGTTTGGCCCTCTGCGACCTCGGGCGCCGTCCCCATCACCCCGATTTATCGGTGGAGCGGTTGGTAGCCGTGGAGAAGGCGGTCAATGCTGCGATATCGGACGATCGCCCGGTCCGCGCCTTCGACATGGTCTACGATGAAGCGGAGGCAACGGCCGGCCTGGTCCGCGCCAAGTCGGTCGCGCCGCCCGGCAGGCCGACGGCCTGATCCGCATCGTCGACATCGAAGGCCTGGACCAGCAGGCGTGCGGAGGCACGCACCTCATCTCAACCGGCCATGCGCGACCAATTCGCATCCTGAAGATCGACAACAAGGGCCGGCAGAACCGGCGCCTTCGGATCGGATTGGCGAGAACATGAGGCACGAAGGGCGCCTAGGATGGGTTAGCGACCGCGGTTTACGGTCTCGGCACATCTGCTGCAGATGGCGGTCGCGTAACCCACCGCCCCTTCGGCGCCCATGGTGGATTACGCGACCGCGCATCAGCACACCGTCCATTTCGGCATCATGCGCGGTCGCCAACAATGTGAAAGTGCGAAGCGCCTTTGCGTTGCGAGTGAACCCGGAATCTCGAAACAAACGCAAGCCGATATGAAAATTCAGGATTCAAAGCCTGCGGTCCTGTCCGGAAATGACGTCGGTTATGAAAAGACCAACTCGCCCTACGAACTATTTCGAGCCCGGAGGCCCGAGCATCTTCAGCCCGTTTGGCGAGTTCGAAATCTTCCCGATGGGCAGAGATTGCGCTGTGAACGTCCACAGAAGTAGTTAGCCGCCCGATGCCACCAAAAGATCACTTTTGCCCGGGGTTTTATGCTCGCTCTGTGGCAGACGCGATTAATTAGCTCTGACATACTTTCGTATAGTTGGAGGCCCGAATTTGTCTCCGTCAACACGGTCATTCGACGGATGGCTTCCCGGAAGCAAAAGCAAGTGGTGATAATGAACGAATAATGGATGGATCAAGATGGCGTTTGTCGCGTTCGAAGTTTGCCAAACTCACCGGAATAATATCAGCCGATACGAGCGACTGCTGAAGACCTATCTCACCGATATAGAGCGCAATTTCATAGAATTACGGCTCTGGGAAGAACAAGTCGCGCTTCGTCACATAGATCAAAAGCACCCAGATATGAGGTGATCGCCGGCTAGCCCCGGAAACGGCCAGGGCGAGATCCTTCGGTGCGGCCCCTCATCACCGCGCCGGCGCCGCCTCGGCGGCGATCTCCTCCCGGACGGCAGCCTCGAACTGACTGGCGGGGGACGCGAACATCAGCCGCGTTTCCTCCTGGAACGCTGAGAAGACCCCGGTCACGACGGGAACGCCGTCGATCTCGGCCAGGATCGGCGAGCCCGAATAGCCGAAATTGGCGAGGCATCGGACCAGGAGCAGCCGGCTGTCCCGGCTGCGCTCGGCGCGGCAGTTGCGCTGCGCGGTTGGGGAATAGCGCCGCTCTTCGCCATAGCCGATCTGGGAGACCGTGCCGGCTTGCGTTGCGGCCTTCAACTCCTCCGGCGTCAGCGCCCTCACCGCGACCGGCCGCGCCGAGATCGGCTCTCGCAGCACGATCAGCGCCCAGTCGGCCGGCGAGCGATCGAGCGTCCACCGGTCGCGCAAGGTCGGGACGAACTCCTTCGCGATGATGAAGTGCTCGGCTGCCGCGGAGGCTGCCGGCGTCCCCTTGTCCATGCCGGCCAGGAAGTGGACGCTGGACGGCGTGATCGGCGCGGTGCCGTTGAACAGGCAATGCGCGGCGGTGAGCACGAGGCGCGGCGCGACCAGCGTGCCCGTGCAATGGCCGCCGGTCGAGAAATGCGCCACCGCGACGACGCCGATCGCCGAGGCCGGCCAGCTCGTGGCATCCACGACCTCGCCGAGATGACGGTCGAGGCCGAGCAGATCATCCGCGCCCGGATTGGCGACGGTGGCGACGGAGGATTCCGGCTTCGGCTTCCAATGCGCCATGATCTCCTGCGCCTGTGCCCGCTGCGTCTCGGTCAGCGCCAGCCGCTGCACGGTGCGGCCTGCGGAGCGGACACCGCCCTGCCCCGCCATCACGATCCAGGCGTAGCCCTGCACGGCATCCGGCTGCACACCGCGGCCGTCCAGCAGCATCAGCCCCAGCAGGTACTGCGACTGGGCGAAGCCCTGCGCGGCGGCACGGCCGAACCAGCGCGCGGCCTCCTCATCGCTGGGCCGCACGCCCTCGCCATTGACATAAGCAAGACCGAGAAAATGTTGCGCCACGCCAAGCCCTTGATCGGCGGCCTTGCGGTACCAGGCGATCGCCTCCGTCGGACTGCGCTGAAAGCCCCAGCCATAGGCGTGCATGAAGCCGAGGTCGAACTGCGCTCGCGCATCCCCCCTCTCGGCCAATGGCGACAGCCGCTTGAGCGCCGCGGCGTATTCGCCCCGGTGCGCGGCGGCAACCGCCTCGTCGAGCTCGCCTGCCGTGGCCGGGGCCACCGCGCCCAGCACGCTAAGGAACAGCATCAGGAATGCGAGGGCTCTGTGGGTCATGCGCGTCCGTTTGCGATGGCAACAAGATGCGATCGCCGGGCGGCACGATCAAGGCAGCGAGCGCGACCAGGGAAGACCGCACACCGGCTGCGCACACAGAAGCGCCTCGCGCAAGCCGATATTTGCGCTTCCACCGCGGCCGAAATCGTGCGGAAATCGCCTGCAAGGGCACGTTGCATTCGAGCAACGGTTCCCGGAAAAGCCGATCCCGGCCACCTCCACGCTATTGCGCGGGCCGGCCGTGATCCGAACAATCGGCCGTGTTGGCATGATTGGCTGCGTATCTGGCTCGAACGGATCACAGGAGGCTCGGATCATGAACCCGCGACGATTAGCAACGGTGGCGTTGTGTAGATCGGTCGTCCTCGCAAGCTGTGTCGTCGCCTGGCCGCAAGGGCTCAGCTCGAGCGAAATCGAGAGCAGCAATGCGGCGCCGGTGGTCGACAGCGGCGCGGCCGCTCCGGCTGCTGAAGCCCAGCCGGCCGAGCCACAGCAGGCGACCCTGGCCGCAGCGCCCGCCGATCGTCCGACTGAGACGGCGGGCGCCGCGGCGCCCGCGCCGGCCACATCCGATGTGGCGGATCGAGCGGAAGCCGCGGACAAGCCGGCGCCCGCGATCCAGACCGCCTCGACCAATTCTGCCCAGATGCTGCCAACGGAGACGTCGCCGTCACAGGCCGCGGCGGGCGGCACGGCCGACCGTGAGGCGAGCGACCGGACGAATAGCATCAGCGTCAGCGAGGCCACCGACGAGTGCTTCGTCATGGACATTTGCGTCGATCGCTATCTATGGGCGTTATATCAGCGCGCGCCCAAGCAGGATACGATCCGAGTGCCCGAGCAAAGGCAGGTGGCGATCAAGCGGAAACGCAAGCTGGTGATGGTCACCAGAACCTTCTACAGATCGGTCGACGAGGATTTCGCGTGGAAGGACCAGAAGGCGTCGGAGAAAGCCGGCCTGCCAATGGAAAGCTACGTGATCGGCGGCATGGATCGGGACTTCAAGCTGAAGCTGTTCTACACGCTGCACGCGGCGGAGGCGGCCGGCCTGTCGCCGGGCATCACCAGCGCGTTCCGTGACGACTATCGCCAGTCGATTGCGAGCGGGCTGAAGGCGGCGAGCAACAAATCCTATCATGGCGGCAGCTTGCGCGGCGGCTACGGGCACGGGCTCGCCGCCGACATCGTCAGCACCAAAGGCGACACGCGCACGGAGCGCTGGACCTTCACTGAAGCTCTCTGGAAATGGATTGACGCCCACGGCAAGGAGTTCGGCATCGGACGCCCCTATCTCAGCTACGACCCGCCGCATGTCGGTCCGACCGACGGCCGGGAATACGTCTCGCGCCGCGGCGGCGGCGATACGACCCAGCAGGCCGAAGCCGCGGTCAAGCCGCGGAAGCACCTGGCGGCGCGGCATGAGCGCGGCTCGGCCAAGCACACCAAGGTCGCGGCGGCGAAGCTGCGGAAGATCGCAGCGGCGAAAGTGGGCCGGATCCGGTCCGCCCGCAATGCGCACACCCGGGCGCGCGCGACGTAGGCTGCTCAATCATCTCTGGGGGACCAGCGCACAACAGAAAATGGCCGGGGCAATGCCCCGGCCATCGCATTTGAGACGGCGATCGTGTGACGATCAATAGCGGTAGTGGTCGGCCTTGTACGGACCTTCCGTCTTGACGCCGATATAGTCGGCCTGGTCCTTGCGCAGTTCGGTGAGCTTGACGCCGATCTTGGCGAGATGCAGCCGCGCCACCTTCTCGTCCAGCGTCTTCGGCAGCACGTAGACCTTCTTCTCGTACTTGCCCTGGTTCTTGAACAGCTCGATCTGCGCCAGCGTCTGGTTGGTGAAGGAGGCCGACATCACGAACGACGGATGACCCATGGCGTTGCCGAGGTTCACCAGGCGGCCTTCCGAGAGCAGGATCATGCGCTTGCCGTCGGCGAAGGTGATCTCGTCGACCTGCGGCTTGATGTTGGTCCACTTCAGGTTCTTCAGCGAGGCGACCTGGATCTCGTTGTCGAAGTGGCCGATGTTGCAGACGATGGCGCGATCCTTCATCGCGCGCATGTGCTCGATGGTGATGATGTCCTTGTTGCCGGTCGCCGTGACGAAGATGTCGGCGCGCGGCGCGGCGTCTTCCATGGTCACGACCTCATAGCCCTCCATCGCCGCCTGCAGCGCGCAGATCGGATCGACCTCCGAGACCATGACGCGGCAGCCGGCCTGGCGCAGCGAGGCGGCCGAGCCCTTGCCGACGTCGCCGAAGCCCGCGACCATCGCGACCTTGCCGGACATCATCACGTCGGTGCCGCGGCGGATGCCGTCGACCAGCGACTCGCGGCAGCCATAGAGGTTGTCGAACTTCGACTTGGTGACGCTGTCGTTGACGTTGATCGCCGGGAACAGCAGCTTGCCGGTCTTCTCCATCTCGTAGAGCCGATGCACGCCCGTGGTGGTCTCTTCCGAGACGCCCTTGATGTTCTTGGCGATCTCGGCGAACCAGCCCTTCGGCTTCTCTTTCAGCAGGCGCTTGATCAGCGCGTAGAACACTTCCTCTTCTTCCGAACCCGGCTTGTCGAGGAAGGCGGTGTCGCCGTTCTCGGCGCGCAGGCCGTGATGCACCAGCATGGTGGCGTCGCCGCCGTCATCGAGGATCATGTTCGGCGTGCCGCCGCCATGCCAGTCGAACAGTTTTGCGGTGTAGTCCCAGTACTCGGTCAGGGTCTCGCCCTTGACCGCGAACACCGGAATGCCGGCCGCCGCGATCGCGGCGGCAGCGTGATCCTGGGTCGAGTAGATGTTGCAGGAGACCCAGCGGATGTCGGCGCCGAGCGCGGCCAGCGTCTCGATCAGCACGGCGGTCTGGATGGTCATGTGCAGCGAGCCGGCGATGCGCGCGCCCTTCAGCGGCTGCTGCGGGCCGTATTCCTCGCGCGTCGCCATCAGGCCGGGCATCTCGGTCTCGGCGAGCGAGATCTCCTTGCGGCCGAAATCGGCGAGCGAAATGTCCTTGACGATGTAGTCGGTGAAGGCGGGCATGTTGGGTTCCTGATTATGAGGATCGTCATTCCGGGGCGCGCGGCAACGCGCCCCCCCGGAATCCATCACTTCGAGATTCCGGGTCTGCGCCTGACGGCGCATCCCGGAATGACGTCAACTAACTACACCGCGCGCTTGAACTGCTCGGCGAGGTCGGTCTTCTCCCAGGAGAAGCCGCCCTCATTGTCCGGCGTGCGGCCGAAATGGCCGTAGGACGAGGTGCGCGCATAGACCGGGCGGTTGAGATCGAGATGGCTGCGGATGCCGCGCGGGGTGAGGTTCATGACCTCGGCGGCGGCCTTCTCGAGCTTGTCTTCCGGCACCTTACCCGTGCCGTGGGTGTCGATGTAGATCGACAGCGGCCGCGCCACGCCGATCGCGTAGGCGAGCTGCAAGGTGCAGCGGTCGGCAAGACCAGCAGCGACGATATTCTTGGCGAGATAGCGCGCCGCATAGGCGGCGGAGCGGTCGACCTTGGTCGGGTCCTTCCCGGAGAATGCGCCGCCGCCATGCGGAGCCGCACCGCCATAGGTGTCGACGATGATCTTGCGGCCGGTAAGGCCGGTGTCGCCGTCGGGACCGCCGATATAGAACTTGCCGGTCGGGTTGATGTGCCAGATCGTCTTCGGGGTGATCCACTCCTTCGGCAGCGCCTCGCGGACATAAGGCTCGACGCGCTCGCGCACCTGCTCCGAGGTCATGTCCTCGACCAGGTGCTGGTGCGAGACAACGATCTCGCGCACGCCGACCGGCTTGCCGTTCTCATACTGCACGGTGACCTGGCTCTTGGAGTCCGGGCCCAGCACCTTCTCAGCTCCGGAATGGCGGGCTTCCGAGATCAGCCGCAGGATCTTGTGCGCGTAGAAGATCGGTGCCGGCATCAGGTCGGGCGTCTCGTTGCAGGCATAGCCGAACATGATGCCCTGGTCGCCAGCGCCCTCTTCCTTGGTCTCACCCGGCTGCAGCGCATCGACGCCCTGCGCGATGTCGGCCGACTGCGGATGCAGCAGAATCTCGATGTCACAGGTCTTCCAGTGGAAGCCGTCCTGCTCGTAGCCGATGTCCTTGATGGCGTCGCGGACGACGCTCTCGATCTGCTCGTTGGTGACCGACTTCGGACCGCGGGTCTCGCCGGCGATCACGACCTTGTTGGTGGTGGCGAGCGTCTCGCAGGCTGCGCGGATCTGCCACGGATCGATGCCGGCCTTCGGCCCCTCGCGATAGAACAGGTCGACGATCTCGTCGGAAATCCGGTCGCAGACCTTGTCAGGATGGCCCTCGGACACTGACTCCGAGGTGAACAGATATGACGCGCGCATCAAGCAACCCCTTGTTCGCCGCCCACGGCGGTCGTTTTTGATATCGATCCCAGGAATGTCAGTCGCGACGCCGCGAGATGACGTAGGACTCGTCGTAGAACCACAACCCGTTGTGCTTTCGCAGCACCTCTCTGGCGGCATCGAGAGCGCGGCCGCTGTGAGCGATGTCGGTCAAGCGGTCTTCCTCGATCTGGGCGACATACACCGCCGCGTTCCAGGCTGCAAAGGCCGTCGAGGTTCCGATGGTACCGGTGACCTCGTTGGGCAGAGCTTCCATGTCATACCTGAAAATCGAGCGGTTGTCGGCATAGGCGTTAAAATTTAGGTCTCGCCCACTCGACCCCAGCTCATATTTCACGGCGCGCAATAGCTCATGGCGGCTGACCGAGAAAGGATTTTCTCCCGGCCACACCGCCTGGATGATTTCCAGGCCCGGATCCTGGCCGTGGGAGTGGATTCCAATCAGCCGGCCGCCCGGCCGCAGCGCCCGCGCCAGCGGTGCGATGATCCGTTTGGCGCGGAAATTCACAGAAGATTTCGCCCGGTAAGGCTGGGAGGCGATCACAAGATCGAAATTGGCCTCGACCCGGCCGGCGCGCGGGATGATCCCGTCCAAGAGGAAGCGGTGGTCCTCGCGATACAGCACCAGCGCGATCGGCCGCTCATAGACCGGCATGCCGGTGCGCGGGCTGACATTGGCCCGCCAGTTCTGGTCCAGGAACGGCTTCAGCGCCGAAATCTGCGCCTCGAACTCGCCGGACGAGGCGCCCTGCAGCACCACTTCGTGCCAGATCATGCTGGCGGCGACCGCGGGCGAGGCCGGCGTCAGCCATGGCGCCTCGGCGTAGTTCATGTTGGTGAAGACGAACACGCTCGCCGGATGCTCGAACAGGCGGTCCGGCACCTTCTCCAGCGTCAGCCGAACATCCTCCAGGCTGAGCTCTTTGCCGGCAACGTAGAACGGGATCTGCGGAAAGCGGCCATGCATGGTCCGCAGCACCTTCGACAGCACGGTGCCGTCGCCGACGCCGGCGTCGAACACCCGCAGTGCCGGCGGCCGCGGGTGAATGGCCGCAAGCTCCAGCCCCACCCGCTCGGCCACCACACGCTTCTCGCTGCAGGTATGCACGAACAAGAGGTATTTCTGCCGGTTTTCGAAGAAGCGGAAATTGCTCTTGGGATCGCGCTTTTCCGGGACCTCAGGGAGCCGCGGCGGCGGCAGCGTACCGGTCGAGGCCGCGATATAGGCCTGGATGCGATCG
>Ga0209677_100441_pt1 | contig 24111 bp, 19 predicted proteins | sample AraplaCvi_mCL_r2_2_FD_184285 | JGI IMG/M metagenome (GOLD analysis project Ga0209677, IMG submission 184285) | Arabidopsis root microbial communities from North Carolina, USA - plate scrape CL_Cvi_mCL_r2 (SPAdes) (version 2) | ecosystem: Host-associated > Plants > Roots > Endosphere | place: USA... | reverse complement strand
GTCTTGGTGTTCGAAGGCGCCATGTTGCCGCTCGCCAGCGCCTTGGCCTGGGCTTCCGGCGAGAGCAAATAGGCGGCGAGCTTCTGGGCCAGCTCATCCTCCGAATTGTTTGCGATCACGCATTCGACGACCATCAGCACGACGGAGCCTTCCTTCGGCTGCGCGTATTCGACCGGAATGCCTTTCTCCTTCAAGATTGCCACCGAGGTCGGCGTCAGCGGGAAGATCGCAGCCTCGCCGGTCTGCGCCATCTCGGAGATCTTGGCCGAGTTCGGGATGTATTCCAGCACGTTCTTGCCGATCGCATCCGGAAACGCCTTGAAGCCCGGCTCGACGTTCTTCTCATCGCCACCCTTGATGCGGTTGAACATCAGGAAGGCATGCAAGCCGAAGGTCGAGACAGCGGCCGACTGGAACACGACCTTGTCCTTGAACTTCGGATCCGCCAGATCCATCCACGAGGTCGGCGCGGCCCAGCCCTTCTCGTCGAACAGCTTCTTGTTGTAGGCGAGCCCGGTCATACCCATGTCGATGCCGGCCGCCAGATCGTCCTTCAGCCGCGCCACCGGCTCGAGATCGGCGAGTGCCGGGCTCGGCTTCAGCTTCTCGCACAGGCCCATGCCGGCGGCGCGGATCATGACGCCATCGTCGAGAAACATCACATGCATCTGCGGCTTGTCCTTGGAGGCGATCGCCTTTGCCAGGATCTCCGACGAGGTGCCGGGCACGACGACGACCTTGACGTCGTTGGCCTTCTCGAAATCCGGAAACACGGCTTGTGTGAAGGTGCGCTCGAAATTGCCGCCGTTCATGCCGACATAGAGCGTCTTGGTTTCGCCGTGCGCGGCGGCGCTGGCAAGAGCGAGCGCAAGGCCCACGCCAAGTGGATGAAGAGAACGGGTCATGCTGTGAGCTCCTCCAACAATCATGAATGTTTGTCTCCGCCAAACTGCGCGAAGCGCCGAATCGAAAACGCCTCGATCGGCGTCGATGTCCTGCCGTCGCGCACCAGCTCGGCCAGCACCTCGCCGACGCCAGGTGCGATCTGGAAGCCCGCGCCGGAAAAGCCGAAAGCATGCACGAGGCCTGGTGTCGTGCTGCTCGGCCCGATCACCGGATTGTTGTCCGGCATGGTCGCTTCCGTCCCACTCCAGAACCGGATCGCGTGCGCATGGCGCAGGCCGCCGAACAGCTCGCTGGCGCGCTGCATGACGGCGAGCACGCCGTCGCTGCGTGGACGCGAATAGTCCGGATTCTCGAGCGGCCGCGCGCGCTCGCCACCGATGATGAAATTGCCGCGCGTCACCTGTCGCGCATAGATGCCGCCGCCCTCCATGCCGATATTGACGCCGAGGAATGGATCGAGCGGCTCGGTCACCACAATCGATGGATAGGTACGCTGCAGCGGCACCGGCTCACCAAAATCACGCGCGAACTGATCGGCCCAGGCGCCAGCGCTGTTGATGACGACACGCGCTGTCAGCGAGACCTCGCCGGCCTCAAGCGCAAAGCCGTCGCCGCTCTTCACAGCGCCGGTCACAGCCGTGTTCTCCAGCACCTCGGCGCCGGCGCGGCGCGCGGCGGCAGCAAAGCCTGACGCCACCAGCCGCGGATTGGCGTGGCCATCGCCAGGACAGAACGAACCGCCGACTGCGTGGCCAGAGATGCCGAAGCGTTCGCGCAACTGGTTGTGCCCGACCAGCTCGAGATCGAGTCCGAAGGATGCGACGCGCGCGGCATAGGCCTCCAGGCTCGCCATATCGGCCTCGGTGCGCGCGAGCTTGAGATGCCCGGAGCGCAGGAACTCGCCATCGATGCCGATCAGCGCCTTCAATCGTGGCCAGATCGCGTGCGAGCGCTGCGAGAGCGGCAGCTGCTCCGGCGGCCGCGCCTGCCGGCGCACGCCGCCGTAATTGACGCCACTGGCTTGCGCGCCGCAAAAGCCCTTATCGAGCAGCGCGACCGAGAAGCCCATGCCGCGCAGCCGCAGCGCGGCGGAGCTGCCGACCAGGCCGCCGCCGATCACCGCGACATCAGTATCAATGCGCCTCGTCATGCTGCTCTTCGTTCGTCTGATCTGATGACGTCAACGCAAACGGAATCGGCTTGATCGGCGCCTGCGCGCGCAGGCGTCCAACTGATGCAATGTCGCGCCCGGTCTCTCCCGCCAGCAATTCGGCTGCCGCCCCGCCGCACACACGCCCCTGGCAACGGCCCATGCCGATCCGGCTCACGGCCTTCAGGCGATTGAGCTCCGAGAGGGAGAAGTCCTTGATCGCCTGCCGCGCCTCGCCAGCGCTGATCTCCTCGCAGCGGCACAGCAGCGTGCTGTCAGCGATCTCGTCAGCCCAGTGTGCAGGATAAGGAAACGCCGCCTCCAGCACGTCGCGCAGGCGATCGATCCGCTGCAGCATGCGCTTGAGCGCAGCAGCGCGCGCAACGTCGTATGGCAGACCACGATCTTCCAGCACCGCCAGCGCGGCACGCTCGCCGGCCGCTTCCGCCGCATCGGCGCCGGCGATGCGCGCGCCATCACCCGCCAAATAGACTCCCGCCACGCTGCTGCGGCCGCTCGCCTCGTTCACCGGCAGATGTGCGCGGTCGCGCGGATCAAAGCGGAAGGCGCAGCCGGCGAGATCGGCGAGTTGCGTTTCCGAGCGCAGGTTCAATCCGTAGCCGACGCCGTCACAGGCAACGCTGTGCGCGCGGCCGCCGGAACGAAAGGCGATACGCTCAACGCGCGCCTCACCTTCGATGCGCAGGCCGGCGACGCCGAAATGCAGCGCCGTGCCGGACAGCTTCAACTCGGCCGCCATCTTCAGGCCGCGCAGCACGACCGCGGGCGCGAGCGGCAGCCCGCGCCAAAGATTGATTTTCGCCGACAGCGGCGCGGCATCGAGCACGGCTGCGACCTGGACGCCGGCCCTGAGATATTGCCAGGCGACCAGATAGAGCAAGGGCCCGGAGCCTGCGAACACGACATTGGTGCCGATCGTGCAGGCCTGCGCCTTCAATGCGATCTGCGCAGCCCCGAGCGTGAACACGCCGGGCAAGGTCCAGCCCGGAAGCGGCAGCACGCGATCGGTGGCGCCGGTCGAAAGGATCAGGCCGTCATAGGCGACCCGCTGATGGGCGCCATCGTGCATGATGTCGGCGATGCCGTCGCGTAGATTCCAGAGCAACGCTTGCGGACGATAGTCGATACGATCTTGGAGCGCTGCAAAATCGCGATGCAGCCGTTCGGCCTTCGCAGCTTCCGAGCCGTAACGTGACTGCGCATCGCGACCGTCGTCGACCAGCGGCTGGCGATAGATCTGGCCACCGCAGCGCGGCGCCTCGTCGACCACGGTCGGCCTGAGGCCGGCAGCAACCAATGCCTGCGCGGCACGGATGCCGGCAGGCCCAGCGCCGACGATCAGCGGGTTTGCACGCGCGCTCATGTCCGCCTCGCCGTGATGATGCGCATGCCCTCGGTGAGCGGTGTCGAACAGGCGCGCAGGCGCTCGCCGTCCTCACACTGCACCCAGCAGTCCTGGCAGGCTCCCATCTGGCAGAAGCCGGCGCGCGGCGCACCGCTGAACTCGCTTTGCCGCAGCCGCTCGGCATGGCAGAGGATCGCCGTCAGCACGGAGTCCCCCGCCTTGCCCTCGCACGCGACGCCGTCGAGCGTGAAGGGAATTGCCGCTTTCTGGATACGAGCAATGCGATGAAACAGCGGCATCAGCCCTCTCCAACCAAAATCTTGTCGAGGCCGAAGATGCGATCCAGCAGCAGCATCGCGGCTGCCGTCAGCGCGATCATCAGTGCCGATACCGCCGCCATCATCGGATCGATCGATTCCGTCGCATACATGTACATCCGCACCGGCAAGGTCACCGTCGCCGGCGAGGTCACGAAGATCGACATCGTCAGCTCGTCGAAGGAGTTGATGAAGGCGAGCAGCCAGCCGCCGGTGATGCCGGGCAGGATCATCGGCACGGTGATGCGGCGGAACACGGTCCAGCGCGAGGCCCCGAGCGTCACCGCGGCCTGCTCGACGCTGCGGTCGAGGCCGGAAAACGCTGATAGCACCAGCCGCAGCACATAAGGAGTGACCACGACGATATGGCCCAGCGACAGCCAGACGAAGCTGCCGGTGGCGCCGATCAGCGCGAACATGCGCAGCAGCGCGACACCGAGCACCAGATGCGGGATCATCAAGGGCGACAGGAACAGCGCGTTCAGCGCACCGCGGCCGTAGAACTCGTAGCGATCGAGCGCAAGTCCGGCGGACACCGCCAGCGCGACCGCGATCGTTGCGGAGATCGCGGCAACCCACAGGCTGTTGACGAAAGACGCGACGAAATCCGGGTGATCGAACACGGCCGCGAACCAGCGCAGCGAGAGCTGCGTGGTCGGCAGGGTCAGCGTGTTGGCCGGCGTGAACGCAACGAGGCAGATCACGACCAGCGGCGCCAGCATGAAAACGACGACGAGGGTATGGAAGACGACTGCGACCGGACCGTTGCTCTGCATCGCACTCATCCCAAGGTCCGTCGCGCGCGGGTCTCGACCGCACGGTGATACGCCAGCATGATGATGAGATTGACGACCAGCACAATGATCGCGATCGCGGCCCCCAGCGGCCAGTTCAGCTCGTTCATGTACTGATCGTAGACCACGGTCGCCGCCACCTTCAGCCGGCGGCCGCCGAGCAGCGCGGGCATCGCGAACGCGCTGGCCGAGAGGCCGAACACGACGAGACTTCCCGAGAGCAGGCCCATCGTCACCTGCGGCATCACCACGCGCCGCAGCGCCGTGAAGCGCGAGGCGCCGAGCGTCCAGGCGGCGGCTTCGACCATGGGATCAAGCTTCTGCAGCGAGGTCCAGACCGGGATCACCATGAACGGCAGCATCACATGGACCAGCCCGATCACGATCGCCGTCTCAGTGTAGAGCAGCCTGACCGTCCCGATGCCGAAGAACCGGAAAGCATCGTTGATGAGGCCCGCGGGTCCGAGCAGCATGCTCCAGCCGAAGGTGCGCACCACGACAGATACAAGCAGCGGGCCAATGATGGCGAGCAGGAAGATCGCGCGCCAAGGCTGGCGCATCCGCGACAGGATATAGGCTTCGGGCGCGCCGATCACGGCGCAGATCAGCGTCGTCAACGCCGCAAGCCGCAAGGTGCGCCAGAAGATCGTAAGAAAATAGTCGTCGGTGACGACGGCAATGTAGTGCGCCAGCGTGACCTGGTCCTGCACGCCGGTCGCAGGATCATAAACGTGGAACGACAGCGCAAAGGTCAGCGCGAGCGGCAGGAGCACCAGCGCAGCGAACAGCGCCGTGCCCGGCAATGCCAGCAGCCACGGCGTCCAGTTCGGCGGCCAGCTCGCGCGCGCGCCGCTCATAACAGTTGCTCCGCGGCCGGCTGCGCGGCGCTGGCCTTCTCGGCACGTGCGCTCGAAGCGCTCCAGTCGAGCGCGACCTGCGTGCCCTCGCCCACGGGCTCGACGCCCAGATTGGGCTGCGAAACACCAAGCACGCCCACCGGCGTTTCAACCGTGAAGAACCAGGAGCTGCCGAGGAAGAAGCGGCCCTTGATGCGCCCATCGAGCTGGCCCCGGCCGAAAGGCGCCAGTGCGATCTTCTCGGGACGGATCGAGAGCACGGCCTTGTCGCCGTCGGCAAGGCCAAAGCCTGCGCAGGGCAGCACGTGGCCTGCGATTTCGACGCGGCCGGCGCACCAGATGCCGGACAGACGATTCATCTTGCCGACGAATGAGGAGATGAAAGGCGTCGCCGGATTTTCATAGAGCCGGTAGGGCGCATCGACCTGCTTGATGCGGCCGTGCTCCATCACCACGACGCGGTCGCTCATCGACAGCGCCTCGCCCTGATCGTGCGTCACCATGATGGTGGTGGTGCCGACGCGCTGCTGGATGCCGCGCAGCTCGAACTGCATCTCCTCGCGCAGCTTGGCGTCGAGATTGGACAAGGGCTCGTCGAGCAGCAGCACCGGCGGATCGATCACGAGCGCCCGCGCGATCGCGACGCGCTGTCGCTGGCCCCCGGAGAGCTGACGTGGATAGCGCTCGGCCATCGCCGACAGTTGCACCAGCGCGAGCGCCTGGCTGACGCGCGTCTCACGCTCGGCGCGCGGCACCTTGCGCATCTCCAGACCAAAAGCTGTGTTCTGCGCCACCGTCATGTGCGGAAACAGCGCGTAGCTCTGGAACACGATGCCGAGGCCGCGGCGGTCCGGCTTCTCGCGGGTGATGTCGCGGCCATTGAGCATGATGCGCCCCGCCGTCGGCTCGACGAGACCCGCGATCATTTGCAAGGTGGTGGTCTTGCCGCAGCCGGAGGGGCCGAGCAGCGAGATGAACTCGCCCTTGGCGACGCTGAGATTGACGTCGCTGACCGCAGCGACATCGCCATAGATCCGGGTCAAGGCCTCGAGCGTCAGGAAAGCCATACCACCTCGTCAGGCCGGATGGTCCGCGCCAATGCGGATCGCCGCCCTGGGACCTTTTCATGCGGAGCGCGCATGCGACCGGTCAATGACAGATTCTGCTATCCTGAATTTTTCTTGGATAAATTTTGACATGTGAAATATTAATCGGAAATACATGCATTCTATTCTGGGATTGAGATGGACGACCAGCACCAAGCATCCTTTTCCAGCCTTCGCCGGGCGCTAGGCCTGCTCCGCGTTCTGGCCGATGGTGATCCGGCCGGGCTGCGGCTGAAGGACATCGCGGAAGCGGCCTCCTGCAGCCAGCCGACCGCGCACCGCACGCTGCAGGACCTGATCGCAGAAGGTTTTGCTGAGCAGGTCGCGGGCGGCAAACGCTACCGGCTCGCGCTTGATTTCTACGTGCTAGCGGCCCGCGCGGGCCAGGCCAACGGGCTGCGCGACCTGGCGCGACCGGCGCTGCTGCGCCTTTCCGCAACATTGAGCGACACCATCTTCCTGTTGGTGCGCAACGGCTTCGATGCCGTGTGCCTCGAACGTGTCGAGGGCCCGTTTCCGATCCGCTCCTTCACCGGCGATATCGGCGGCAAGGTGCCGCTCGGTCTCGGCCAGGGCAGCCTTGCCATTCTCGCCAATTTGCCGGAGGAGGAGCAGGAGGCGGTGATCCGCTTCAACATCCCGCGGCTGATCGATCGCGGCTTCCTGGACGAGGCGGCGCTGCGCGGCGCGATCGCCAAAGCGCGCGCGCAAGGCTGGGTCAACACCAGCAGCGGGCTCATTCCCGGCATGGCCGGCCTCGGCGTGCCGGTGCTCGATGCCGAGGGACGCGCGGTGGCCGCGCTGAGCGTCGGCACGCTCGCCGAGCGGCTGAACCCGGAACGGCTGCCCCATGTGGTGAAGATTCTGCAGAGCGAAGCGCAGGCGCTGGCCGCAAAGCTCAATCCGTTCGACATCGCGCTGCGCTACCCGTCACGCAGCTTGAGCGCGATTTAGGGAATTAGTCTTATTCACACACTCTGCTGTCGTCCCGGCCTTGCGCCGGGACCCATACGCCGCGGCCTCACGATTAGGCAGAATGGCCGACACCTTCTGCTCACAATTCATTCGGTGGTTATGGGTCCCGGTGTTCGCCGGGACGACACCGGATGCGGTGTTGGCGCGCCTACAGCTGCTCACAACCCCAATCGTCCTAACAACTCCTCCGAAACACCCTGCCCCGGCTCGGCATAGGAAATCTCCGGCCGTCCCGGCAGGTAATCCGTGTAGAGCGTACCTTCGAGATGATCATATTCATGCTGGAAGATGCGGGCGGGCCATCCGACCAGCGTCTGCTTGCGCGGCGCGCCATCCAGCGTAGTCCATTCTGCCTCGATGGTGCGATAGCGCGGGACCGCGGCAGTCAGCACGGGAATGCTGAGGCATCCTTCCGGGAACGTGACCTTCTCATCACCGACTGCACGCCAAACGGGATTGATGACGACCTCGAAAGGAATGGCGCTGCGCTCCTTGATGGACGCCTCCCTGTCCATCTCGACCCGCTCCTTCGGATCCTTCATCACGAATATGCGCAAGCTCACCCCGATCTGCGGCGCGGCCAGACCGACGCCACGACCTTCGAGGGTGACCTTCATGATCTCGATCAGTTCACCGAACGCCGTCGATCCGCGCAGATCGGCCGAGACCGCCTGTGCGCGCTGACGCAGCACCGGATGGCCGGCCTTCACGATGTCGACAGGTTCAATCATTCGTCCACTCCAAAGCGCGTGCGCTAGGCGGCGCATCGAAGCATATAGGTTCACTCGTGGACGGCCACCAGCGGCAACTCCAGGGCCGACTGGCCCAAGCGCAGCGTGATGACCGGCGGCCGGCCATGCGGCACCTGCCCGCAATGATCATCGTCATGACCTGCGATCGAGACCCGGATACGGCTGCCTTTTGCGAATTGCCAGGCGACCGGCAACAGCGGCACGCGGATGCGCTCGATCTGGCCGGGCAGAAGCGGCGCGGCATCCGATCGCGCAAAGCTGCGGAACGGCCATGTAGCGCGATAGGTCACCGGCGCCAGTGCCTCCTTCCGATGCAACGCGCGCAGCAATCCCTCGGTGACATAGCGCTCGGTGCCGTCGGCTTCGATTTCAGACAAGTAGACGAACAGCGCCAGATCCGGCTCGCTCGAGGCGACCCAGAGATCCGCGAGGCCGTGACCGGCGAGCTCCATCGCGCTCCTTAGCGGCGCGCTGGTATAGCCCAGCATCGCATCAGAACGGCCCTGCCAGTCGGCGTAATAGTCGCGGCTGTCGATGCCGGCGATGCGCTCATAGCGGGTGTTGTGGCCGGTGCCGCGGCTGAAATCGACGGCGTAGCGATCCTCTCCGGCCTGCGGCGCCGCCTCAGCCAATTGCCGATCCGGCGCGAGATAGAGACGCCTCTCGGTCACGACCGGTGGCCATTGATGCGCGGCGCGCCATTGTTCCGCATGCATCGCGTAGTAATGCACCGGCGCCTCGTCGGTCAGGCCGGTATCGCGCCGCATGAGATACGTGTCGAAGAAGCGCAGGATTTCGCCCAGCAACGGGAATGTCGGCTCGACCTGACGGCGCCATGGCGAGACATCGATACGCGCGCCATGATCCCAGGGACCGAGCAGGAGATGCCGCGGATTGTCGGTCATGGTGAGGTGCCGTGCGATTGCGCCATTCGCATAGCCGGCGCCGTCATACCAACCGGACACCGAGAGAATGGCGACATCGGGCCTGATGCCGCCCGCCACCGCATAGGGACTGAACGAGGCCGACGAGAAAGCGGGATCGTAAGGCAGCCCCTCCTCACGAAACTTGAACTCCGCCATGAAATCGGTCTGGCGGAAATTGCCGAGATGCTCTGTCACCGCCTGGTTCAGCAAGGCACCATCCATGTCCTCGTCGACCGGCTGCGGCCCTTCGAAGTCCGGATTGGCAAAATAGGAGAACTGCCGCAGGATGTCGCGGCGGTCGTGATCGAGCCCGACCATCAGCTCGTCATAGACCTTGGTCAGCGACTTGAGCTGGATGCCGCCAGGGAAGTAATTGTCGGCATAGGTGTCCCACACGCTGCAGATTGGCGCGATCGCCTTCACCGCCGGATGGCCGGTGCTGGCGAGGAAATCCGCAGCCGCACCAAGATAGGAGATGCCTGTGGCGCCGATCACGCCATTCGACCAGGGCTGCGCCACGATCCAGTCGGCGATCTCTCGGGAATCCTCGCGCTCCCTGGGCGAGCGGAAACTGTCGCGCGTTCCGAAGCTTGCGCCGGTACCGCGCACGTCGACCACGACCACGGCGTAGCCGCGCGGCACGAAATAGTCGCGGAACTTACCGGTGTTCGGATTGACCTCGCCGCTGCCCCCTAGACGGAGCTTGAAGCGCCGGTAATAAGGCGTGAGAAACAGCAACGTCGGAAAACGCTGTTCGGACGTGACGTCGTCCTTCGGCTGCGGCACGTAAGCATCGAGCGCAATGCGGCAGCCGTCCCGCATGGTAACATAGCAGGACGATGGCGGCGCCAACTCATGCTCGATCGCACGCGCCGCGACATAATCAGCCGGGGGCAGGCGCCAGGCCGCCGCATTGTTATCCGTGGTCATGTCACCCATTCAGCCTTGATAGTTCGGCGCGTGTCCGCGGCGCTCTCCGGAGTCTGCCAGGAGAAGCCGAACAGGCCGGATGGTTCGACCTGCTCGACCTCGGCGCGTTCGATGTCCCGCGCGATCACGACGATGAAAGGCTTTGGCGGATCATCGCCCGTAAGCTGCCGCGGCGGCGAGAACATGGTGCCGACGCTTTCGACCAGCAGCGGCCGCGGAGCTTCATTGACCCTCACCAGCCCCTTGATGCGCAGCAATCGTTCGCCCAGGCGACCTGCGAGATTGTCGAGCCACGCCGCAAGATCCGGATAGGCCAGCTCACCGACGGGGCGCGCGAGACATAATACGAGACGCGGATGCGCTGAAGCAAGCCGCGGCGCAAGCTCGCGCAGCGGCAGCGCCGACGTCAACGGCGCGAAGGCGGCATTGACGGCTGCGGCGCGATCGGCCGTGGCAACGACATCGGCGACCGGATTGATGCTTGCGATGGCTTCCGGTGCCTTGGCCAATCCCTCGGGTCCGACGAGGTCTGCCTTGGTCGCGACGATGCGATGCGACGCCGCCCATTGCGCAGCGGCTTCCTCGAAGGTCGCTGTCGCGGTGCCGCGCGTCAGATCATAGGTGCCGACCACGGCGACACGCATGCGGTGCTCGGCCAGGGTCGCAAGCTGTCGCAGCACCGGCCCCGGCATCGACAGGCCCGATGTCTCCAGGATAATCCGTCGCAAGGGCGCTGCGCCGTCCGGACGCGGCGTCATGATCAGGCGATCGATGGTAAAGGCGAGATCACTGCCGACCTGGCAACAGACGCAGCCGTTCGACAGCATCGCCATCGGCACGTCGTCGCCGCTCTCGCGCAACACGACGCCATCGAGCCCGATCTCGCCGACCTCGTTGACGATCACGGCTGTATCCGACGCCGCGTCGCTCTGAAGGAAATCCCTCAGCAGCGAGGTCTTGCCGGATCCGAGAAAGCCGGTCAGCACCAGGAAATCGATCGCCTGCAATGCGCCGCTCATGGGGCGGCGACATCCTTGGTCGCGTATTTCGCCGGCACGTCGCTCTCCCAGCTCGCTTTCACCAGCTCGCGGACGTCGGCCAGCAACTCCTCGGTGTCATAGATGACGCCGTCCTTGATGGTGTATTTCAGGCCGCGATGCCATTCAACCGCGTTGGTCGCGTCGTTGAAGCGCATCGCGCCGGTGCCGTAGAGCAGCTTGAAGTCGGTCAACGGATTGTGGTCGTGCACCAGCATGTCAGCCCGCATGCCGATGTCGATGGTGCCGACCTCGTCCTCGATGCCGCACAGCGCAGCACCCTGCGAGGTCGCGGAGCGGATCACCTCCAGCGGATGGAAACCGGCCTCCTGCAACAGCTCCAGCTCGCGCACATAGCCGAAGCCGAAGATCTGGTAGATGAAGCCGGAGTCCGAGCCGGTGCAGACACGGCCGCCGCGGTTCTTGTACTCGTTGATGAAGGCCATCCAGAGCCGGTAGTTCTGCTTCCACTCGATCTCGTTCTGGGTCGACCAGCGATACCAGTAGGAGCCGTGGCCGCCACGCTGCGGCGTGAAGTAGTCCCACATCGACTTCCAGGTGTAGTCCTTGTGCCAATAGGCCTGGCGCGCGCGCATCAAATCGCGATTGGCGTCATAGATCGAGAAGGTCGGCACGAAGGTGAAGCCGATTTCGAGGAACTGCTCCAGCACCTCGTTCCATTTCGCCGAACCAGGCTCGGCGCCCTGCCCGAACATCTGGCCCGACACCGAGAAGCGGAAATATTCATCGGTGTAGTTGTAGTCGAGCGGGAAGTTCTGGATCACGCGGTCTTCGAACAGCGCCTCCGGCAGGCCGTAATAGTGCTCGGCGCTGGTCAGGCCCCAGCGCGCGGTGGTCAGCGCGTTCATCCGCGACACCGCCATCTGGGCGTGATGGCAGCCGGTGCGCAGGCCGATCTTTTTGCACTCGTCGAGCGCGGCCTCCATGATCGCAGGCGGCGCGCCGAAGAACTTGATGCCGTCGGCGCCGCGGTCCTTCACCGCACGCAGCCAGGCACGGCCTTGCTCCGGCGTGTAGATGGTCTTGACCATGTCGTTGACGGCCGGAAAATAGGCGTAGGACAGCAGCCGGGGCGCCGCGATCGAGTTCTCCGCGGAGCGCTGCTTCTGGTCGATCATCCAGCTGAGCCCGTTCATCGAGCCCATCTCGCGCACCGTGGTGACGCCATGCGCCAGCCACAGCTTGTAGACATAGTCGACCGGTGGCACCCAGCCATTCGCCGAGTGATAGGCGACGCCGGCATGGGCGTGACAGTCGACGAAGCCGGGCGTCACCCATTTGCCGCGGCAATCGATCTCGTGATCGGCCGGCTCGCCTGGCTTGCCGCCATAGCCGTAGCCGACGACCTTCTTCATGGAAACGATGCGGCCGTTCTCGACGATGATGTCGACCGGGCCGATCGGCGGCGCGCCGGTGCCATCGATCACGGTGGCGCTGCGCAGCGCCAGCCGCTTGAACGGGCCGGTGCCGCGATCGCGCGAGGTGGCCGCTGGCACGATCGCCTGGGTGCCCTTGTTGCGGATATGTGCGAGCTCGTCGCCGGGAAGGATTTGGGCCTGTTCAGTCATGCTCTTGTTCCTTTTGGTCCAATCAATTGGCCTAGTGGGCGGTCTGCTCCCTCTCCCCGTCCTTACGGGGAGAGGGCTGGGGTGAGGGGCAGACGCACGAGTAGTATGAGTTGTTAGACCTGTACCCCTCACCCGGATTGCATCTTTCGATGCAATCCGACCTGTCCCCGCAAGTGGGGCGAGGTTGCAACGAGTACGCCGCGAGCTCCCTACATCACTCATCACCCTACGCCGCTCTGTACCGTCGGGCGAAGGCGACGCTGCCGAACACCGTGAACGCCATCGTCACCGCCAGCAGCATGAAGGCAAGCGTGGCGCCCATCGGCCAGTTGTTGCCGCGCACGAATTGGTCGTAGACCGCCGGCGCCATCATCTTGAACCTGGGGCCGCCGAGCAGCACCGCCGTTGCATAGGTGTTCATGCACAGCACGAACACCAGGATCGAGCCGGCGGCGACGCCGGGCGCCGACAGCGGCAGGATCACGCGCCAGAAGACGCGTGCCCCCGAGGCGCCGAGATTGGCGGCAGCATCCTCGAGATCGCGCGGGATGCTCTCGATCACGGCGGCCAGCGTCAGGATCATGTAGGGCAGCACGACGGCGATGATGCCGATCACCACCGCCTTCGGCGTGTACATGATCTCCAACGGCTCCGAGATGATGCCGAGCTTGAGCAGCACCAGATTGACCAGGCCGCCGCGCGCGAACAGCGCCATCCAACCGGCCGAGCGCACGACATTGCCGACCAGCAGCGGAAACAGCGTCGCGATCACGGCAAGGCTCTTCCAACGGCTCTCGATCCGGCCGAGCCAATAGGCCGCCGGAAAAGCGAGCACCAATGTCAAGAGCGTGCAGAGCAGTGCGATGCCGAGCGTGGCGACGATGATCTGCTGGTAGTAAGGATCGGTCGCCGCCTGGATGTAGTTCTCCGGCGAGAGCGCCTGCACCATCATCTGCGTCGGATGAAACTGGTTGAGCGAGATCCGGAACATCAGGATCATCGGCCCGACCAGCAGCGCGAGCACCAACAGACAGGCGGGGACGACCAGGAGTGCCATGGTTCGTATTCCAACGTGAGACTGTTTCTCAGCTGTCATTCCGGGGCGATGCGACAGCGTCGAACCCTCAGGTGCGCAATTGCGCACCTGAGGGTTCGAGGCCTGCCGCCTTGCCCCGGAATGACCGTGGGTGGTTAGGACTAACCCTTGAACTCCTTGTTCCAGAAGTCCTGCGTGCGTTGCGTGCGCCCAGCGGCGTAGGCGTAGTCGGGCTTCAGCAGCCGCGCGCGCTCGGCCTCGCTGAGGCTGACCTGCGCGGCGAGATCCTCCGGCAGCACCGCGTCGGTCACGGTCGGCACATAGCCCATCTTGTCGGCGAAGCCGACCTGCGCCTTGGCGTCCAGCATCGCATCGAGATAGGCGAACGCGCCCGGCTTGTTCTTGGCGTTCTTCGGCACCGAGCCCTGGAACACGATCGCCGGCGCGCCCTCCTTCGGCACAACGTGTCCAAGCGGAATGCCGGCCTTCTTCCACATGAAGCCGCGGGCGAGCCACATCGTGGTCAGCCACACCTCCTCCGATTTCAGCGCCGCGGCCAGCGCCTCGTTGGAGGGATAGATCTTCACGTCGAGCGAGCGCCACTCCAAAAGCTTCTTCTCGGCCGGATCGAGGTTGCTCGGACCGCCGCCGCCGGCGAGCGCCGCTGCCAGCGTGTTGTTGGGATAGAGGATGTCGGCGAGGCCGACACGGCCGCGCCATTTCGGATCCCAGAGGTCGGCAAAGGATTGCGGCGGCGTCTTCACTTGGTTGGTGTTGTAGAGGATCACCTGCGCCGAATAGATGTGCGGAATGGCGATATCGCTGCGCAGCTCCGGAAATACCTTGTCGAGCCGCGTCACCTGCTTGGCATCGATCGGATCGAACGTGCCGGACTGCGCCACGATGTACATGTCGCTGTCGGACAGCAGGGCGACATCCATTGAGCCGCGCCGGCTCTGCCGCTCGGCCAGCAGCTTGGTCTTGCGCGGATCGTTGTTGGCGATGTCCTGCACGATCTCGTAGCCCTTCGGGATCAGGATCGGCTTGTCGATGATGTCGCTGAGTAGCTGCCCGTAATCGCCGCCCCAGGTGCCGACGACGATCTGCCCGCCTTCAGCGCGCGCAGCGGGAAGATTCGAGGCCAGCGCGGCGGCGCCGGCAGTAACAGAGAGAAAATGGCGTCGTGTAATCATGGTGACCTCTCAAACTCGGGGCAATGCTTGCGGAACCAGGCGCGGGGCCTTGCGGTCCCAGTGCAGGGAAACCATGTCGTCCGGCTTCAGCGCGGCCAGCGGCTCATCGACTTGGGGCGTCGACTGCACGACGACCAGGGCCTCGGCGCCCACCGCGACGACATATTCGGTTTGCGCGCCCATATAGGTGACGGCCTTGAGCCGTCCCTGGATGCCATCAGCGCCACCGGCCTGCAGCGTGATCCGCTCCGGCCGCAGCGCGAAGGCGGTCGCATCCTTGCACTCCTCAACCGCGCTGTCGACCGGCAGCAACAGGCCGCTATCCGTGCGGAACTGGATTTCACTCTCGCGCCGTCCAGCGAGGATGTTGCAGCGGCCGACGAAGTCGGCGACGAACGCATCCTTCGGGGCGTCATAGAGCTCGCGCGGCGTCCCGATCTGGCGCACGCGGCCGCTCTCCATCACCACGAGGCGATCGGCCATGGTCAGCGCCTCCTCGCGATCATGCGTGACCATCAAGGTGGTCAGGCCGAGCCGCTGCTGCAGCGAGCGGATCTCGAGCCGCACCTCGGCGCGCAGCTTGGCGTCGAGATTGGACAGGGGCTCGTCGAGCAGGAAGATGCGCGGATTGACAACCAGCGCCCGCGCCAGCGCCACACGCTGCTGCTGGCCGCCGGAGAGCTGCCGCGGCAGCCGTTCGGCGAGATGCGACAACCGCACCAGCCTCAATGCTTCCTCGACTTGCTTGCGACGCTCAGTCGCACCCAGCCCGCGCATCTCGAGTCCAAAGCCGACATTGTCGGCCGCGCTCATATGCGGAAACAGCGCGTAGGACTGGAACACCATCCCGGTCGCGCGCTTGTAGGCCGGCAGCCTGGTGACATCTTCCTTGTCGAACAGCACGCGGCCGCTCGACGGCGGCAGGAAGCCCGCGACCATGCGCAAGGTCGTGGTCTTGCCGCAGCCGGAGGGGCCGAGCAGCGCCACCAGTTCGCCCTCGCGCACAGAAAGATCGAGCTCGTCGACCGCCACCGATGCGCCGAAGCGCTTGCTCAGCTTCTCGATCGCAAGGCTCGACATCACACCACTCGCGACAGCTTGACGAAGCGGTCGGTCACCACCATCAGGATGCCGACGAGGGTGATCTGCACGGTGGCCACCGCGGCGAGCGTTGGATCAATCCGGAATTCGAGATAATTCAGCATCGCAACAGGCAGTGTGATCCGGCCGGGGCCAACGAGCAGCATCGATAGGTCAAGGTTTTCGAAGCTCTGGATAAAGGAGAACATCGCCGCTGCGACGATGCCGGGCCGCATCATCGGCAGCGTGATGCGGCGGAACACGGTGAAGGGATTGGCGCCGAGATTGGCGGCCGCCTCCTCGGCGCGGCGATCGAGCCCCTGCAGGCTCGCGACAACGAGGCGAACCGTCCAGGGGATCGCCAGCAGCGTGTGCGCCGCGACCAGCCCTTCCGTCGTCGCCTTGATGTCGCGGTCGAAAAAATCCTCCGCCATCACATACAGCATATAAAGGCCTGAGCCTGCGACGACGCCGGGCACCGCAAGCGGCGCCAACAGGAACGAGCTCAGCGCCCCTCGCCCGGGAAACTCGCCGCGCACGATCGCGAGTGCGGCTGCGGTGCCGATCGGCACGCCGATCGCGGCCGCGAGCAGCGCGATCTCGAGACTGGTGGTCAGACCGCGCAAGAATTCCGGCTTGTCCCACGCATTTGCGTACCATTGCAGCGACAAAGCCGGCGGCGGAAAGCTGATGATCTCCTGCGCGAAGAAGCTCGTCACCACGATCATGGCGACGGGGGCGAAGATGACGAGGTAGGCGACTGCAATCAGCGTCCGCACCAGGACGCGGCCGAGCGACGGCTGGTCCGTCAAACGGAGGAACATTGCAGATGCCTTGTCACGCAGAACGCCCCTTGGGCCCGGAAGCGAGCCGCGCGCATCGTAGTCCGACGCGCCCCCGTTCGCCAAGCCCACAGCGTGCGCATAGCGTTATGCGTCCGTCTGCTTTTTGCACCGCCACAGATGATTCGTCTGCCGCGCGATGGCTAACGCGACGTGCGCGGCCGATCGTCGCCCTGCAAAAAGCAAACTCAACGGGACATGTCGATCGTCTACAACCACACACTGCGCAGCATCAGCACGGATAGTTTTTGAGCAGCGCCTGCTCATTTCTTGAACCCGCGCGATCCAACTTTTCGTGCGCCCTCGGACAAGTCTTCAGGGCGTGCGCGCACATAAGCTTTCCTTCGAGCCTGGCGAGGAACACGGCACCACAGTACCGCCAGGACCACGCGACCTATCATCATCGTTCGAAGGAGCTGGCAAATGCAGAATTGGCTTTTCATCAAAGCGCGGCGCGCCTTCCTTGCCGCGCTCGGAGCGGTCGTCGCCGCCGGGCTCTTGTCGCCCAGCGACGCGCAGGCGGCGATGCCTGCCGGTTGCGCGGCGCTGCAGGACAAATATCCGGACTGGAAGGGCAAGACGCTGACGAACGCCATCAATCCGCACACGCCGGGCTATGAGGCGATCGATCCGAAAGACCCGAGCAAATATGTCGGCTTCGACATCGATCTCGGCGAAGCGATCGGCGACTGCCTCGGCTTCAAGCTGACCTACAAGCCGGTGACGTTCGCTGCCCTCCTGACCACGCTCGCGAGCGGCCAGGCCGACATCGTCATCTCCGATATCTACGCCACCAAGGAGCGCGCCAAGGCGGCAGACTTCGTTACCTATTCGAAGGTGTTCGACGGCGTGCTGGTCGCCAAGGGCAACCCGAAGGGCATCCATGGCATCGACATGACCTTGTGCGGCGCCGCCGCCGCGGAGAACACCGGCTTCGTCGAGGTGCCGCTGGTGCAGGACATGGCGCCGAAATGCAAGGAGGCCGGCAAGCCGGAACCGACGCTGCAGCTCTATGACAACAACGCCAACTGCATCCAGGCGATCCTTGCCGGCCGCGCCGACACCTACATCAACGACGTCAACACGGTCGATCAGGCGGTGAAGGCCAATCCGGACAAGCTGGAAAAGGCGATCGCGGTGACGATCCCCTATTCCGTCGGCATCGCCGTGCCCAAGGACAAGCCGAAATTCCGCGACGCCATCATGGCCGCGCTGATCGAGGTGCAGAAGGCCGGCATTCATCAGGAGCTGCTGAAGAAATGGGAGCTCGACCCGGCCAACTTCAAGGAGCCGGACATCCTCCAGGCGGACTAGGAAGCTCTGCGGCTTCGCTTTGGTCGGAGCTACATTGCTGGATCGCAAGCCCTCGCCCCGAATGCGGTGCACTCCCTCTCCCTGTTCTTACGGGGGCGCGACGAGCTTCGCTCGCGCTGAGAGGGCTGGGGTGAGGGTAGACGCACGACGGACGTGAGTGATTAGACCTGTCCCCCCTCGCCCGGATTGCTTCGCAATCCGACCTCTCCCCGCAAGCGGGGAGAGGTGAACATCGCCGCACCAGTGCGACCCATCTTACCCTCGCGAATCGATTTGATGTCCCTCTTCCTGCATTATCTCAGCATGCCGTATCTCTTGCAGGGCATCGAGCTGACCCTGCAGGTGACAGCGCTCGGGCTCGGCGGCGGGCTGATGCTCGGGCTCATCCTCGCCTGGATGCAACTCAGCCGGTCGTCGCCGCTCGCGGCGTTGGCACGCGGCTACACCGTGATCTTCCGTGGCACGCCGCTGATCCTGCAGATGGTGTTCGCCTACGACGCGCTGCCCCATATAGGCATCAAGCTGCCGGCGGTGATGGCCGCCGGCCTCGCGCTCGCCTGCAACGAGGCGCCGTTCATCGCGGAGATGCTGCGCGCCGGCGTGCTCGGCGTCGAGCGCGGGCAGCTGCTGGCCGGCCAGGCGCTCGGCATGACGCCCGCGGTGCTGATGCGCCGAATCATCGCGCCGCAGGCGATCCGTACCATGATCCCCGCCTTCGGCAACGAGGCGGTGAGCGCGCTGAAGAACTCCTCGCTTGCCTCGGTGATCGCAGTGCAGGAGCTGACCTTGCGCTCGACCCAGCTGGCGTCCTCCACCTTCGACTTCTTCTCGATCTTCTTCGCCTCGGGCCTGATCTATCTGGTCTTGACCGGTGCGGTCAGCGCGGTCCAGCTCGCGCTGGAATGGCTGCTCGATCTCGACCGCACCACGAGGCAGCGCAAGCTCACACATTACCTTCCCTGGGGCCGCGTCGATCTCGCGACCAAGCTTGAGCTTACGGAAAAAAATGCGTCAGCCATCGCGACTGCGCCGGCCGTCGTGACTGAGCCATCGCCGCTTGCGCTGACGCAAGCAGAGCGCGCCAAGCGCGCCGCCACCATCGCCCGCAACAATGTCGCCGTGGAGGTGACGGACCTCCGCAAGGCCTATCACGGCAACACCGTGCTTGATGGTCTCGACCTCACGGTGCGGATCGGCGAGGTGATCGCGCTGCTCGGGCCGAGCGGCTCAGGCAAGAGCACGCTGCTGCGCTGCATCAACCATCTGGAGAACTGGGACTCGGGCACCGTGCGCGTCGGCGGCAGGCGGCTCGGCTTCCGCGACGACGGCAAGAGGCTGTCGCCGCGCGCCATCGCCAACGAGCGCGCCGAGGTCGGCGTCGGCATGGTGTTCCAGCAGTTCAATCTGTTCAGCCATCTCACCGCCAAGGAGAACGTCGCGGGTCCGTTGCGCTGGGTGCACGGCATGGGTCGCTTCGAAGCCGATCTTCGCGCGCGCGAGCTGCTCGACCGCGTCGGCTTGAGCCATCGTGCCGATGCGCTGCCGCGGCATCTGTCCGGCGGCCAGCAGCAGCGCGTGGCCATCGCGCGTGCGCTGGCGCCAAACCCGAGCGTGCTGCTGCTGGACGAGCCGACCTCGGCGCTCGATCCCGAATTAGTCAATGAAGTACTTGAAGTGATCCGGCGGCTCGCGATCGACGACGGGCTCACCATGATCATCTCGACGCATCAGATCCGCTTTGCCGACGAGGTCGCCGACCGCGTCGCCTTCCTGAGCGGCGGCGTCATTCTCGAGGAAGGTCCCGCGCATGAGGTGCTGACCAACCCGCGCCATCCGGTCACCGCGCGCTTCCTCTCGGTGATGGACGCCGAGCGGCAGAAGGACGCGGTGGCATGAGCTCATCCTTCACATCAACCTCAAACATGTCTCGCCCACCACGCAAAGAGGCCCTCGCATGACGCATCACCTGCTGCAGGTGTCACCCAAGACGGTCCACTGGGGCTACTTCTCCAAAGTGGTGACACCGGCGCTGACCCTGCGCTCCGGCGACCGTGCCACCATCGAGACGCTGACCCATCATGCCAATGACGACTACGAGCGGATGATCAAGGACGATCCTGGAGCGGAGAGCGTGTTTCAGTGGACCAGGGAGCACAAGGCGGTGGCACGCCGTGGCTCCGGCCCGACCGAAGGCCCGTACATTCGCGGCGCCGGCGAAGGTATCGGCGTGCATCTCTTGACCGGTCCGGTCGCAATCGAAGGCGCTGAGCCTGGCGACGTGCTGGAGGTGCGCATCCTCGACATCAAGCCGCGACCAAGTCAGTGCGGCTGCCATGCCGGCAAATGCTTCGGCTCCAACGTCGCCGCCAATTGGGGCTTTCACTATCACGATCTGATCGAGGAGCCGAAGCCGCGCGAGGTCGTCACCATCTTCGAGCTCGACACGAGCGGAGAGCCGTTCGCAAAGGCGGTCTATAATTATGTCTGGACGCCGCAGACCGATCCCGACGGCATCGTGCACCCGACCATCGATTATCCCGGCGTCCGCGTCGACCACGCCACCATCACGAAGCGCGAGAATATCATGCCCGGCATCAAGGTGCCGGCGCGGCTGCATTTCGGCACCATGGGGCTGGCGCCGTCGGAGGCCGACTACGTCTCCTCGATTCCACCAAGCTATACCGGCGGCAATATCGACGACTGGCGCATCGGCAGCGGCGCGCGGATGTATTATCCGGTCGCAATCCCCGGCGCCTATTTCTCGGTCGGCGATCCCCACGCCGCGCAGGGCGACAGCGAGCTCGGCGGCACCGCGATCGAGACTTCGCTGACAGGCGAGTTCGAGTTCATCCTTCACAAGAAGAGCGACCTCGGCGGCACAGCGCTCGAGGGTCTCACTCACCCGATGCTGGAGACTGATCAGGCCTGGTCGGTCTACGGCTTCACTTTTCCGAACTATCTGGCCGAGCTCGGCAAGGACGCGCAGACCGAGATCGCCAATCACTCTAGCCTCGACCGCGCGATGCGCGATGCGTTCCGCAAGCTGCGGCGATTCCTGATGACGGTGCACCGCTTGAGTGAGGACGAAGCGATCTCGCTGATGTCGGTCGGTGCCGATTTCGGCGTCACCCAGGTGGTCGATGCCAATTGGGGCGTCCACGGCACAATCCGCAAGAATGTGTTCCGGTGTGATTGAGGCGAGCTGTGTCACAACCGCCGTCATTCCGGGGCAGCCCGTCAGGCCTGAACCCTCAGGTGCGCAATTGCGCACCGAGAATCTCCAGATTGTTGGAAAAGAACGCAAGCCAGCCTCGAGATTCCGGGTTCAAGGCCGGCGGCCTTGCCCCGGAATGACGATCACACGCGCTGACATGCGACTTCAGGAACAGCCAGTCATGAAACTCGTCTGGCATGGGGGTTGCTTGACCCTGGGCGTGTCGAGCAGTCCCATGAGTTTTCGACCCTTCAGCAGCGAATCCTACACGCAGGACGACCGGCCCGCGGCGTGGCGCGACGTGCTGCGCGCGGTCGGCCTGCAGCCCGCTTCGGGCAGCGGCGTCCATGATGGGCATGCCACCGCCTCGCATCGCAACGCGCCTGGCGTCGCCCTGACGCGGATTGCTGCGGGCGCACAAGCGATCACCGCCCTCGCCCAACCGAACGAGGATCTGCCGATCGCGCTGCTGCCGATCGAGGATGGCGCGGTGCTCAATACCAAGCATGGCCCTCGCATCGTTCCCGCAGGGAGCTTGTTGCTGCTGCCGCGCGGCGGCGATTGGAGCGTGGTGTTCCAGCGCGACATGCGCGCGATCGTGCTGTCGGCGACGTCGGATGCGCTGCATGGCCGCATCACAGGCAAGCTGAAGCGCAGCGCGCCTGAGGTCATCGCCGCGACCGGCCTCGGCGCCGTGTTCTGTCGGCTGGTCGAGACATCGGCGCGAACGCTTGAAACACTGAACGGTGCCGAATGGACCGCTGTTGCACAGAGCCTGGTCGATCTGCTCTTGACGCTCGTGCATCAGCAGTCGGCGCCCTCTGCTGACTCCGGCACCAGCGCGACGCAGGCCGCAATCCTGCACCGGATCTGCCGGACCATCGAGCGCAGGCTCGACGACGCCGCGCTGACGCCGGCCCGCGTGGCGCAAAGCGAAGGAATCTCCGAACGCTATCTGCAGAAGCTGTTCGAGGGCATCGGCGACAATTTCAGCCATTACATCCGCGAGCGGCGGCTGCAGCGCGCCTTCGCCGATCTTTCCAATCCACTTGAAGCGCATCGCTCGATCTCGGAGATCGCTTATCGCACCGGTTTTGCCGATTCCGCGCATTTCAGCCGCAGCTTCCGCCAGCGCTTCGGCGCCTCGCCGCGCGAATTTCGGCAGCGGAAATCCGGGGAAACTACGGAGACGTCATCGGCGCGCGGACAGCGCGGCTGGCCGCAGGATGCGCTGATGCGCGCGCATCACACCGCGCCTGCAAAGACCGGTGCGATCCCGCCGGCACCGGCGAATGATCGCGAGGCGCCCGCGCAACGCAGTCATCATCATCTCGCCGCAGATGCATCGCGGGTGCATTGGGGTTATTTCAGCCGTGCGCTGCCGCCGCAGCTCGAGATCGCTTCCGCCGACACCATCACCATCGAGACGCTGACCCAGCATGCCTCCGACGATCCCGAGCGGATGATCGCGGGCGATCCTGGTGCGGAGAGCGTGTTCGGTTGGACCAGGACAAACAAGAATGTCGACCGCCGCGGCGCCGGCCCGATGGACGCCAGCGTGTTCGGTCGCGGCGCCGGCGAAGGCTTTGGCGTGCACATCTGCACCGGTCCGGTCGCGGTGAAGGACGCGCAGCCCGGCGATGTGCTGGAGGTGCGCATCCTCGACATCACGCCGCGGCCGAGCCGCAGCCCGAACCATGCGGGCCGCGTGTTCGGCTCCAGCGTCGCAGCCTGGTGGGGCTATCATTATAATGAGCTGCTCACGGAGCCGAAGCCGCGCGAGGCGGTGACCATCTACGAGATCTTTGCTGACGATCCCGCTCCGCACGCGCGCGCGCTCTATTCCTATCGCTGGGCGCCACAGACCGATCCGTCTGATGTCGTGCATGCGACCTACGACTATCCTGGTGTTCCCGTCGCGCCCGGAAGTGTCAAACGGCGCCACGGCGTGCTCGAGGGCATCAAAATTCCGCTGCGGCCGCATTTCGGCGTGATCGCCGTGGCGCCGCGCGAGGCTGATTTCGTCGACTCGATCCCGCCCTCTTACTTCGGCGGCAATCTGGACAATTGGCGACTGGGCAAGGGATCGACCGTATATTTACCGGTCGCGGTCCCCGGCGCCCTGCTCTCGGTCGGCGATCCCCATGCGACGCAGGGCGATGGCGAGCTCGGAGGCACCGCGGTCGAATGCTCGATGACCGGCACCTTCCAGGTCGTCCTGCACAAGAAGTGCGAGCTCGCCGGCAAGGTCTTCGCCGATCTCTCCTATCCCTTGATCGAGACCGAAACGGACTGGGTGCTGACCGGCTTCAGCCATCCGAACTATCTGGCCGAATTCGGCGCGCAGGGCCAGAGCGAGGTCTACGCGACCTCGTCGCTCGACCTCGCGATGAAGGACGCTTTCCGCAAGATGCGCCGCTTCCTGATGCAGGCCAAAGGCCTGACGGAGGACGAAGCGATCGCGCTGATGTCGGCGGCCGTCGACTTCGGCGTCACGCAGGTGGTCGATGGGAACTGGGGCGTCCACGCGATCCTGAGCAAGCGGCTGTTTGCGGATGCGAACTGACGTGCCCCGATCGCAATGACATCATCGGACCCGTCATTGCGAGCCAACGGGTCCGCGCGAACGCGCGGCCCGATGACAGGCTCCGCGAAGCAATCCGAAGTCCTGCAAAGATTCTGGATTGCTTCGTCGCTTACGCTCCTCGCAATGACGGTGCCTCACGA
>Ga0209677_100439_pt1 | contig 24301 bp, 20 predicted proteins | sample AraplaCvi_mCL_r2_2_FD_184285 | JGI IMG/M metagenome (GOLD analysis project Ga0209677, IMG submission 184285) | Arabidopsis root microbial communities from North Carolina, USA - plate scrape CL_Cvi_mCL_r2 (SPAdes) (version 2) | ecosystem: Host-associated > Plants > Roots > Endosphere | place: USA... | reverse complement strand
GAAGGCTGCGGGCGCGAGGACGGTATTCGTCGGCATTGCTGAACCGTGGCGGCCGTTTTACGGCGAGAAGCTCTTGCGTGAGCAGGACGGGATCGAAGTCGTTGCTCTTGACGCCGCCGATGAAAAGTCGACGACCGACCTCGCCGCCGATATCGGCGGCAAGGTCGATATCCTGGTCAATACGACGGAATATATACGGCCAGGCGGACTCTTGGATCGCAGGGGTACCAGCATTGCGCGCGACGAGATGGACCAGGCCTATCTCGGCTTCATCAATCTCGCGCAAGCTTTCGGGCCCGCGATGCGGATGCGCGGTGCTGACGGCATCAACAACAGCGTCGCCTGGGTCAATGTTCTCTCCGTCTATGCGCTGGCGAACTGGCCCGCCTTTGGTGCGTACTCGGCGTCGCAGGCCGCTTGCCTGTCGTTGTCGCATTGTCTTCGCGCGGAGTTGCGATCCGGCGGCGTCAAGGTGATGAATCTGTTCACGGGCCCTGTCGACACCGAGTGGTTCCAGACCGTCCCGCCGCCGAAGGTCGCGCCGCGCGCCGTCGCGCAGGCGATCGTGTCCGGGCTCAGAGGCGGCCTCGAAGAGATGTATGTCGGGGATGTCGCCGAAGAGATCCGGCAACGTCTCGCGGCCAATCCGAAAGCGCTCGAGCGTGAGCTCGACAGGTGAAATCGGGATTTCAACCAAGTCGAAGGACTCGACGATGCAAAGCAAGACTCTCCTGGAGCTGGCGGGTGCGGTCTCTTCCGGCGCGGTGCGCGTCATCGATCTGACCTTCACGCTCAGCCCTGATTTTCCGGTCATCGTGCTGCCGCCGGAATTCGGTCAGGCGGCGCCGGTCCGCATCCAGGAAATCTCGCGATATGACGGCCGTGGTCCCGCCTGGTATTGGAACAACGTGACGTTCGGCGAGCACACTGGCACGCATTTCGATGCGCCGATCCATTGGTTCACGGGCAAGGATCTGCCGAATAATTCCGTCGACACCATGCCGGCGAAGGACATGATCGCGCCGGCTTGTGTGATCGATTGCTCGGCAGAGGCAGCGAAGGATCCCGATTTTCTGCTTACGGTCCCGCTGGTCGAGGCCTGGGAAGCGAAGCGCGGGCGGATTCCCACGCGGCACTGGGTGCTGCTGCGCACCGATTGGTCGAAGAAGGGCTGGCGCGATTACGCCAACCTCGGAGATGACGGCGCGCACACGCCGGGTCCGAATCCGGCCGTCATGAAATGGCTGGTGGAGGAGCGCGGCATCATCGGCTTCGGCACCGAGACGATCGGTACCGATGCGGGGCAGGCCGGCCATTTCCAGCCGCCTTATCCGGCGCATCACTTCCTGCACGGCGGTGGCCGGTACGGTCTTCAGTGTCTCTGCAACCTCGATCAGCTTCCCCCCACCGGCGCCGTCATCGTGGCTTCGCCCCTGAAGATTCAGAACGGCTCCGGCAGTCCGCTTCGCGTGATCGCTTTGGTGTCGTCAAGCTGAAACCAGCAGCTGGCGCTTGCCGGGATACAAGAAGCGAAGAACGAAAGACAGGTGCGATGATCTCGATGAAGAATCTGCTGGCTTCCGCCGCGCTGCTCGTCGCCATTCCGCAGGTCGCGCAGGCGGATATTCTCGTCGGCTTCGTCACCGGCCTCAGCGGGCCGGTGTCGTCGATCGGGATTCCGAACGCAAAGGGGATCGCGGCGGGCGAGGCGTATGTCGGCGAAGTCGGCGGTGAGAAGCTGCGCGTCATTCAGCTCGACGATGGCTCTGATCCGACAGCGTCGGCGCGCGACGCGCGCAAGCTCGTCGAGCAGGAGAAGGTCGATATTCTGATCGGCACGTCGGGTGCGCCGCAGACGCTGGCGATGGCCACGGCCGCGATCGAGATGAAGATTCCGATGATCGCGGTGTCTCCGATCGCGCCGGTGTCGCCCGGCGATGGCGGTCCCTGGGTCGTGCAGACGCCGCAGCCGACGCCACTCCTCGTGCAGGGCATCGTCGATCACATGAAGGCGCGGGGAGTGAAGACCGTCGCGTTCATCGGCTTCTCGGATGCCTTCGGCGACCTCATGTACGACTCGCTGTCGCTAAGCGCCAAGGCGGCCGAGATCAAGATCGTCGCCAACGAGCGATACGCCAGATCGGATTCGTCGGTGACGGCCCAGGTGCTGCGCGCGCTCGCGGCGCGGCCCGACGCCATTATGCTCGGCGGCACGGGAACGCCGGGTGCGCTGCCGGTGATCGCTCTGTCCGAGCGCGGATATAAGGGGCCGCTCTATGGCAATCACGGGCTCATCAGTGCCGATTTCCTGCGGCTCGCCGGCAAGGCCGCCAACGGCATCATCTGCCCGACCGGGCCGGTGACCGCGGCCGAGCAGCTTTCAGCCAGCAATCCCATCCAGAAGGTTGCGCTGGCGTTTCGCACGGCCTTCGAGAAGGCGAATGGCGAGGCGCCGACCGACTCGTTCTCGTCCTATTCCTTCGATGGCTGGCTGGTACTCACAGATGCAGCCAAGCGCGCGCTAGCAACCGGCGCCAAGCCGGGCTCGCCGGAATTCCGCACCGCGCTTCGCCAGGCTTTGTTCACCACCAAGGAGGTGGTCGGAACGCAAGGCGTCTACACCTACACGCCGGCGGATCGACACGGCGTCGATGATCGCTCGCGTATCCTGGTTCAGATCGAGGATGGGAAATACAAGCTGCTGCCCTGACCGAGCGGCGCGACTGTGACGGAGAGCAACGTGCAGGCACACGCCGGCAACACAGTGGAGCAGGGCAGTGCGACGCAGGCTTGGGCGCGTGCGATCGAGCTGTTTCCCCCGTCGGACAGGATCCTGTCCATCATCCTGACGCGGCAGGCTGAGCGCTACGGCGATCGCATCCTGCTTGTCACGGGGGAGACACGCTGGACCTACGCGCAAACCGCGGCGATCGCTGCGGCATCTGCCGAGATGCTCATCGGTGCCGGGATCAAGCCCGGTGACCGGGTCGCGCTGATGTGCTCGAACCGGCCGGAGTTTCTTCAGGTTTATCTCGGCTGCGCGTGGCTCGGTGCGATCGTGGTACCGATCAACACGGCGCTGCGCGGTTTCCAGCTGTCGCACATCTTCCGCAACTCGCGGCCTGCGCTTCTTGTCGTCGAGTCACCATTTCTTGCCGCGATCGACGCCAGCGATGCCGACGTCGAGCGGCCGTCTCAGACATGGACGATCGGGTTTGCCGCGCCGACGCAGACGTCGTCGGTGCCGTTGCCGGCCCTTGCAGCCGGCGCCCCTGCAGGCGCGGTACGTCCGGGCGATACCGTTGCCATCCTCTACACCTCAGGCACGACGGGTCCTGCCAAAGGCGTGTGCTGTCCGCAGGCGCAATTGTTCTGGTGGGGCATCTATTCGGCGCGGGCCTTGGGTATCCGCGAGGGCGACGTGCTGTTCACCACGCTGCCGCTGTTTCACACTAATGCGCTGAACGCGTTCTATCAGGCGATGCTGAACGGATGCACCTACGTGCTGGAGCCGAAATTCTCGGCGTCGGGCTTTTGGACGGCCGCGCGCGCGCATAATGCGACCGTCGGTTATCTGCTGGGCGCCATGGCATCGATGCTCTTGGCGCAGCCCGGGACGGAGGACGATCGAGCGCATCAGCTTCGCGTCGCGCTTGGCGGCGGCGTACCGCAGCAAATCCACCAGCCCTTCCTCGAACGGTTTGGCGTGCCGCTGGTCGACGGCTATGGATCGACGGAGACCAATTTCGTGTTCGCGGGATCGATCCCGTCCGACCGGCCGGGAACGATGGGCTATCTGGCCGACGGCGTTGAAGCCCGCATCGTCGATGAAAACGATTCGGAATTGCCAGATGGGAAGGCCGGCGAGCTCGTCCTTCGTGCCAGAGAGCCCTTTGCGTTCGCCACCGGCTATTTCGGCATGCCGGAGAGGACGGTCGACGCATGGCGAAATCTGTGGTTTCACTCCGGTGATCGCGTGGTCCGCGACCCGGACGGTCATTATCGTTTCATCGATCGCATGAAGGACTCGATCCGCAGGCGCGGGGAGAATGTGTCCTCATGGGAGGTCGAGCAGGCCATCCAGTCGCATCCGGCTGTTGCGGCTTGCGCCATTTACCCCTTGCCGTCCGAATTGGGTGAGGACGAAGTCGCCGCCGCAGTCCTGGTCGAGCCCGGCCAATCATTGGAGCCCGTCGATGTCGTCAGGCATTGCGAAGGGCAGATCGCTTATTTTGCCATTCCCCGCTATGTGCGCATCGTAAGCCAGATGCCGCTGACGGAGAACGGCAAGATCAAGAAGGGCGCGCTGCGTGATGCGGGCGTGACGGCGGATACGTGGGACCGCGAGGCGGCCGGCATTCGGGTGCGGCGCTAGCGACGGATCATGGCTTCTGCATCGCGTCCCTGACGGTGCTCTTGAGCTCGTCGAGCTCGTCGGTCAATCCATCGAGCCGATCAGCCGGGAATCCCGCCAGCAGCTCGGCCAACCATGAGCCATGGCTCTTGGCCATGCGCCTGAATGTTTTCCGGCCTTCGACGGTCATGCAAACGATCTGCACGCGCCGATCCAGGTTTGACGGCGTGCGGGTGATGTAACCGTCCTCGACCAGACGATCGACGATGGGTGTGAGGTTTCCCGCGGAGACCATCAGGCGCTTGGGCAACTCTCCCAAGACCAATCCGCTCGGTTCGCGGTCGAGCTGGGCCAGAACGTCGAAGCGAGGCATGGTGAAGTCGAATTCCTCGCGGAATCGTCGCCGCAGCTCGCCCTCGATCAGGGTCGTGCAGGCAAGGAGCCGCAGCCAGAGCCGTGTCTGAGCCTTGTACTCGGCCTCCTGATTGGCCCCGTTCTTGGGCGAAACAGGCGCTGGCTCTTTCGCCGGTGCCAAATCGAATCTCCTGGCGCCCTCTTGGGCGGGTTGAAAGCCCACGGCTTTCGTGCGTGCCCGGCACGATAGTTCGTGCCAAAAGTAAATTCAAGGCTCGATCCCGGCACGGCGAATTGGATCTGCGGTTATCGGATTTGCAGCGCCTAGCGGCCTTGATGTTGCAGAACCAGGATCGTCTCAGCCGGTCGGCGAGAAGCGCCTTGACAATCTCCCTCACAGCAAATTATTTTATACTTAAAATAATCTGCTGTGACAGCTCGGCGGCGACGGCACAGTGAGCGGGAGACATTCCATGACCTCCGTTGCGAACGCGATCAGGCGCGAATGGCTGGACTGGCCGTTCTTCGAGCCGCGCCATCATGAAATCGGCGAGGCGCTCGACCGCTTCGTGCAGTCCGAGGCTCTCGACAAGATCGATCACGATGATGTCGATGGCGCCTGCCGGAGGTTGGTGCGCGCCATGGGCGAGTCCGGTTTGCTCGACTGCGCTGTCGCTGCTCCTGATGGCGATGCAACGATGATCGAGTCCCGCTCGATCTGCCTGTCGCGCGAGTCGCTCGCTTATGCCGACGGCCTTGCTGACTTCGCCTTCGCCATGCAGGGGCTCGGCTCCGGCGCAATCGCGCTGGCGGGTTCCGCCGAACTGCGCAAGGCCGTACTGCCCAAGATTCGCTCGGGCGAATGGCTGCCGGCCTTTGCGTTGTCGGAGAAGGAAGCTGGGTCGGATGTTGCGGCCATGTCCTGCGCTGCACTTGTTGACGGCAACGACTATGTGATTGACGGCGAGAAGACCTGGATATCGAACGGCGGCATTGCCGACGTCTATACGTTGTTCGCGCGAACCGGGGAAGGGCCGGGCGCCCGTGGCATTTCGGCCTTTGTCGTCTTCCCGGATGATCCCGGCTTCGGCATTGCCGATCGCATCGACGTCATTGCGCCGCATCCGCTGGCGACGTTGCGGTTTACGAACTGCAGGATTCCTGCGAGCCGTCGGCTAGGTGCGCCCGGCGGCGGCTTCAAGCTTGCGATGCAGACGCTCGACATCTTCCGCGCCTCGGTCGCCGCTGCGGCTCTCGGTTTTGCGCGTCGCGCACTCGACGAGGCGCTGTTGCATGCGAAGAGCCGGCATATCTTCGGTGGGACGCTGGGCGATCTCCAGTTGACCCAGGCTGCACTTGGAGAGATGGCGACCGACACTGACGCCGCAGCGCTCCTGACCTATCGCGCCGCCTGGCGTCGCGACGTTCAGAAGCTTCCGACCACGCGTGAGGCTGCCATGGCGAAGCTGACCGCCACCGAGACCGCGCAGCGGGTCATCGATCGTGCCGTGCAGATGTTCGGCGGTCGTGGCGTACGCAAGGGTGAGGTTGTCGAGAGCCTGTACCGAGAGATTCGCGCGCTGCGCATCTACGAGGGCGCGACCGAAGTCCAGAAGCTGATTGTCGCGCGTGAGCTCCTGAAGCCGCGCTGAGAACAAAGAGTATTCCAATATGAGCACGATGAGAAGACCACAAGCGATCGAGGCGGCCGCGGCCGGCGGGGCGCAAGTGCTTCAGCCCAACGGCTGGCCGCAGCCGAAAGGCTACGTGAACGGCATGCTGGCTGATGGCCGCCTCGTCGTGACGGGCGGTGTGGTCGGCTGGGACGTGGCTGGCCGATTTGCCGACGGCTTCGTCGCGCAGGTGCGGCAGGCGCTCGAAAATATCGTGGCGATTCTGGCGGAGGGTGGTGCACGCCCCGAGCATCTCGTGCGCCTGACTTGGTATGTCGTGGACATGGACGAATATGTCTCCAATCTCAAGACGCTGGGCAGAGTCTACCGGGACGTCATCGGCACCCATTACCCAGGCATGGCGCTTGTGCAGGTTGTGCGTCTTGTCGAGGCATCAGCTCGCGTCGAGATCGAAGCGACTGCCGTCGTCCCTCGTTGATGAGTGCACCGGCCCAAGTTCGTGACGTCGCGCGCCTCCTTACTCCGCGTTAGGTTGTTTTGCGAAACATCGTTGTCGCCCTTCTGGCGGCATCGACTGCAGACGGAAAACGAAGGGCCGGGCCAGAGGCGCGACGGCAATTTGCTTTCGTTAGTTGCTTGGGGCACTGTTGTCGATCATGGGCCATTGGTTGGCAATGAAATCCCATTTCGGCTGGGCGACGCCCTTCGCCTCGCCCTCGCGCGACTCTCGCCAGCGAGAGTGACTGGACAACGGGGGCCCATCATTCGATCAGCTAAGGATGAGAAAGAGCATGACAGGCAAGCGTGTAGTATTCACCGGCGGAACCGGCAAGGCGGGCAGGCATGTCCTGCCGTATCTGAAGAGCAAGGGCTACGAGCTTCTCAACGTCGACCTCAGGCCGTTCGATCACCCCGGCATCGGTACCCTGATTGCCGATCTGGCGGACAGCGGCCAGGCCTTCAACGCCCTGACCACGCATTTCGGCTTCGGCGGCTTCGCAGCCGGCATGCCGCCGGCGGCGCCGGACGCCGTCATCCATTTTGCCGCGATACCGCGGGTCCTCATCGCACCTGATAACGAGACGTTTCGTATCAACACCGTCAGCACCTATAACGTCATCGAAGCTGCAGCCAAGCTCGGCGTCCGAAAGATCGTGATTGCCTCCAGCGAGACCACGTATGGTGTCTGTTTTGCCGAAGGGGACAAGGATTTCAAAAGCTTCCCGCTCGAGGAAGACTACGACACCGACCCGATGGATTCTTATGGACTTTCCAAGGTCGTCAACGAAAAGACCGCGCGCGCCTTTGCCATGCGCTACGGCATCGACATTTACGCGCTGCGCATCGGCAATGTCATCGAGCCGCATGAATACGACATGTTTCCCGGCTTCATCGCCAATCTCCCGTCGCGAAAACGCAATGCCTGGTCCTATATCGACGCCCGCGACCTCGGAGAGATCGTGCACTTGGCGATCCAGAAGGATGGACTCGGCTTCCAGGTCTTCAACGCCGTCAACGACACCATCACCGCCGACATTCCGACTCGCGAAGTGCTGGGCCGCTACTGTCCCAATGTCCCGATGACCCGCGAACTCGGCGACAGCGAGGCGCCGCTATCGAACCGGAAAGCACGCGAGGTGCTGGGATTCAGAGAAGCGCACAACTGGCGGAAATACGTCTAGGCCGGGTAGGGACTCCAATCATTCAAGGCCGCGCCAATCCTAGGGTCGGCGCGGCCTTTTTTGGGACGTCAGGACCAACGATGCCTGATCGCCTGCATGCATAGCGCCAGCACGATCGTTCCGACAATGAAGACCGCAGCCGCCGCCACGATCGCCGGGCTGATGTTCTCTCGGATGCTGGCAAACATCTGCCGCGCCAGGGTTCGCTGATTCGGTCCCGCCACGAACAGCGTGAGCACGACCTCGTCGAGCGACGTCGCAAACGCGAACAGCGCGCCCGAGATGATGCCGGGCAGCGCGATCGGCAGTGTCACGGAGAACAGCACGGTGCGCGGCGATGCGCCCAGGCTCGCTGCCGCATGCTCGAGCCGCGCATCGACGCCCTGCAGGGCGGAGGACACGTTGACCAGCACGAACGGCACCGCGACGACGGTGTGTGCAATGATGACGCCGACATAGGTGTTGACCAGCTGGTAGCGCGCGAACATCAGCTGCATGCCGACGCCGAGCACGACGGCCGGAACCACCATCGGCAGCAGGAATAGCGTCCGCATCAAAGAGAGCAGTAGCGAGGACCGGGTTCCCCGCAACCCGAGCCCCGCCAGAGTGCCGAGCAGGGTCGCGAGCGCAGTCGTGCCGCTTCCGATGATCAGGCTATTGACAATCGATAGCCGCCAGGATTCGGCCTGGATCAGCTCGCGGAACCAGCGGGTCGAGTAGCCCGGGATCGGATAGTTGAGGAAGACGCTGTCGGTGAAAGACAGTGGCAGCACTGCGATCAACGGTCCGAGCAGGAAGATGACGACCAGGCTCGCGAACACGAACTTGGTCACTGCGAGTGTCTTCATGCCGGCTGCCCCTCATCGGACGCGAGCCGGATGTAGACGGCGTAGAGCAGGATGGTCATCGCCAGCAGCACGAGGCCGAGCGCGCCTGCCATGCTCCAATTGGCTGCCGCCGTGGCGTAATAGGCGATGACGGAAGAGATCATCTGGTCGTTGGCGCCGCCGATCAGGGCCGGCGTGATGTAGTAGCCGAGCGCGGCCATGAAGACGAGCAGGCTGCCCGAGACCACACCACGCATCGAGAGCGGCAGCAGCACATGCAGGAAGGCCCGCAGCGGAGGTGCGCCCAGCGATGCCGCGGCCGGCATCAGGTTTCTCGGAATCGCGATCAGCACGCTGAAGATCGGCAGCACCATGAAGGGCAGCAGCACATGCGTCATGGCGATGACGACGCCGAGCCGGTTGAACATCAGCGGAAGCGGACCGGAGATGATGCCGAGGCTCTTCAGGGTCGCGTTGATGAGGCCGTTGTCCTGCAGCACGATGTACCAGGCCGCGGTGCGGACCAGCAGCGAGGTCCAGAGCGGCAGCAGCACCGCGCCGAGCAGCAGTTGCCGGCGCCAGCCCTGCACCGATGCCGCGACCATCGCAAAGGGCAGGCCGATGGCGATGCAGGCGATGGTGACGGTCGCCGAGGTCACGAAGGTGCGGATCAGGATCAGGCGATTGGCCGAGGCGCCCTCCGGCATGGCGACGACGTCCCCGGCCGCATTGCGCTCGAGGTCAACAGCGGCGAGCATGTTCTTGTCGGTCCAGCTCGACGCCACGGCGTCTGATATCGTCGCCCAATAGGAGTTTTCGCTCCAGCGTGGATCGATCGCCGCGAGATCCACGTCACCATCCGAGGCACCAAGCGCGCGGCGGGTCTTGCCGAGCAGGCTGCGGAAACCGGATTGCGTGCTGTTGAGCCGCCGCACCAGGTCGCCGAACTGCTCGTCATTGGTGAGCGCGCGGATGTCGGCAACGAAAGCCGCCTGTTGGGCTGCCGCTGGCAACGCTGTGCGGTCCCAGCGGGCCAGTGCCCGCGCCGTGCGCGGCAGCGCGTTGGTCGCGACCGGATCCGACACTGCAGAGGTCATCATGGTGACGAGCGGTGCCACAAAAAAGCAGATCATGAAGGCCAGCAACGGCGCCAGCAGCAGCAGCGATCTCAGGCGTTGGACGACATTTGGCCGCCGCATGATCCCACCACCCACACGTCCGACGGCGCAAAGGAGATCGCGATTTCATCTCCGATGTCGGCGAAGTGCCGCGCGCGCTCGCTCTTGATGATCAGGCGCTGCGCGCCGACGGCAGCAATCAGCCGAATATGGTCGCCGAAATAGACCGCATCCACGATGCGGCCGGTCAGGCCGTTGGCGGCGGTCGCCGGCTCGTTGATCCGGATCGCCTCCGGCCGGATCGAGATCTGGACGCGGCCGCTATCGATGCCGTCGGAGCCGGCCTGCGCAGACAATGTCAGGCCGGACTCGGAGGTCAGGTGAAGCGTGTCTCCCGATCGCTCCGCGATCATGCATGGCAGCAGGTTGGTCTCGCCGATGAACTCGGCCACGAACGCCGTCCGCGGCAGATCGTAGATCTCCCTGGGCGGACCGATCTGCTCGATCTTGCCGTGATTGATGACAGCGATGCGGTCCGACATCGTCAGGGCTTCGTCCTGATCGTGGGTGACGAACACGATGGTCAGGCCGAGCCTGCGATGCAGATCGCGAATGTCAAGCTGCATCTGCTCGCGCAGCTTCTTGTCGAGCGCGCCGAGCGGCTCATCCATCAGGATGACCTGCGGCTCGAACACCAGGGCCCGCGCCAGTGCGACGCGCTGCTGCTGGCCGCCGGAGAGCTGCGCGGGCTTCCGATCCGCCATCGCGCCGAGCTTGACCATATCGAGCACGCGCGCGACGCGCTCTGCGATCTCCCCCTTCGTCGTGCCGCGCATCTTGAGCGGAAAGGCGATGTTGTCGCGCACGCTCATGTGCGGAAACAGCGCGTAGCTCTGGAACACCACGCCCATGTTGCGCTTGTAGGGCGGCAGCTCGTCGACGCGGCGGGCATCGACATGGATGGTGCCGCTGGTCGGCTGCTCGAAGCCGGCAAGCATCATCAAGAGGGTGGTCTTCCCGGAGCCGGACGGACCGAGCAGGCTGACGAATTCACCGCGCGCGATGTCCAGATCGAGATGATCGACGACCGTCAGGGCGGCAAAGCGCTTGGTGACCTCTTTGAACGAGATGAACGATGTCAACGTGCGAGCCAGGCGTTGAAGCGCTTGGAGAGCTCTTCCGAATTGTCGGTCCAGAAGCTGACGTCCAGCGGGATCGCCTGCTTGAGATTGTCAGGCGTGGTCGGCAGCTCTGCCGCATATTTCTCCGGCACGAGCTTGGCCGCGGCCACGTTGGGCAGGCCGTAGGCGATGTATTCAGGCAGTTTCGCCTGGTTCTCGGTCTGGCTGGCGAAGGCGATGAAGTTCATCGCGGCATCCTTGTTCGGCGAGTTCTTCAGGATGACCCAGCTGTCGACCGCGTAGATGCTGCCCGGAAACACGAAGCCGAAATGCTTGCCTTCGGAGCGGTTGATTGCGCTGATGCGCCCGTTATAGGCCGAGGTCATCACGACCTGTCCCGACGACAACAACTGCAGCGGCTGCGCGCCGGCTTCCCACCAGACAATGTCGGCCTTGAGCGCGTCGAGCTTCTTGAAGGCGCGGTCCACGCCCTCGGGCGTCTTCAGCACCTTGTACACATCCGCCGCCGGCACGCCGTCCGCCATCAGCGCGAATTCGAGCGTGTATTTGGCGCCTTTGCGCAGGGATCGCTTGCCGGGAAATTTCGCCGTGTCCCAGAAGTCCGCCCAGGATTTCGGGCCATCCTTGAGCTTGTCGCCGTCATAGGCAATGCCGGTCGACCACACGATCGCGCCGACGCCGCAGTCGCTGACCCCTGCGGGGATGAAGGCGTCCTTGCCGCCCATCTTCTGCCAGTCGATCTTCTCGTAGATGCCGTCGCTGCAGCCGAGCTCGAGCTCCTCGGCCTCGACCTGCACCGCATCCCAGTTCGGCGTGCCGGCCTTGACCTTCGCCTGCAGCACGCCGTAGCCGCCGTCCCAGCTTTCATCGAGCACGGTGGCGCCGAGCTTGGCGGCAAACGGCTGGAAGTAGATTTTCCGCTGGGCGTCCTGATAGTTGCCGCCCCAGGAGACGACGGTGAGATCGCGTGCATGCGCCGGGAACGAAAAGCCCATCAATGCGGCCGCAGCCACCAGTGCCGCCTGCAAGACCTTCATCGACGCCCCCTCCCGCGATCACCCCACCATCCTAAATCATCGCTCGCGAGCACCGGAAGTCAAGGATAACGTTGTTCGTGGGGGGATTCCGCCGGGGGCGCAATGCGACGGTCGGCGTGCGCGGGCCGGGTGCTTTCCCCTGCGCCGCCTTCGGGCATTTTTGTGGCAACATCGGTGGCTGGCAAAGCGGCATCGAGGGGCTTGGCCAGCCGCGGCCTCGTCGCGTCATATCGGCCGATCCGCTCAAACAGCTGCGCGTCCTTCATCAGGCGGGCAGCGACAAAATGATTCAACAGTTCCATGTTCTTGGTCCTTCAATGAGAATGACCCGGTGGCCGGGTGCGGGTCCGGCCACCGGGTCTGCACGGCGATCCCTGAGTTGGCGTCCTCCGGTTCGTCGATGCATTCCGTCCAGTTAAGTCATAGTCCTCGTCACTCCGCCGCCTGTGCGACGTGACCGACCGTGCTCTCGCCGCCATGATGCGTCAGCGGCTTCATGCCGGTGACGGTGCGCAACAGCACGTAGAATACCGGCGTCAGGAACAGGCCGAACACCGTGACGCCGATCATGCCGGAGAACACCGCGACGCCCATCGCGCGCCGCATCTCCGAACCGGCGCCGGTCGAGAGCACCAGCGGCAGCACGCCCATGATGAACGCCATCGACGTCATCAGGATCGGCCGCAGCCGCAGGCGACTCGCCTCGATCGCGGCGCGGATCGGCGTGCGCCCCGCGAATTCGAGTTCGCGCGCGAACTCCACGATCAGGATCGCGTTCTTCGCCGAGAGACCCACCAGCACGATCAAGCCGATCTGTGTGAAGATGTTGTTGTCTCCCTTGGACAGATAGACACCGAACATCGCAGCCAGCAGCGCCATCGGCACGATCAAGAGGATCGACAGCGGCAGGGCGAGGCTTTCGTACAGCGCCGCCAGCACCAGGAACACCAGCAGGATCGCCAGCGGAAACACCCAGATGCCGGAATTGCCGGCGATGAACTCCTGATAGGTCAGGTCAGTCCATTCGAAGGCAAAGCCCGGCGGCAGCGTTTCCGCCGCGACACGCGTGGCGGCGGCCTGCGCCTGACCGGAGGAATAGCCCGGCGCCGGCGCGGCGTTGACGTCGGAGGACAGGAAGCCGTTGTAGCGGATCGCGCGCTCCGGCCCCGCGCTCTGGCGGATCTTCAACAGCGCCGACAGCGGCACCATGTCGCCGGATGCCGCGCGCACCTTCAGCTGGCGGATGTCGTCGGCGCGGGCGCGGAACGCCGCGTCGGCCTGTACATAGACCGAGTAGGTACGGCCAAACTTGTTGAAGTCGTTCACGTAGTAGGAGCCGAGGTAGATCTGCAGCGTGTTGAAGACCTCCGTCACCGGCACCCCGAGCTGCAGCGCCTTGGTGCGGTCGATGTCGGCGAAGATCTGCGGCACGTTGACCTGGAAGCTCGAGAACAGGCCGGCGATCTCCGGCTGTTTCGACAGGCCCGCCATGAACGCCTTGGTCGCGTCGTTCAGGGCCTCATAGCCGAGGCCGGCGCGGTCCTCGATCTGCAGCTTGAAGCCGCCGATGGTGCCGAGGCCGTTGACCGGCGGCGGAGGGAACATGGCGATGAAGGCATCCTGCAGACCTGCATACTTCTTGTTCAGGTCCATCGCGATGCCACCACCGGACAGCGACGGGCTCTTGCGCTCATCAAATGGCTTCAGGGTCGAGAACACGATGCCGGCGTTGGAGGAGTTGGTGAAGCCGGAGATCGAAAGGCCCGGAAACTGCACCGAGCTTTCGACACCGGGCTGCGTCAGCGCGATGTCGCCCATCTTGCGGATCACCTCCTCGGTACGGTCGAGCGAGGCCGCATCCGGCAGCCGGGCGAAGCCGACCAGATACTGCTTGTCCTGCGCCGGCACGAAGCCGCCCGGCACCTGCTTGAACAGCACCGCGGTGGCGGCGACCAGGAGCACATAGAGGCCGAGCACGGCGACCTTGCCGGTGATGACCTTGCTGACGCTGCCGCTGTAGTTGTTGGAGGCACGGACGAAGGCGCGGTTGAAGCCGCGGAAGAACCAGCCGAGCGCCGTGTCGAGGACGCGGGTCAGACGATCCTTCGGGTCGTGATGGCCCTTGAGCAGCAGCGCCGACAGCGCCGGCGACAGGGTCAGCGAGTTGATCGCCGAGATCACCGTGGAGATCGCGATCGTCAGCGCGAACTGCTTGTAGAACTGCCCGGTGAGGCCGGAGATGAAGGCGAGCGGCACGAACACCGCGATCAGCACCAGCGCGATCGCGATGATCGGGCCGGACACCTCGCGCATCGCCTGATAGGTGGCGTCGCGCGGTGAAAGTCCGCTCTCGATGTTGCGCTCGACGTTCTCGACCACGACGATGGCGTCGTCGACCACGATGCCGATCGCGAGCACCAGGCCGAACAGGCTGAGCGCGTTGATGGAGAAGCCGAACAGATGCATCACCGCGAAGGTGCCGACGATCGAGACGGGCACCGCAAGCAGCGGGATGATCGAGGCGCGCCAGGTCTGCAGGAACAGGATCACGACCAGCACCACCAGCACGATGGCTTCCAGCAGCGTGTGCACGACGGCCTCGATCGAGGAGCGCACGAACTGGGTGGGGTCGTAGACGATCCGGTAGTCGACGCCTTCCGGCATGTTCTTCTTGATCTCGGCCATGGTGGCGCGGACGTTGTCCGAGATCTGCAGCGCGTTGGAGCCGGGCGCCTGGAAAATCGGGATCGCCACCGCCTGCTTGTTGTCGAGCAGCGAGCGCAGGCCGTATTCGGAAGCGCCGAGCTCGATGCGGGCGACGTCGCGCAGGCGCACGACCTCGCCGCGGGCACCGGTCTTGACCACGATGTCGCCGAACTGCTCCTCGTTGGAGAGGCGCCCTTCGGCATTGACTGACAGTTGAAGATCAATGCCCTTCACGTTCGGCGAGCCGCCGACCACGCCGGCCGCGGCCTCGACGTTCTGCGCCTGGATCGCCTTGACGATGTCGCTTGCGGTCAGGCCGTGCTCGGCGGCCTTCTGCGGATCGACCCAGACCCGCATCGAATAGTCACCGGCGCCATAGAGCTGCACGTCGCCGACACCATCGATGCGCGCCAGCCGGTCCTTGACGTTGAGCACCGCGTAGTTGCGCAAGTAGGTCATGTCATAGCGGCCGTTCGGCGACATCAGATGCACGACCATGGTGAGGTCGGGCGAGCTCTTCTTGGTGATGATGCCGAGCTGGCGCACCACGGCCGGCAGGCGCGGCTCGGCCTGCTGCACGCGGTTCTGTACCAGCTGCGTCGCCTTGTCGGGGTCGGTGCCGAGGCGGAACGTCACCGTCAGCGTCATCGCGCCGTCAGTGGTCGCTTGGCTGCTCATATAGAGCATGTCCTCGACGCCGTTGATCTGTTCCTCGATCGGCGTTGCAACCGTCTCGGCGATCACCTTCGGATTGGCGCCGGGGTAGTTCGCGCGGACCACGACCGACGGCGGCACGACATCGGGATATTCCGAGATCGGCATGGCGAACAGCGAGATCAGACCGCCGAGGAAAATCAAAGTCGACAGCACGCCTGCGAAGATCGGCCTGTCGATGAAGAATTTGGAGAGATTCATGGGCTGGCTCGTATGTAAACGTGTCTTTCGGAATCAGCGCCGGCCGGTGCCGACGGCAATTTGAATCGCAGTGGTCGCCGCGCCGGTGGTGCACCCTCTCCCCTTGTGGGAGAGGGTGGCGCCGAAGGCGCCGGGTGAGGGGTCTGCCTCCACATCCGAGCGAGCCGAGAGAGACCCCTCATCCGCCTTCGATGCTTCGCATCTCAGGCACCCTCTCCCACAAGGGGAGAGGGGGCACCGGACTCGCAGAACCTGCTTCCCTTCATCATGCTCGGCGCTCCGCCAATCTCAGCGCTCCGCCAATTGCTTGCTGGTGGAAGAAGATGTCGCACCGTCGCGTGCGCCCATCTCTGCGACCTGCGTCTTGAGCAGAGCGCCCGGACGCACGCGCTGCAGGCCGTTGACGACGACGCGGTCGCCGGCCTTCAGGCCCGCGGTGACGATGCGCAGGCCGTCGACATTGCCGCCGAGCGTGACCGCACGGTACGCGGCGCGATCGTCATCGCCGGCCACCATGACGAACTTCTTGTCCTGGTCGGTGCCGATGGCGCGTTCGTCGACCAGCACCAGGGTCTGCTGCTTCGGCTGGCCCATCCGCACCCGAGCGAACTGGCCGGGGATCAGCCGGCCGTCGTCGTTCCTGAACACTGCGCGGACCCGGATCGTGCCGCTCTGGCCGTTGACCTGGTTGTCGATCAGCTGGATGTGGCCCTTGGCTGTGGTGCCGCCCGAAACCGTCATCTCGACCGGGATGCGGTCGAGATTGCCGCGCTGGCCGGATGCGTCTGCGATCGAATTGATCGCTTGCAGCACCACCTCTTCGTCGGCATCGAAGCTCGCGTAGATCGGGTTGACCGAGACCAGCGAGGTCAGGGCAGGGGACGCCGATCCCGCGGCGACGAGATTGCCGACCGTGACCTCGATCCTGCCGACGCGGCCGTCGACCGGCGCGCGGACCTGCGTGTAGTCGAGGTTGAGCTTCGCCGTCTGCAACGTGGCTTCGGCTGCCTTGACGTTGGCGATCGCCTCGCGATTGCCATTGTCGCGCTGGTCGTAGTCGCGGCGGGTCACCACGGCATTGCCGACCAGCTGGGCGCCGCGCTCGAGCTCACCCGCGGCAAAGGCAGCGCGCGCCTTGGCGGCTTCGAGCTGGGCCTCGGCTTTGTCGACCTCGGCGGCATAGGGCGCGGGATCGATCTTGAACAGGACATCGCCGGCCTTCACCAGCGCGCCTTCGGTGAAATTGGTGGCGAGGATCGCACCGGCCACGCGGGGGCGGATCTCGACACGGTCGACCGCCTCTAACCGTCCGGAGAACTCGTCCCACAGGCTGGCCTGCCGCGGTTCGACCACCGCGACCGTCACGGCAACCGCCTGCTCCGGCGTCGCGGCGCTGGCGGCATTCGGGGAGGTATGAAAATAGTGACTTCCGGCGACCGAGGCCCCGACGATGAGGACGCCAGCGATCACGAGAGTGCTGGCAACCTGCCGGAACCGGCCGGAATGAGAATTTTCGGTCGAAGGCATTAGCGCGCTCCATTAATGTAGTGCGCGCTACAGATGTAGCTCTGGTGTGCCTTTCGCAAGATACTTATGTAGCAGATATTATAAAAATGGTAGCCCAGCTGTGGGCAACTGATCCAGATCAGAGAAAGACGTCGGAAGAACAATAGGATAGCAATCCAGCCGCCGGCATCAGGCGGCCACCGGCGCGAGGGAGCGAGGCAGGAGTAGGACCTATGGGTATGGGACGGCCGCGGAGATTCGACTGCGACATCGCGCTGGACCAGGCGATGGAGGTGTTCTGGCGCCATGGCTATGAGGGCGCGACCATCGCGCAGCTCACCGACGCCATGGGCATCAATCCGCCCAGCCTCTATGCCGCCTTCGGCAGCAAGGAAGGCCTGCTCAAGGCCGCGCTCGACCGCTACACGGAACGGCGTGCGGCCTGGATGGACGAGGTCTTGAGCGCGCCCACCGCGCGGGACGTCGCCGAACGGATGCTGATGGGCGTGGCCGACAAGCAGACCGATCCGGCCAATCCGCCCGGCTGCCTGCTGGTCCAGGGCGGCATCGCCTGCGGCAGCGGCTCGGCCAGCGTGCCGTTCGAGCTCGCCGCGCGCAGAGCGCAGACCGAGGACCAGTTGCGCGATCGGTTCAGTCGCGCCCGCGACGAGGGCGACCTGAAGCCATCGGCCGATCCGGCGGCGCTGGCGCGCTACGTCTCGGCGGTGTCCGTCGGCATGGGGGTGATGGCCTCGTCCGGCGCGGACCGCGATGCGCTTCGCGAGGTCGCTGGGGTCGCGATCAAGGCGATCGAGGAGCAGTCGACGCGGGCTTAAAGGGCGCCGGGACCAATGTGTCGCTTGCAAGAGGCGTCGATCGCAAAGCTCATTCATTCGCATGTCGAAGACATGAGGGTGGTCGTCTCGCGACGCGTATCGCGTCCGAGTTGATGGCAGGCGCCGCCCTCGAACATCGCGAGGGCGCAGGGAAGGCCGGATGCTGGCCGCACCCATGGCCCGCCTGCAGAAAGAATAGCAGGCGGCAGTCACCACAGGTTCGACCGGATCACCCGGCCTTCCCTGCGCGATAGTTTACGGCTTATACGCGCTCTCCCCGGGGACCGGCTCTCTTGCCCCCGTCGCCGCAAGACGCGTCAACATCTCGCGAACTTGGCGTCAGCACCGGGACGCCAGGACCACACGACTTCGCCGTCCGTGCCGGCCGCGCTCGTCCGGCGCAGCCCTCACGTCCACCGCAGCCCGCCTCTACGTATCGTGACGACGCGTACGCCCCTTCGCATGAGGCGGGATGCAGCTATAAAGCATAAATTCTGAAAAAAAGAAACGAGTTTATTTTTGCGCGGCGTCTTGACCGGTGTCATCCGTTTGATGCCGTGGCTGAAATTCGGTGTTTGGCGCGCCGACCGGCATCACATGGCGGCCGGCGAGAAAGCCAGCCGGTCGCATGAGCTTCATCATTGCTCCGTAATCCATTGGTCGTCGAAACCGTCGCAGTGACAATGGATCTGAGGATGATGAACAGATTGGCTGCGGCAACGCTGCTCACGGGAGTCGTCACGCTCGGCGGCCTGCTGACCGCGCATGCAGATCCCGATTGCAACGGCTTTGTCAGCAATTCGGACGGTTCGTGGACGCCATTTCGCCCCACCGTCATCGGAGCGCTGGCATCCCAGATCCAGATCATGCCGAACGACCGGATTCGTGCTGTCGAGGCCGGCTTGCGGGGACGCGTCGCGCGCGATCTCGACGCCCGGTGTCGACGGGGGCTGGCTGGCGGGCCGCTCGGCATTCCAAAGAACCCGTAGGACCGAGGCGGCCTTCGGAACGATCAAGCACGCGGCAGGCTTGCTTGCGCGTGTCTTTTTTCTCAGAAAAAGGCGGACGCCACGACAATGGCGGACGAGATGAGCGCCACTGGCAGCACGCGGAATACGCCGGTCCTGTACTTCTGCCCTTCCGGTGTGAGTTCGTCTTCGAAGAACACCGCATTGAGCGGGTTCATCATGATGAATGTACGCGGTGAGGGGCCGGGGCGACGATGGAAGCTGGCGCGAATGCTGAAGTAGACGATGGCGAACACGGACGCCATCGCGACCAGCATGACGCCGTCCAGACAAGCAGCCAGCACGGGTCTCATCGCCGTCTCCAGAAGGCCGCGCTAACTTCCTTCATATCGTATCTGGTTGCTCAGTCTCGGCGCGGCTCGTTTCTATCCGAACGAGGCCTCTCCTGAAGCACTGTCCGCATGATGCCAGCGAACAGCAGTGCTGCGACAGGCCAATGAAACCAGATCCTGTGCAGACCGGTGAAAACATTGATCAGAAACAGAAAGCTCGAAACTGTGAGCGCTACTGCAAGGGGGCGAGGGAGGCTCGCGAAGCGATCCGAGACGGAGGTCAACCACGTGGATGGCTCGTCGCCGTCGCGAAGGGACCGAGCACCAGGTTCCGAGGCCGCGAATGCGCGAGCTTGGAGAGCGCCGTCGTCAACTGGGGCGGCATGTCGCCAGCTGGCCGCGCCGCCGATCGTGACACGATAGCTGGTCACGGGAGCGACATTCTTCAGCTGTTGCTGGCCGAGACAGTCGAAGCCGACGGATAGCTTGTTGTGCACCTGGTCGTAGACGGGCGCGGAGACCACGATGCCGCCGGGCTCGGCCAATTCCTGCAGCCGCGCCGCGATGTTGACCCCGTCGCCAAAGATGTCGGAGCCGTCCACCATCACGTCGCCCAGATTGATGCCGATGCGAAACCGCATCTGGTTGGCGTCAGGCGCAGTCGATGTCTGGCTGGAGATTTCCTGCTGAATCTCGACCGCACACTGCACGGCCTCGACAACGCTGGCGAACTCGGCGATCACGGCATCGCCCCAGGTATTCACGATGCGCCCCTCATGGCGCTCCACCAGTCCTGCAATGGCCGTGCGGTAGCGCCGCAGCGTCTCCAGCGTTCCCGCCTCGTCTGCTCCCATGAGCCGAGAATAGCCGTGCACGTCAGCGCACAGGACTGTTGTCAACCGCCGTTTCAGCTTATCGTCCGTCATCGACCACATGGTAGCCTCACTGGCTGCCAAATGCATCAGGCATCGTTGGGTGGCGCAGCAGCGACGGGTCATGGTCACGACCGTCCTCGCAATCGCGCCCGGAATTGCAACGATCTATTTCGTTCGAAACCACCCGGCCAAAGGCTTCGTCATCCGAACCTGACGTTGCGACGCCGAGTTGCCGTTCGGCGCGGCATTGTCGGGGACGCCCATGCGCTGTGCGGCGATCCCTCTTCGCGCAGATCTCTTGCGCTTCCCGATCCAGTTCGTTTCTCTGTGACGGGCATCGCCGGCCGGGACGATGCGCGCCTGTTTTTCCTCGCGACCGATCGGGTTCAGCCGCCATGCGTGTCTTCTCTGCCGCTCTCGCCACCGAGACCAACACCTTCGCGCCGATGCCAACGGGCATCGCGACCTTCCACGAGCGCGCATTTTACCCCGCCGGCCAGCATCCTGATAAGATGCAGATGCATGGCGGGCCGCTCTGGGCGGTGCGCCAGGTTGGCCCCTCACGCGGCTGGATCTTGATCGAGGGGCTGGTCGCCGCGGCGGTGCCGAACGGCGTCGTCACCCGCACCGCGTTCGAGACCATGCGTGACCAGATCCTGGCCGATCTGCGCGCGGCGCTGCCAATCGACATGGTACTGCTCGGGCTGCACGGGGCGATGATCGCCGACGGCTATGACGATTGCGAGGGCGAGCTGATCACGCGGGTACGCGAGATCGTCGGGCCTGACGTCGTGATCGGCGGCACGCTCGATCCGCACTGCCACATGAGCACGGCAATGATCGACAACGCCGATCTCCTGATCTGCTGGAAGGAGTATCCGCACACCGACATCCTCGAGCGCGCGCAGGAACTGGTCGAGCGCTGCACCGATCTCGCCGAGAGGCGGCTCAAGCTGCGGCATGCGCTGGTCGATACGAACATGATCATATCGCTGCACACGACGCGCGAGCCGGTGCGCAGCTTCGTCGATCGTGTCACGGCGCTGGAAGGCAAGGACGGCATCGTCTCGGTCTCGATCGTGCACGGTTTTGCCTGGGGCGACACGCCCGCGATGGGCACCAAGGTGCTGGTCTACAGCGATGCGACCGTCGATCCGGACGGCGCGAAAGCCAAGGCGCTGGCGCAACGCCTGACCGACGAGCTGATCGCGATGCGCGATGCGCTGGCCGAGGTGACACCCGGCATCGACGAGGCGATCGACCGGGCGCTGGCGATCGACGGCACCGTCGTGCTCGGCGATGCCAGCGACAATCCTGGCGGCGGCGCGCCCGGCGATTCCACCTACATCCTGCGCCGGCTGCTGGAGCGCGGAATCGGCAATGCCTGTCTTGGCCCGCTGTGGGACCCGATCGCGGTGCGGATCGCCTTCGATGCCGGCGTGGGCGCCAAGCTGCCGCTGCGGATCGGCGGCAAGATCGGGCCGCTGTCCGGCGATCCGATCGATGCCGTCTGGCAGGTCAAGGCGGTGAAGGAGAACATGGTGATGACCGGGCTTGCCGGCACGCCGGCCAAGCTCGGCGACAGCGCCCTGATCGAGAGCGGCGGCGTCGAGGTCGTGATCACGAGCTTCCGCTGCCAGACTTTCGGGGTCGACGTCTTCACCCAGCTCGGCTGCGATCCGCGCGCGCGCAAGCTGGTCGGCGTCAAGTCGGCGCAGCATTTCCGCGCTGCCTTCGCGCCGATCGCCAAGGAGATCATCATGGTCGAGGCGCCCGGCGTGGTGGCGCGCGATCTCTCGCTGCTGCCGTACAAGAAGATCCAACGGCCGAAATGGCCCTTGGACGATGCGAGGGCGTGACGCGGCGGCTGTCTCGAAATGCGACGTCGCTGATGTCGGTCCTTAACTTTCAGAACGCGGTTCGAACGAAGCGTGTCCGAATCGCTGGAGGGGCCAGGTACGCGGCTTGTTCACGCTAGATGTCGGTGTTGGCCGGCGCCGCACACCATATTCTTCCCGACCGAGCCCAACGCGGCGCTTCGTACGAGGCTCAAGAAATTAAGGCCTGGGGGAGTGCTCTGATATCGCCGAGCTGCTGCAGGCATCGGCCGTCGTGCACATCAGATGCTTCAAAACGACACGCGATGGGCGCATCTGTTAACTTCCGGAACGCGGTCGGAACGAAGCAGGTCCGAATCGCTGGCGGTGTCAGGTACGTGACTTGTTCACGCTAGATGTCGCGCCGTGCCGGACGGGCACACCATAGCCGGTCACGGAATCCGGTCTCAGCAGATGATGCAGGTCGTCACAAAAGTTAAAGCCCGGCGCAAGCGCCGGGCTTTGGATGATGAGTTCGTCAGGATGCGGTCAGCTCAGAACGCAACCTGCGTGCGCATCGCGAAGGCGTCGAAATGCGAACCGGCATCGGCGGCGTTGGTGGAACTGACCTGCTTGGCGATATCGCCATGCAGGTAGTTGAACAGGAAGCGCACGTTGCCGTTGACGTACCAGTTCAGGCCCGCGGTGTAGATATTCTGCTTGCCGCCGGCGATGCCGGCAGCGGTCGCGAGCTGATCGTTCAGGTCCATCCTGCTGAACCGCCCGGCGATTTCCCAGGCTCCCCAGCCGCCCGTCTGCCACGAGAACGGATGCGCCGGCGTCACGCCGCCATAGGCGGCATTCGCGGCGTTGTACTTGCGGCTCTCTCCGGTCAGGATGTAGGTCGCTTCGACATAGCCGCCCTGGAAGTTCAGGCTCGACGCCCCGGTTGGCGGCAGGCCGGTGTTGGCGGTGCGGTCGACGTTGAACCAGTAATATTCGCCCTGGGCGAAGAACGAGCCGTAGGTCGCGGCCGCCTCGACGCCGTAGACCTGCGCGCCGGAGACGTTGGCGATCGCGCCGGTCGAGATCAGCGCGGTCGGATCGATCCGCAACTCGGGACGATCGCTCAGGGTCAGCGTCTGTGCTTGCGTGACCAGGTTGCGCGGCGGCTGGATCAGCCATTCCGCGTCGGCGCCGAGATGGAACGAATAATCCGGACCGCTGACGACCTGGCCGGCGACGCGCGCCGTCGCACCATATTGCTCGCTCATGCCCGCGGGCGAGGTGCTGGAAGCCGAGTGAATCTGGCCGGTGGTCGGACCCGTGACATAGGCACCGGCCCAGAACTGGTCGTTCCACCAGCGCGAGCCGAAGGCCGAGCGGAAGTCGCCGGCGGCGATATTCTGGGCAATGATGCCGACCGAGGCGCGCTCCATGAACGGGATGTCGTTCGAGCTCATGGACTCGTCGAGCGTCCAGGCCAGGTCCATGACGCCGCCCTCGATCGCCATCTTGCCGCCGAACGGCTTGAAGCCGGTGTAGCTCAGATAGGCGTTCTCGACGCCCGACGTGCCGCCGCCCGGAAGCGACCCGGGTGCCGTGCCACCGAAGCCGTCGGATGAGCCGCCGAAATCGTAGATCAGCGCATAATTCCAGTCGCCGAAAAACTTACCAATCACACCAATGCGCGCGCGGCGGAGGTTTTCGCCGCTGTCGAGCTTCTGCGGCGAGGTCGCCGCGCTGTTCGGTCGGTAATCATAGCCGCCGACATCCCAATGCACGCGGCTGGTGATTGCGACGCAGTTCTCGCCATCCGCGGTGCAGATGGTCGGCCGGTTGTTCGGCATCGTCACCACCACGCCTGAGATCGGCGCCGTCCCTTTGACCGGGTAGGCCGCATTGGCGCTCATGACCGCCGTCTTGACCTCGGCCTTGGCGTTCTCAGCCTTGGCGCTGGCCGTTGCGGCCGCCTGCGTATTCGCCGCAGTCTGCTTCTGCAGCCGGTCGAGCTTCTGCTCCATCAGCCGCAATTGCTGTTTCAGCAGCGCGATCTCGGCGTCGTTGTTGCCCGCCGATTGCGCCTGTGCCGCCGAAGCCGTGACGAGACCCACCACGGCGGCCGCCGTTGCCGTTCGTATCCTCATGCTCGAACCCCTTTATTGTGATGGGTCACCCATCCAACTGCTTAAAACCTA
>Ga0209677_100437_pt1 | contig 24430 bp, 25 predicted proteins | sample AraplaCvi_mCL_r2_2_FD_184285 | JGI IMG/M metagenome (GOLD analysis project Ga0209677, IMG submission 184285) | Arabidopsis root microbial communities from North Carolina, USA - plate scrape CL_Cvi_mCL_r2 (SPAdes) (version 2) | ecosystem: Host-associated > Plants > Roots > Endosphere | place: USA... | reverse complement strand
CCCTACTCCTACGGACGTGTCTACTCTGTGCGTTCGATCGTGGCCGAACACTATGTGAGTGTGCTGCGCGACGATTACATGGACACCCACGGCGCGCATCCCAATAGGACGGTTGACACCATCCTGTGGGACAAGGCCGCGGCCAAGCGGATCAGCATTCGTCCGTTCTTCACCGAAACTGCCGACAGCGGCGCGACCATGACGATCATACGCAAGGCCGTCATTGCTTCACTCAAGGAGGAAAAGAAGACCCGCGGCGCCGGAGACGCTGACGACTGGTGGTCGGAGGGCCTCGAGCCGAAGCTGCTCAAGATCGGCGCCGTGACGCTGGCGCCCTCAACAATTTCAGGCAAGAGCTCCGGACTCACCTTCCATTACCCGCCCTACGCAGTCGGTTCGTACGCGGAGGGCGATTATGTCGCCTTCGTGCCGTGGGAGATGCTGAAGCCCTATCTGACGGCCGAGGGACAGGCAATCTTCGCCGGCAGCCGCCCAAAAGAGGATGTGAAGGAAGACAACTAGCTCGCCGGCCCCTATCGTCTATAACGGGTGCATGTCCGCCCGTTCTGTGCCCTCACCCGATATCGACGCCCTAGCTCGCGGCCTCCGCGCCGGTCACCGCGCCGCGCTGGCGCGGGCAATCACGCTGGTCGAGAGCCGCCGCGCCGACCATCAGGCCGCGGCACGCGAGCTGGTGCAGGCGCTGCTGCCGCAGACCGGACACGCCATCCGCGTCGGCATCACCGGCTCCCCCGGGGTTGGCAAATCGACCACCATCGACGCGCTCGGCATGTATCTGATCGAACACGGCCGCAAGGTCGCGGTACTGGCGGTCGATCCCTCCTCGGCACGCACCGGCGGCTCGATCCTGGGCGACAAGACCCGGATGGCGCAGCTCGCGGCCTCCGACCACGCCTTCATCCGCCCCTCGCCGGCGTCAGGCACGCTCGGCGGCGTCGCCGCCAAGACGCGCGAGGCGATGCTGCTCTGCGAGGCCGCGGGCTTCGACGTCATCCTGGTCGAGACCGTCGGCATCGGCCAGTCCGAGACCGCGGTCTGCGACATGACCGATTTCTTCCTCGCCTTGATGCTGCCCGGCGGCGGCGACGAGCTGCAGGGCATCAAGAAGGGCCTGGTCGAGCTCGCCGACATGATCGCGATCAACAAGGCCGACGGCGACAATCTCAAGCGCGCCAACATCACCGCCGCCGATTATCGCGGCGCGCTGCATCTGCTGAGCCCGCGTTCCCTGCACTGGCAGCCGCCGGTCATGACCTATTCGGCGATATCAGGCACAGGGATCGCCGAGCTCTGGCAGAAGGTGATCGACCATCGCAAGGCCATGACGGCTTCGGGCGAATTCGCCCAGCGCCGGCGCGACCAGCAGGTGAAATGGATGTGGTCGATGCTGGAGCAGCGGATCATGGCGCGGCTGCGCACCGATGCCGCGATCCGTGGCAAGGTCAGGAAGCTCGAGGCCGAGGTCGCCGACGGCCACGTCACCCCGGCCGTGGCAGCCGAGCAGCTTGCGGAGATGCTGCAATGAGGACGCCATGACTGAGCCCCTTCGCATCCTCGTCACCGGCTTCGGCCCGTTTCCGGGCGCCCCCACCAATCCGACCATCCCATTGGTGAAGCGGCTGAGCGCGCTGCGCCGCCCCGCGCTCGACGGTGTCGCGCTATCGAGCCACATCTTCCACGTCACCTATCGCACCGTCGACCGCGAGCTGCCCGAGTTGATCGCACGCCTGCGTCCCCATGCAATGCTGATGTTCGGCCTCGCTGCGCGCACCGCGCATGTGCGGATCGAGACCCGCGCCCGCAATGCGGTCACCACCACCTTTCCTGATGCCGATCGCACCATCGCGCGCAAGGGCTCGATCATCGAGGGCGCACATCCGCTTGTCTTCGGCCCGCACACGGCGCGGCTGCTCAGCGCGGCGCGCGCGACCGGCGTTGACACTCGGCCCTCGCGCGATGCTGGAAGCTATCTCTGCAACTATCTGAGCTGGCGCGCGATCGAGGCGACGCAGGCGAAAGGCGGGCCGCGCTTGGCCGCCTTCGTCCATATCCCGCCGTTGCCGCGTCCCGGCGCCGCGCTCCGCCGCGGCAGCGCGCGCATCACGCTGGAGGGACTGGTCGATGCCGGCGAGGCCATGCTGATGGAGCTGGTAAGGCTGACCCGGCAGGCGCCTGACAAATCAAGCTGAACACGGTGATGCTGCTGGCGCCGAAGTGCATGGTCGTTACCCAACAGAATGAGGCAGGGATGACGAAACTCGACGTCGATGCGGCTCCGATCCTGGCGGGCTCGCGCTACCCCACACCGTTCGATGAGCCATGTATGAACATGTTCCGTCGACGGCTCGCGAAAGCCGGAGGCCTGACGCAGCTCGGCATCAACCTGCTGGAATTGCAACCCGGCGCCTGGTCGAGCCAGCGGCATTGGCACACGGAGGCGGAAGAGTTCGTCTATGTCATCGACGGTGAGGTCGTGCTGGTGACCGACGGACGCGAAGAGACGCTGAGGCGCGGCGACTGCGCGGCCTTCCCTCGCGGCGTGGCCAACGGCCATCACTTGCAGAACCGTTCCGAGGCGCCGGCCCGGGTGCTGGAGATCGGACCCGCCGTCGACGGTGACGATGAGTGCCATTACCCGGACATCGACCTGCATGCCACAGCAGCTGGGTATTTTCGCAAGGACGGAACTTCTTACTGATCGCGGCCGCGGGTAAAGATTTAACCCTACCCGCAACAATCCCCGGCTCGCGCGCTCAACCTCGCCATCAGGATTGAGGGTTTCGGCTTAAGTGGCGACGACACGCCACTTTTTGCGCGAGCTTCACACGATGGATGTCAACCGCCGCAGTCTGCTGGGCGCGTCCGCGGCCGTTTCTGCCGGCGCGCTGGCGCTGCCCGTCGAGCCGGCGCGCGCGGCGCCGCTGATCTCCACGCTCGGACGCGATGCCACCCAATATGGCGTCAAGCCGGGCAGCCCCGACGACCAGACGCGCGCGCTGCAGCGCGCGATCGACGAGGCCGCGCGGGCGCAGATGCCGCTGGCGCTGCCGCCCGGCGTCTATCGCAGCTCGCTGCTGCGCCTCGCCGAGGGCAGCCAGCTCATTGGTGTGCGCGGTGCGACCCGGCTCGTCTTCACCGGCGGCGGCCCGTCCCTGCTATCGAGCGAAGGCGCAGGCCATGCCGGCCTCACCGGCATCTCGCTCGATGGGGCAAACATCCCCCTGCCTGCGCGCCGCGGCCTCGTCCATGGCCTCGGCGGCCGCGACATCCGCATCATCGATTGCGAGATCATCAACGCCGGCGGCGCCGGCATCTGGCTCGAGCAGATTTCGGGCGAGATCAGCGGCAACATCATCAGCGACATCGCCTCGACCGCGATCGTCTCCTTCGATGCGGCCGGCCTGATCGTGTCGCGCAACACGGTCCTCGGGACCAACGACAACGGTATCGAGATTCTGCGCACCGCGATCGGCGATGACGGCTCGATGGTGATCGACAACCGCATCGAGAACATCAAGGCCGGTCCCGGCGGCTCCGGCCAGTATGGCAACGCCATCAATGCCTTCCGCGCCGGCAACGTGATCGTCCGCGGCAACCGCATCAGGAATTGCGACTATTCCGCCGTGCGCGGCAATTCGGCCTCGAACATCCAGATATCAGGCAACAGCGTGAGCGACGTGCGCGAGGTCGCGCTCTATTCGGAGTTTGCCTTCGAGGGGGCCGTGATTGCGAACAACACCGTCGACGGCGCCGCCTTCGGCGTCTCCGTCTGCAATTTCAATGAAGGCGGACGGATCGCCGTGGTCCAGGGCAACATCATCCGCAACCTGATCCCGAAGCGGCCGATCGGCACGGCGCCGGACGATGATGCCGGCATAGGCATCTATGTCGAGGCGGATTCGAGCGTTACCGGCAACGTGATCGAGAACGCTCCGGCCTACGGCATCGTCGCCGGCTGGGGGCGCTATCTGCGCGACGTGGTGATCTCGGGTAACGTGATCCGCAACGCCCTGGCCGGCGTCGGGGTGTCGGTGGCCGCGGGCGCAGGCACCGCGCTCGTCAGCAACAATGTGATTTCAGGTGCGCCGCGCGGCGCGGTGGTCGGGCTCGATCACATCAAGCCGGTGACACCAGATCTGACGCAAGACGGCGCCGAGCTCTATGCGCAGGTGACGCTGAGCGGCAACGTCAGCCGCTGAGCATCACAGCGCGTGGCGCAGCGCCGGATAGCGGCGCTCGATCTCGTCGAGATCATACACGGGCCGCTGTATTTCAGCTCTGATGCCGATGCTGAGCGCCTGCTCCAGCGCCGCCATGTCGATGCGCGGTGCAAGCGGCGCAACGATCTCCTCAGGAACGAAGATGTCCTCGGGCACGACGATTTCGGACTCCGCGATCATGGTCTCGAGCATCGGCGCAAGCGCGACCTGCTGCTCGAAGTGCTCCTCTGCATCGGCCTCATCAGAGGGTGCGGGCTCGAGCATCGGCCTGCCATCGGCGACCGTCAGCGTGAAGCCGATGCGCGGCGCGATGGTCTCGCCGAGCGACAGCGCCCGCCAGTTCTTCACGGCAAACTTCGCTTCCTGGATGTTTTCGAGAAAGGAATGTTCGCTGTAGTAGCGGCGCCAGCGGCCGCTCTCGAACAATTCGGTCAGATGCTCCAAGCGCTTCTCGGCAAGTGCGCACCAGCGCGCCGACAGCGCACGATTCCAGGCCACGTCCAGTCGGTGTGTCATGAAAAGCCCGCGAAGAAAAAAGACGGACGCGACGCAACCGGAACGAATCAATTTGGCGTGACGCGATTATTTTGTGGAAAAGGTTAATGAAGTCTAGCGAGCGAGGCGGCTTTCGACCGGATCACCGTAATTGCGCGGATTTTTTTGACGGCTTCGTGCGCCCATGCACGTCATCGCGCAACTCCTGAGCAGTAAAGCGGACCGCACAACAACCATGCCTTGTAACGATTGGCCCGCCGGACATGAAAGACTGCTCGGGAATCCCGATTCCGCGGCCGTTTGGATGCGTCAGATGTTAATTGGCCGGGGCCGCCCGGACGTGCGCGACGGCGACGTCGTCCGCGTAGAGTCTGGTCCAACCCGGCATGTGATCCAGGAGTTGCGTAGCGGGCTTATCCGGCGCGAGAAGAGTGGCATCGATCTGAAATTCGTCGAGCAGCCCGGCCACCTGATCGAGACTACGCCCATCGATCGCTCTGAGATAGTTCATCATGAAATTCTCGCCATAGAGCTCGGCCCGGCCGTCGATGAAGGTCGGGATGTCGTTCGCGATCAGGAAGCCGCCGAATTGGTAATCATTGAAGATGCGTGTGACCCGGCGCTGACGCAGCGCATCGAGCGCGGCCGCTGGCGTCTGTGTCTTGGCGAAAGCGAAATCGTGGTGCGCCGGGTAGACGAGCGTGAAAGCGAGCGAGCCGCCGATGAGGGCGAGCACTCCTAGCGCCAAGACGAGCGACGAGGCTCTGCTATCGGTCGCATCCGCAGGAACGGAACGAGCAGGCTGGTCCCTGAAGGGCTTTGCCAGTGCCAGCGGGACCAAGAAAACGAACGCCTCGAGACATCGGATATGCGACAAGGCCATGTGCGTCAGCAGCAACAATAGAGCGATGCGCGGAAGCGACAGTATCACGCCGCGATGCAAGGCCAATCCGACCAGGCCGAGCAATGCTGCCTCGAACGTTCCGATGGTGCTGAAGTCGGCTGGTCGCCACTCAGGGATCAGCGTCAGGACCGGCCCGAGATTCAAGATTCTTGCGGCGGCAATCAGCGTGTTGTGGAGATAGGGCGTGCAGCAGCTCGCAAGCAAGGCCGCAATCGCGAAGAGGCCCCACTGCTTCGCGACGGTGACGCGGTGCCCCCCCGCGCTCTGCCAGAGCGCCTCCAGTGCGATCGGAGCAATCAGCGCGAGACCCAGCACGAAGCCGCCGTGCAGATTGGCCCAGACGACCATGAGCGGAAGCAGAGACCATGGGGGTGTCGAGCGCCGGTCGACGGCTCTGATCAATCCGCCGACCCATGCGACCATGACCGGCAAGGCCAGCACGTGCGGTCGTGCGAGCAGATGCGGTGAGGACACCGCGAGCGCCACCAAGGCCAGAAGAACGCGATGGACCGGTTTGAAATAGGCTTCGATGAGAGTGAGAAAGATGACGAGGGCGGCCGCCGTCGCAAGCGAGGCCAGCGCGATCGGACCGGCCCAGCCGACATGCGAATAGGCGCTCGCATACAGCACCTGCGACAGCCAGGCGTTCGACATCCAGGAGCTGCCGAAGCGCGTGAACGAATACTGATCCGAATAGGGCATTGCAGCGTGATCGATGATCCACTGCCCGATTCTGATGTGCCAGTACGTATCGGAGTCCTGCAGAAGAAGGTCGCCAATTAAGAACAGAGAAACATAAGCGCTCGCGCCAATGCACAGATGCAATACCCCCGGCGTCATGCGGACGGTGGTGATGCGATCGGCAACGGCGAGCGACATCGGAATTGCTCAATTGCAGCGATTGGTGAAGCCAGCTTGGATGGCTGGAGTGAACGACATGCGGTATTTCGGTAGGTGGAGCCAGGCGCGCTAAATTCTCGTGAAATTACGGGTCTCAACGCCTCAGCAATGTGGACTCGGTGAAGATGCGGTTAATTCGCGACGGCGAGATGTCGCGTGGCCGTGCGTCCGTCACCATGGAGCACAGGTCGCATCAGCATCGGTTGTGCGATCGATCTCGTGCCGTTTGATCGTTCCGAAGGGGCGCTGCCCCTCGCGCACGGCAGGATGAAGCGCCGGCCAAGGCCGGCGCCGACCGGGCGGTCCCCCGGTCTTCCGCACTTTGGTTCACCGCTGATTTCCCGTCATGGTCATTCAGCCTCCCCGGGACCCGACAGCTGGTCGAGGAATCCGGTGACCGACGCGATCCGGTCGCCGGTGCGCCGTACAAAGTCGGTCCCCTTGACGATGGCTTGGCCACCATCGGGTCCCAGGCCCCAGCAGAAGCGAACGACATCGCCATAGCCGTCCACGGCGCCAAGCAGGCTGAACTGAAAATCCGAGAAGCGCTCGTGCACGGCGGCAATCAGGTCGCTGATCTGGGCCCGACCGTCCCCGCGCATGAGCGGGTCGACATACGTGGCATCCTCGGTCCAGGTGGCCGCCAGAGCCGCGTTCCGCTGTTGCGCGTCGCGCTCGTTCCAGACCTCGATGTAGTCTTCCGCAAGTTTCTGAGGGGATCTCACGATTTGTGCTCCATGCCAGGTGTGGAGACAAAATCGTCGAAGCCGGAATCAATAGCGATTACGCGCCAGGTAAGATCGGCCGCCGTGGATGCTTTGCCGGGAGTTCGTCACTCGTCGGCGACCTTGCCTGAGCAAGTCGCAAGAGCCAATTCGGCTTCGACGTCCGAGGCACGAAACAAGAAAACAGGAAAAGTAAAAGACCCGTCCGGGGGGACAACCGGACGGGTCCAGCCATATTGGCGCTTGGGGTGGATGGGCGCTCGCGCCGGATATAGCCTGGGAGGGTTTTCCCGCTCCCACATCAGGTCTGTCGCCTGCGCCACGGCGGACGTTCAAATTGCCCGTGGATTTTTTTGGCCGCTCACGAAAACGTGGAGCGCTACCGCTATTGCCGTGCGGGTTGAAGCACCGTGGACCATGCATCGCTCATGAGAGCGGCCGAAATAGCTGCTGCATCCAGCTCATCGGCTCTGTGTCATCTTGGCGAGGCACATCGGCACCTGCGCGCGAGATGGGACGATCAGGAATGACGTAGGGAGAATGCCGTGCGGAGAGATGTGAGCTTACGGCGCAGCCACCGCGAGGTTGACGATCTTCTCGCGCTGCAGCCGGGCGATCAACCCGCTGACCTCGTCCTGCGACATCGGGCGGTCGCCGAGCTGCAGCGTAAACAGGCCGCCCCTGGCGCCGTCGATGATCGTGGCCTTGTAGTTGTTGAGCAATGTCGTGATGTCGGAGATGCGCGCATCCGGCGCGAACCGCACCAATGCATGCACTGAAGCTGCGGAGAGCTGCGTCGGCCCGATCGCGCGGGTCTGCGGCCCGATCGCACGGGTCAGCGGCTCGGGCAGCCCTCGGTCGCTGATGTTCAGCGAGGCCGTCTGGAAGGTTGCCGGCTGGCTTCGCATCAGCACGGCGGCGATGATTCCGGCCTGCGCCAGCACGAGCAGGATGCCGAAGCTTGCCGACCAGGCCAGTGCGCGCGGCGACAAGCTTTCGAAGAAACCGAGCAGGCGGCGGCCAAGGCCGCGCGACGGGGTCGCTGCCTGCGTCGGCTCCGCATCGATCGCGGCGAACAGTTTCTGCATCGCCCGCCGCGACGGCGCGCCCAAGGTTTCGTTGAGCGCGATGGTCTCGGCATATTCGCGCTGGATCGCCGCATATTGCCGGGCGAGCGCCGGATCGCTGGCCAGCGCCTCCTCGACACGCTTGACGTCGCCCGGTTTCAAAGTGCCGGCCGCATACCAGGGCAGCAGGAGTTCGATCTCGCTGGGGTCGTGCTCCTGCATCTGCTTGCTCAATGCCATCATGGCCAGCCTCGCTCAACGCCGGCCGTTTTCAACAGTTCGGCCAGTTTCTTGCGCGCATAGAACAAGCGCGTCTTGACGGTGTTTTCCGGAATTTTGACGATCTCGGCCACCTCCTCCACGGACTTCTCGTGGTAGTAGACGAGATCGACGATCTCCCGGTGCTCTGGCGAGAGCGCTTTCAGGCACTTGCGTAACGCGTCTCCGGCGTCCTTCTTCTGCACCACCACTTCCGGATCATCGGACATGTCCTCGATCGCGTGAGCGGCCTCGTCTTCCAACTCCACATCCTTCCTGCGCCGCAGCGCAGACAGGGCCTTGAATCGCGTGATCGCCAGCAGCCAGGTCGAGACGGCAGAACGGCCTTCGAACTTGCCGGCCTGACGCCAGACATCGAGGAAGACTTCGCTGATGAGGTCCTCCGCCACCTGTTCGTCCCGCACGAGCCGGAGCCCGAAACGGAACACCCTGACATGGTGCCGTCCGTACAGCACCTGCATGGCGAGCCGGTCGCCTTGAGCGATCCGGGCGATCAGGGTTTCGTCTGATGCCGCCTGTGTCACGCTCAATGGCCGTCTCGCAAAGTTGGTCGGGAAGATGGGGCCCGTGGTTCGACGCAGGCCGTAAAAATCTTCAGGATACCGGAAAGATACGTACGCCCCTGTGAGCTAACGCACAGAAACCCATCTTTTCGGTGGCTTTTTTTGCGAGATCTTCTGCACCGGATCGGCGGCATCATACTACAGCTACATCCTTCCCAACAGCCGTCCCGGTGGTTGCGCACTACCGGCCATCTTGAATATTGCAGGCCGCGAAACGATCACGCCCGCACCTGTTCCCTCCCCTCTCGGCGGAGCTGGATCCGAGGCGGATTTCTCTGATTGGACAAGGACAAATTCCATCCCACGGCACCTGAAATCCAGGGCCCATAGATACCAAAATGCAAGTCTTTCCGCGTTAATTTTCGAGCCTGGCTGCACGATTGGCGTGAACATGGGCTCTGCGGCGGCGTCTTTCCTGACCTCGGTCGGGGCTGGACCTTTCGGGTCCGCGCCCGCCGGCCGGAACTCGTCGATCGGCTCTACCTGGTCGTACGCCGCCGGCTGCGCGCTTTGTACCGCCAGGGTGTGCCGCGGCGTTGGCAGCGCCTGAGCCAAGCACTTCATTTGGACCAAGATCATAAACCGTGAAGCACATTGCGAAATGACATCGATGAGTTCGAAATCCGCAGCCGCCACCGAAAATCTACTCGACGAACTGCAAGCGACGCTCGCCCACGGCACCGTTGCCCGCCGGGTCGAGACGTTGCGTCGGGTGACCGACCTGTTCATTGACGGCGACGTCGACTTTTCCGACCAGCAGATGGCGCTGTTCGACGACGTCTTCGAGTGCCTGATCGAGCATATCGAGCTGTCGGCCAAGTCCCTGCTCGCCAATCGCCTGGCGACCAGCAAGACCGCGCCGCCCCGGACCCTGCGCCGGCTGGCCGATGACGATGCGATCGAGGTCGCAGGTCCCGTGCTGTCGAAATCCGAGCGCCTCGACGACGAGACCCTGATCCAGACCGCGCGGACCAAGAGCCAGGCCCACCTGCTCGCGATTTCGATCCGGCGGGTGCTGAGCCGGGCCGTCACCGACGTGCTGCTGCTCCGCGGCGACGACGAGGTGGTGCGCAGCACCGTGCAGAATGCCGGCGCCGACCTGTCCAAGCGCAGTTACACCAGGCTGATCGACCGCGCCGCGCAGGATGAGCACCTAGCCGCCTGCCTTGCGACTCGGCCGAACCTGCCGCGACATCTTTACCTGAAGCTGCTCGCCAGGGCTTCCGTCACCGTGCGCGAGCGGCTCGAGGCAGCCCATCCGAAGCAGTCGCAGGAGATCTCCTCCGCAGTGCGCATGGCGACGCGGCGCGCGCGCTCGACGCCGGCTGCGCTCACCGAACAGACCGAGATCGCGCATGCGCTGGTCCGCTCGCTACACGCGCACGGCCGGCTCGACGAGCGGTTGCTGGAGCAATTCGCCGAGCAGAAGAAGTTCGACGAGGCCAATGCGGCGCTCGCGGCGATGGCCAACGTCCCGGTGTCGGTCGCGGAGACCATGATGGTGGAAAGCCGCGCCGAAGGCGTGATGATCCTCGCCAAGGTGGCCGGCCTAGCGTGGCCGGCGGTAAAGCTGATCATCGACATGCGCGACGAGCTCGCCGGCGGCCCGCCGACCGACCTGTCCTCTTGCAAGGCGACCTATGAGCGGCTGCGGCCGTCCACGGCGCAGCAGGTGCTGCGGTTCCACCGCATGCAGGAATCGACACCAGGGACGCCAGTGCCGGCGGCCTGAGGCCAGCTAATAAAGCAGAACGTAGGATGGGTAGAGCAAACAGATCGCTTCCCATCTGTTTGCTCTACCCATCGTTATACCCACGAAAGGTGATGGGTATCGCTTTCGCTCAACCCATCCTACGACAATTTGCAACGCTTCAGTAGCGCAGGACGCGCTGGCCGATCAGCGCGCCGAGGCCGGCGACCATGCCTGTCGCGATCGTGTACCAGGTCGCGACGAACAGCGGCGAGTCGTCTGTGCAATGGGACGCATAGAGCGTCGCAGCGGCGCCGGCCGACAGCAGCCCCGCGATCGCCCCAGCCAGCGCCGGCCGTGCCGGCGCACCGTGGCGCAAGCCTATCATAGCCGCCGCCAGGATCGGCAACGACAGCACCGGGATTGCCGACATGCAGACCATCGAATTGTGGCCGACCAGCCGCGCCAGCATCGGCAGCCGCTGCGGCAGCATCATCTCGCTCGCGATGCCGCCGGCCACCACGACGATCGGCGCGACCAGCAGCCAGCCCCAGCCATGCAGCGAGGCCTCGGGCCGCGACAGATGCAGGCTGACCGTGGCCGCCGAGATCGCCAGCGCCATCGTCACCACGAATTTCAGGTCGAAGAACGGATTGCGCATCGCCACCATGATGTCAGGCCGGATGCCGAGCCCGAGCAGCAGCATGGCCGTCGAGACCGGCGTCGCGGCCATCAGCGCCAGCAGCAGGATGATCCCGACCGGCAGTGCGCGCTGGGCGTTGTCGGCGGCAAGGGTGCGAATGAGCTGATCGGTGTCCATCCTCATGATTCCCTGAGCTTGGCGGTGAGGCTCGACAGCGCACGGTGCAGCGCAACCCGGACCGCGCCTTCGCTCATCGCGAACCTCTCGGCGGTCTGCTTGATCGAGCTCGCCTCGACCGCGATCGACTGCAGCACCTCGCGCTGGCGCTGCGGCAGCGTCTGCAGCTGCGCAGCCACCTCGCCGGCGGAAACCTGCGGCGCCGCCGGAGCGTCCGCCAAGGTCTCGGCGAAATCATCGATGTTGACGAAGATCCGCCGGCCGCGGCGGCGCAGCGCATCAATCAGCTTGTTGCGCGCAATCGCGAACAGCCAAGGCGCGAACGGTGCGTTCACGTCCCAGGTATGCCGCTTCAGATGCACCGCCAACAGGATCTCCTGCACGATATCCTCGGATTGATCGGCCGGCTGGCCGGCTCGCGCGAGTCCACGGCGCGCCGCGGCCCGCAACACCGGCGTGACCTGCCTGAGCAGACGATGATAGGCCTCGTCGTCACCGGCGACGGCCTGCTGCATCAAGCCGGTCCATTCGTCGTCACGTTCGCGCACACGCCTACCCAAAATGCATTTCGAGCGATCTTTCAATTTGTTACGCGACCAAAGCTCCAGTCACGAAGCCGTGATTACGTGAACGAGGGTTTTTATCAGGTGAACAATGGCCTTCGCGCGACGAACGCGGCTTCTCCACGACATCGCGATGGCGCGCCTCCGGCTGCCCAGCTTTCGCCCGGCAAAACGACAAGATTCCCTTTTTCCGCCCCGTTCTCGACACGGGTCAGGGTCTCACTCTGCGCCGGGACTGGCGGGATGGGGAGATGATGAGATGACAATCCGAGCCAGTGGACGTTCAGCATCGATTCTTGCGGCTGCATTGATCGCGGCGTCCGCATTCGGCTTTGCCGGCACCGGTGCTTCCTTCGCGGCCACCAACGGTACCACGCAGCTTGCGGCCGAGGCACCTGCCGCCGTCGCGCCGGCGACCGCGGACGCCAACGCAAACGCTTCTTCCACCGACCAGCAAACCGCGCCCGTCGCACCATCCCCTTTCGCCGGCAGCACGGTCGCTGAGAACACCGACGCCACGGCGGCAGCCGGGAGCTCGGATGCAACGGCAAATGCGGTCGCCGCCAGCAGCGACGACGGCTCCGGCTGGGACAAGGCCTCGATCATTGGCAAGATCTTCATCGCCTGCGGCACCCTGCTTACGCTGGGTTCGGCCGCTCGCATGTTCATGATCTGACGGTCTGCTCCGCCCCCGGCGCAGCCCGGGATCGAGGCTGCCACTTGAAGCGCACCCTGCCAGCGGGCACATTGCTCGCTGATTTTCGTTTGCGGGGTTGGACCATGAGCGTCTTCGAGCACATCATCGTCGAGAGCAAGGGCGCGGTCGGCATCGTCAGGCTCAACCGCCCGAAAATGCTCAATGCCTTGTCCTTTGGCGTATTCCGGGAGATCGCCGCCGCCGTCGACGATCTCGAAGCGGACGATGCCATCGGCTGCATCGTGCTCACCGGCAGCGACAAGGCGTTCGCCGCCGGCGCCGACATCAAGGAGATGCAGCCGAAGACGTTCATCGACATGTTCGCATCCGATTTCGCTGACATCGGCGGCGACCGCGTCGCCAAATGCCGGAAGCCGACCATTGCCGCCGTTGCGGGCTATGCGCTCGGCGGCGGCTGTGAGCTCGCCATGATGTGCGACATCATCATTGCCGCCGACACGGCGAAGTTCGGCCAGCCGGAGATCACGCTCGGCACCATCCCGGGCATCGGCGGCACCCAGCGCCTAACCCGCGCGATCGGCAAGTCCAAGGCGATGGATCTGTGCCTCACCGGGCGGATGATGGATGCGGCCGAGGCCGAACGCGCCGGGCTCGTCAGCCGCGTGGTGCCGGCCGACAGGCTGATGGACGAGGTCATGGAAGCGGCGGAGAAGATCGCCTCGATGTCGCGTCCGGCGACGGCGATGGCGAAGGAAGCCGTCAACCGCGCCTTCGAGACCACCCTCTCCGAAGGCATGAATGTCGAGCGCAATCTGTTTCATGCGACCTTCGCGCTGGAAGACCGCGCCGAGGGCATGGCGGCCTTCATCGAGAAGCGCAAGCCGGTCAACAAGAACCGGTGACGCCGGCCGTTGCCGATGCCGTAGCTCCACGGATTCGTTCTGTCGCCGTCGCGCGAAGCGCCGATGCGCGCTCGTGACGCAACGGTCGCGGCCAAATGTCTGTGGCGCTGCCGCAACATTAAATTGCGGAAATATCTGGAGTTTTTCACAGCAACACTTTGCCTGTGGCTGTGCCGCTGTCTAAACATGTAAACAGGCGACGCAAACGGGTGCGTGGAGTCGCATGGTGGGGCGGGCCAAAGAATTTGGCGAAGGCAGGACGTTGAGGCTAGGCGCTGGCCTCGCGATGATCGCATGCATTGCGATTGCGACGTCGTCGCCGGCCCGCGCCGAGGATCTGGCCGCGGCCATGGTCAAGGCCTACCAGACCAATCCCCAGCTCAACGCCGAGCGCGCCCGCCAGCGCGGCACCGACGAGAACGTGCCGCAGGCGCTGGCCGGCTACCGGCCGCAGATCGCCGCACAACTCGGCGCCGGCCTGCAGGCGGTGCGCGATCTGCTGCCCGGCAACACGATACAGTCGGCGACTTTGAAGCCATGGCAGATCGGCGTCACCGTGACGCAAACCCTGTTCAACGGCAACCGGACCGCCAACAGCGTGCGCCAGGCGGAATTGCAGGTGCAATCCGGCCGCGAGGCGCTGCGCAATGTCGGCCAGGGCGTGCTGCTCGACGCGGTGACCGCCTACACCAACGTGCTCGCCAACCAGTCGCTGGTCGAGGCGCAGCGGTCCAACGTCGCCTTCCTGAAGGAAACGCTGTCGATCACCCAGCGCCGCCTCAATGCCGGCGATGTCACCCCGACCGATTCCTCGCAGGCGGAAGCGCGGCTCGCCCGCGGCCAGGCCGATCTCAATGCGGCCGAGGTCAATCTCGCAATCAGCCAGGCGACCTATGCGCAGGTGATCGGCAGTGCGCCCGGCGCATTGAAGGCGGCCGATCCGATCGAGCGGCTGCTGCCGCGCAGCCGCGAGGATGCGATCGCGCTCGCCACCAAGGAGAACCCGGCGGTGACCGCGGCCGGCTTCGACGTTGACGCCGCCTCGACCGCGATCCGGATTGCGGAAGGCACGCTACTGCCGACCGTGACCTTGCAGGGCAGCGCCAGCCGCAGCCGCGATTCCGACCCCACGCTCGGCACCTTCGGCACCGATCAGGCTTCGCTGACCGCGAACGTCAACGCGCCGATCTATGACGGCGGCATGGCGGCCTCGCAGACCCGCCAGGCCAAGGAGCTCACGGCCCAGAGCAGGCTGGTGCTCGACCAGGTCCGTAATCAGGCCCGCACGGCAGCGGTCAGCGCCTGGGTCGCCAACGAGGGCGCCAAGATCGCTGTCACCGCCTCGGAAGCCGAGGTGCGGGCCGCCACCGTCGCGTTGCAGGGGGTCTCCAAGGAGGCCCAGGGCGGCCAGCGCACCACGGTCGATGTGCTGAACTCGCAGTCCGACCTGATCCAGGCCAAGGCCCGGCTGATCGGCGCCCAGCGCGACCGCGTTGTCGCCTCCTACACCCTGCTCAGCGCAATCGGGCGGCTGGACGTCAAGAACCTCGCGCTCAACACGCCGGACTATCTGCCGGAGGTGCATTATCAGCAGGTGCGCGACGCCTGGCACGGCCTGCGCACGCCCTCGGGGCAGTGAGCGAGCCTGCCATGCAAAGCCGTCGCATTCACATCATGGGCGCGTCGGGCTCGGGTGTGACCACGCTCGGCCGCGCGCTGGCCAATGCCCTCGCACTGCCGCATCACGACAGCGACGACTATTTCTGGCTGCCGACCGTGCCGCCCTACCAGACGCAGCGTGCGGTGGCCGACCGGCTGCGGCTGATGCAGGAGATGTTCCTGCCGCGCGCCGACTGGGTGCTGAGCGGCTCGATCGTCGGCTGGGGCGCGGCGACCGCAACGCTCGTGGCCAGTTTCGATCTCGTGTTGTTCGTGCAGACATCGCCCGACATCCGCCTGCAGCGGCTGCGCGCCCGCGAGGCTGCGCATTTCGGCGCCGATGCGGTTGCGCCAGGCGGCTGGCGCCACGACGAGACCGAGTCCTTCGTCGAATGGGCTTCGCATTACGAGGATGGCACGCGCGAGGGCCGCAGTCTCGCCAAGCACGAGACCTGGCTCGCCGACCTGCCCTGCCCGGTCCTGCGCGTCAATGGATCACGGCCGCTAGAGGCAAACGTGGCCGAGATCGTGCGCGCGCTCGATCGCTGAAGCGCCTGTCGCGCGCGAGTGACGAGCCCAATCCTGCCTCAACGCGCGGCACGATGCGAGCCGCAGCGTCAGGCTCTGGAGCGCTTCACTTGCCCTCGCGCTCGACCTTGCTCCGCTCGCGCTCGTTCATTTCCTTGACCGCCGGGTCCGGAGGGGTCTGGCCTGTGGTCTGGGTGCGCGTAGCCGGCGGCGCCGCGTTCGGCACCGAGCTCTGATCGGGGCCATTGGCCGCCGGGCGCGTGGCCGTCGTCGCCGGAGGGGTGTTGTTCTCCGCCGCGGCGGCCTGTGTCACGAGGCTGACGGCGCCCGCGACGATGGATATCGCGGCGAGCGCCTGGAAGATCTTGCTCATCGTTCTGTCCTCTCTGAAGAGATCAGATCAATGAACAGGGACTGCGAACGTCCGTTCCCTCTCACGCCTCCAGCTGCTTGCCGATCGGCAGCGCGCGGATGCGCTTGCCAGTCGCGGCAAAGATCGCATTGATGAGCGCCGGCGCGAACGGCGGCACGCCGGGCTCGCCGACCCCGCTCGGGGGCGTGTCCGCGGCGGGCGGCACGATGTACACGTTCGTGATCAGCGGCGACTCGTCCATCCGGACCACCGGGAAGTCATCGTAGTTCTTCTGCTGCACCCGGCCGTCCTTGAAAGTGACCTCGCCATATTTGGCGAGGCTGAGGCCCATGATCGCGGCGCCCTCGATCTGCGAGCTGATACGCTCGGGATTGACGTAGGTGCCGCAATCGATCGCAGTATCCACGCGCGGGACGGTCAGCTTGCCCTTCTCGTCCACGGCAACCTCGACGATGGTCGCGATGTAGCTGACGAAGCTGCGATGCACGGCGATGCCGAGCCCGTGTCCCTTCGGCACCGAGCGGCCCCACCCGCCCTTGTCCGCCACCAGCTCGACGACCTTGCGCAGGCGCGCGGTGTCGATCGGATAGCTGGAGTAAGGCTCGCCGTAATTCCAGAGATCCTTCACCGAGGAGAGATCGACGTGCCGGGGCGAGCCGATCATCTCCAGCAGCATGTCCTTGGGATCGCGCCCCGCCGCCTGCGCGATCTCGGCAACCATGGACTGGATGGCGAAAGCGCGCGGGATGTTCGAGACCGAGCGGAACCAGCCGATCCTGGTGTGTGCGGCCGCTTCCGGATTTTCGCATTGGATGTTGGCAATCTCGAACGGCACGTCGATCAGCCCCATGCCGAGCTCGAACGGAGCCTGGTGAACGGTGCCGGCGGCGAAAGTCGAGGCGATGCTGGGAGCGACGCTGCGGTGGCGCCAGGCGATCACTTTGCCGTCCTTCAGGCCAGCCTCGATCCGCTCCACCGAGACCGTGTGCAGGAAGTCATGCTGGATGTCATCCTCGCGTGTCCACTGCACCTTCACCGGGGCGCCCAGCTCCTTCGACAGCAAGGCTGCTTCGAGCGCGAAATCGCACTTGGATTTGCGGCCGAAGCCGCCCCCGAGCAGCGTGACGTTGACGGTGACGTTCTCTATCGGAATTTCCAGCGTCTTCGCGACATCTTCGCGGGTGCCCCCGGGACTTTGCACCGGCGCCCAGATCTCGGCCTTGTCGCCCTTCACGTCCGCCACCGCGACCGGCGGCTCCATGCTGACATGGGCGAAATGCGGCAGGTAATACTCGCCGACGACCACCTTGTCGGCGCTCTTCAGCGCGCCGTCCACATCGCCTTCCTTGCGGACGACGAGGCCAGGAGCGCGCGCTGCCGCCTCGAGCTCGGCGCGATAGGCGACGGACTCGTATTTCGCATTGGCTCCGTCGTCCCAGACGATCTTGAGCGCATCGCGTCCCTTGATGGCGGCGCCGGTGTTGCGGGCAATCACCGCCACGCCACCGAGCGGCTGGAACTTGGAGGGCCAGGGCCAGCCCTTGACCTCCATGACCTTTTCCACGCCCGAGACCTTCTGCGCCGCCGCGGCATCGAACGACACCAGCTTGCCGCCGGTCACCGGAGGCCGCGCGATGACCGCATATTTCATGCCGGGCAATCGGACGTCGCCGCCATAACGCGCAGCGCCGGTGGTGATGTCGTGCAGGTCGACGATCGAGACCTCACCCTTGCCGAGATAGCGGAAGTCTTTCGGGTCCTTCAGCTTCAGCCCCTCGACGGCGGGTACGGACTCCTTCGCGGCATCGGCGGCGAGATCGCCGAAGCCGAGGCGGCGGCCCGTGGCGTCATGGACGACTTCGTGCTTGACCGCCTTCACCTCCATGACAGGCACGTTCCAGCGTTTCGCTGCCGCCTGCTCCAGCATGGTGCGGGCTGACGCGCCGATCTGCCGCATCGGCAGCAGATAGTGCCGGGTGCTGCGCGAGCCGTCGGTATCCTGGTTGCCGAACTTGGTTTCGTCGCCATGCGCCTGCTGAACGTGGACGCGTGTCCAGTCCGCCTCCATCTCCTCGGCGACGATCAGTGGCAGGCTGGTGCGAACACCGGTCCCCATCTCCGCGCGGTGGGCAAGGATGGTGACGGTGCCGTCGGCCGCGATCGCGACGAACACGCGCGGATCGACCACCACACCATGTGGCATCTTCCCGGCGCCCGTTTCGTAGGCGAAGGCCGGACGCGACAGGATCGGGGCGGCCAGCACGAAGCCACCGGCGAGGCCGAGACCCTTGAGAATAGCGCGGCGCGATACGTTCTCGACCCTGACGGCTCTTTCAAAGCCGCGAAGCTTGCTCGAATTGGTCATGATATTCATGTCACACCCCCGTGGATGCGAGATGGACGGCGTTTTCGATCCGTTGATAGCAACCGCAGCGGCAGATATTGCCGGCCATCGCTTCGCGGATCTGGTCATGCGACGGCTTGGCATTGCTCGCGAGTAACGCGGCCGCCTGCATGATCTGGCCAGCCTGGCAGAATCCGCATTGCGGAACGTTGACCTGGCGCCACGCCTTCTGCACCGGATGATCGCCGGTCGGATGCAGGCCTTCGATGGTCGTGACCTGGCGATCGGCCACATCGGACACGGAGGTGATGCAGGCGCGCACGGCGTCATTGTCGACCATCACGGTGCAGGCCCCGCACAGTGCCTGGCCGCAACCAAATTTGGTGCCGGTCAGACCGACCTCATCGCGCAGAAACCAGAGCAGCGGCAGATTCGGGTCGCCATCCCAGCTCTGCTCTTGGCCGTTGATTTTCAGCTTGATCATGATTGTCCCTCGCTCTTCTTAAGCATCTCGGACGGAGGGTCCGGAGGCGCCCTCCCGGCCGGCTGTCTGCAGGGCACACCTGCCCGGCAGCGCAAGCTCGGTCATATTGAAGGAATGCCGCTTGATGTTCCCAGGACTTGATAAGTCGGCATCGAACCGCGGAGCCTATCAGAGAGACGGCGATATCGGCATCACAGGAAAGTGTTTAGTAGCAATCATCAGCTATTTCGCATCTGCGTCCAGCACCTGCGAGCTCTGATGCGAGGATTGCCATCGCGGCCTGACCTGATCGCAATGGCCGTCATCACCCTTGCCTCCGTTGATGGGAACGTCCACGCTCCAACAGCGCGCCATCCAACGAGCGCGTCACGGGAGGATTTCATGCTGGACCGACGCAGCCTCATGCTTGCTTCCATCGCAGCCGGAGTCACGATGACCATGAGAACCGCGCTCGGCAAGGCGGCGCAGCCGGCAACGCCCGTGAACTTCGACGTTCCCGAAGGCGCAGTCGATTGCCACACCCACATTCACGGCGATCCCGCAAAATTTCCGTTCTTCGCAGGCCGCGTCTACACCCCGGAACCTGCCTCGCCGGAGGAGATGGCGGCGCTGCACAAAGCGTTGCATGTGCAGCGCGTCGTGATCGTCACGCCCTCGGTCTACGGCACCGACAATTCGGCGACGCTGTTCGGCATGAAGGCGCGGGGCAACGACGCGCGCGGTGTCGCCGTGATCGACGACAAGACACCGGAGGCCGATCTCGACCGGATGAGCCAAGAGGGCATTCGTGGCATCCGCATCAATCTCGCCACGGGCGGGATCAGCGATCCCGCGGTCGGGCGCGCACGTTTCCAGGCCGCCGTCGACCGCGTGAAGGCGCGCGGCTGGCACGTCCAGCTTTACACCGACACGCCGATGATCTCGGCAATCAAGGACCAGGTCGCGGCCTCGCCGGTGCCGGCGGTGTTCGATCATTTCGGCGGCGCCGAGGCCGCGCGCGGCCTTTCGCAACCGGGCTTTCCCGACCTGCTCGAACTCGTAAAGAGCGGCAAGGCCTATGTGAAGATCTCCGGCGCCTATCGGCTATCGACGCAAGGACCCGACTACCCCGATGCCGCGCCGTTCGCCAAGGCGCTGATCGAAGCCAATGCGGAGCGCATCATCTGGGGCACCGACTGGCCGCATCCGGACTCGACCCTGCGCACCGACATCAAGCCCACCGAGGTCCGCCCGCTCTACCAAATCGACGACGGCCGGCTGCTCAATCAGCTCGCCGTCTGGGCGCCGGATGCCGCGACCCGCAGGAAGATCCTGGTCGACAATCCCGCGCGGCTGTACGGGTTTTGAGAGTTGGTAGTAACCGTCGACAGAGAATCTCAGTTTCGTCATTGCGAGCGAAGCGAAGCAATCCAGAATATGAAGGAAGCCAGGTTGCTTCGTCGCCTTCCGCTCCTCGCAATGATGGCCGGAGAAACGGATGCGGTAATTGTGGCATGGGTTGAGCACGGGGATCCCCGAACATGTCCGCGACGGGTTTCGCTGAGTGCATAGGGCGCGTCGGCCGCAGGCGTAACCCGCCGCAGTGTTCGCCATCAGCATGCAACGGCGGATTACGCGTTACGCGCTATGCGCTTGATCTAAGTCAAGCCTGGAACTTGATCAGAAGCACAGCCTCGGAGTTGGGTGCCGGTCAGGCATCGTAAAACCGATGCACGGCACCCCAACTGGTGGAGGAACGCCATGCTTCGATATGTTCTCGCCGCAGTGGCAGCGCTTGTTCTTATCACTGCGAGCCTGGTTCCCAATGATGCGTTTGCCCGCCGTGGTGGCGGCGGGGGCTTCCATGGTGGTGGCATGCGGGCCGGCGGTTTCCATGGCGGGGGCGCCCGCGTCGCCCATGGTGGCGGATACCGCGCGGCAGGAGGCCGTTACGGCGTCGCTGGCCGCGGTTATGGCTACCGGCCGATACCGGGGCGCCCCGTGGCGCGGACCGCGGCAGCCCGAGGGGTCTATCGCGGCGCGGCCTATCGCGGCGCCGCGTATGGTGTGGGTGCGGCAGCGGTAGGAGCCGCCGCAGCCGGTGCCTATGGCTACTACGGTGGTTACAACAATTGCACCTACGACACTTACGGCAATTACGTTTGTCCCGGACAGTATCCGTACGGGTCTCGGTATTGAAATCGGCCAGGACGGTAGCGGCCAGGTCCGCTGCCGTCCGTCAACGCTGCCGGTTCTCTCGGGATATGCGGCTGGCTCATGAGCACCGTCAAAAGGTGCCCTTGCGGCGATATGCGCAACTTCTCGAATAACCGCTGGCGCTGCAAGCCAACCCGACCTTTCCGCTCACCGATTGCCGCCGCGATCTGCTTATCCGACCTCCCTTGAGCCATGAGCGTACAATCTCAGCACCGAAAAGCACCAAGGTGGCGCACCGTTAGCGCTGGTCTTGCCAACCGACGGCACCACATCCATGGAGCGAGCATCATGAGATTTTCGGTATGGGTCGTCGGGTGGATGCTCTTACTCATTGGCACGGGCCCGAGCCATGCCGTGGTTCGCATTTCGAATGATCGAGGCGGACCGATCGGCTACTACATCGAAAGATATCAGAGCTTGCGCGCCGCGCGTCAATCGGTCGTCATCGATGGCCTTTGCGCCTCCGCCTGCACGATCGTCCTTGCAACCATTGCTCCGCACAAAATCTGCGTGACCTCAAGAGCAAGACTCGCCTTTCATGCTGCGTGGGACTTCGGCAAGCATGGGCGCACCTTTACCGACCTTGAGGCGACGCGGATGCTGTATTCGATGTATCCTTCGCCGGTTCGACAGTGGCTCGATAGTCACGGTGGTCTAACTCCCCGTATAGTTTTCCTCCAGGGCAAACAGCTGCGTGGAATGTATCGGGGATGCGATCTCGATCCATGGCCATCTGCCACACGATGAGCGACGCGAACGCGGATGTTGGCAACCGACGGCCCGTCGGTTCGCGGCGGCATGCCCGCCGCATCGGAGCCATCTCGCGCTCGACTTCAATGCTGCGCCGGATACAGCGCTCCGCAGGAAGATCCCGGTCGACGATCCGGCGCGGCTTTATGGGTTTTGAGAGTTAGACTAGTCCTACTGCGTCATAACCGCGGTCATTCCGGGGCAAGGCCGCAGGCCTTGAACCCGGAATCTGGAGATTGGCTTGCGCTCATTCCAGCCAGTATCGAGATTCTCGGTGCGCAATTGTGCACCTGAGGGTTCGATGCTGTCGCATCGCCCCGGAATGACGGTGGAAAAAGGCGCTGCCTCGAATTTTGTGACGCAGTAAGATTAGAGCATGATCCGGAAAAGTGGAAACCGTTTTTCCCTCGCGACAAACGCCGAAGGCGTTTGCGCGGAGATCATGCTCAATCAAGGAGATGAGATCACGATGCGAGTCCTTCTCATCACATCATGATCTGGTCGTGTGGACTGTTGCAGCTCGTAGGGAGATCAAAATGGAGCAGATTTTGATAAACCTTGTTGCAGGAGCGCTTGGCGGCGTTGGCGCAGGCAAGGCATCGCCAACGTTCGATCTTGGCACCGCTGGTAATGTCATTTCTGGCTTGGTCGGGGGCGGGATTCTCGGCCAGGTGGTTACGCTATTGCTGCCGTCGGTTTTGGCCGCAGCTCAGTCGGGCAATCTGAGCATCGGCGGCGTGATCTCGCAGGCCGTTGCCGGTGGCGCTGGCGGGGCCATCCTTACTGCGCTCGTCGGTGCAATCAAGAACAAGGCTGCCGCCTGACGGGCGCTGCCTGACGCCTCGCCCGCAACGGTCGCGTGCCGTTGCGAGCTTTGACCTGTGTCCAAGCAGCCTGCCGGCCGCAGCGATGCCTTGTCCCCTGGTGATGCCGTAGAGACCGCGCATCGGCGCGGTTACGACCGGAACAGCGCGAAATAGATCACGTACAGCCAACCCAGAATGCCGTGGATGATCGCCCAGAGGATGGACTTGTTGGTGGTGTAGCTGATGGCGATAGCGAGCGCACTTCCAAAGCCTATGCCGTATTTCGTGCCCTCTGACCGCACCACGTAGTAGCGGCTTCCGTTCATGGTCGCTCCCTCATCATTGTTTCACCCGCTCCCTTGGCCACCCAGGGCTATCGCATATGGCTCTTCTGGCCCAGAAGCTCCATGGCCTCATGGTTCGAGACGCGTCGCAAAGCGACGCTCCTCACCATGAGGGTTGAGATTGGCCGCGAAAAGACCCTCATCCTCTGAGGAAGCCGCCAGAGGCGGCCGTCTCGAAGGATGGCCGCGCAAAAAATACATGCCCGGCCTTTTCATTCATATGAGATTGCCCCCTGCCTGGCCACCATGCCGACGGCGGTCCGCTCGGCGAAATCTTGGTCGCCCGCCGCGACAGGGGCGCTCCGCTTGTACCGACAGTCTCGTACCTTCGAGCCATCCTTGAACCTCATGCCCCTCTCCAACTCATGAACCGGCGTTGTCTTCGGTCGATCTTCGTCCGGAAGATCAAAGAACTGGCGCGGTGGCTCGTCGAATGGGTTGAGTTCGACGGGAGAGCCGTCGCAGTTCGCCAGGCCGGCCAAATCCGCTCGCACCATAACGCTCATTTCGCCTGCAATTCCAAGGCAGTGGCTCGTTTCAAGAGGCTCCGCGAAAAACAAATCGCTTCCGAAAATCCTAAAATCAGTTTTATGCTGCGCGCGTTCCGGTCTAGGATGAGGGACGTACGCGTCGTCACGAACGTTGGAACGGCAATGCGATGGACGCCGCGATGTCAGATGCGTTGCAAGACGCAGACGACTGACATTGCGGCGGACGGCGAAGTCGTGTGGTCCTGGCATCCCGGTGCTGATGCCAAGCTTGCGACGCTTTGGCGAGCGCACGAGCGACGGGGGCAAGAACGCCGGTCCCCGGGGAGAGCTCGTATAAGCGTTAACACCATCGCGCAGGGAATGCCGGATTGTCGGCTGATCCTGTGGTGACTGCCGCCTGCTTTTTTTCTGCAGGCGGGCCATGGGTGAGGCCTTCACCCGGCATTCCCTGCGCCCTCATCATTTATGAGGGTCCATGTCGAGGCATCACTCGGGCGCAATGTGCCGCGGGAACGTTGAAGCTTGCCTGCTCGACCTGTTTGACAAGTTGAAGGATCGAGTAGCTGGGCTATGTTCGAAAGCTGGTCCGATCACCTCGCGAGAAGCGCGCATGGCAACGGCGATCTCGGCACTTGGCGGCGTTGGCCT
>Ga0209677_100436_pt1 | contig 24443 bp, 21 predicted proteins | sample AraplaCvi_mCL_r2_2_FD_184285 | JGI IMG/M metagenome (GOLD analysis project Ga0209677, IMG submission 184285) | Arabidopsis root microbial communities from North Carolina, USA - plate scrape CL_Cvi_mCL_r2 (SPAdes) (version 2) | ecosystem: Host-associated > Plants > Roots > Endosphere | place: USA... | reverse complement strand
CTGCCCAAGCGGTCGGCCCGCACGGTGCGCATCGACTACCTCGGCGCAGTCCTCCTCGCCGCAACCGTCTCGCTGCTGCTCATCTGGGTCTCGCTCGCGGGCAAGAACTTCGACTGGTGGAGTGCTCCCACGTTCTGGATGCTCGGGGGCGCGGTCGCGCTCCTGATCGCCACGATCGTCACGGAACTGGTCGTCGCGGAGCCGATCATCCCGCTCGCCATGTTCAAGAACCGGACGTTCACGCTCGCCGTCATCGCATCCATCTCGGTCGGCGTTGCGATGTTCGGCACGTCGGTCTTCCTCGGCCAGTACATGCAGCTGGCCCGGGGCGCCACGCCCACCGAGTCGGGTCTGCTCACGCTGCCGATGATCCTCGGCCTCCTGCTGTCCTCCATGATCGTCGGCAACCTGATCAGCCGGTTCGGGAAGTGGAAGGGCTTCATGGTCGCGGGCTCCGTGCTCCTCACGGCCGGCCTCTACCTCATGAGCACCATCGAGTACGACACCGCGTACTGGCTGGTGTCCGTCTACATGCTGGTGCTCGGCGCCGGCGTCGGCATGGTCATGCAGAACCTCGTGCTCATCGTCCAGAACACCGTCCGTCCGGAGCAGCTCGGTGCGGCCAGCTCGAACGTGGCGTTCTTCCGCAGCCTCGGCGGGACCATCGGTGTCTCGGTGATGGGCTCCATCCTCGGCTCGGCCGTCACCGGCATGATGGCCGACCGCAAGGACGACCTGATCGCCGCGGTCGCGTCGCTCGGAGCGAAGGGCGCCCAGGCGGCCGCCTCGCTGCGGAGCGGGACGTTGCCGCAGGTGAACTCGCTTCCGCTGCCGGTCCGCACGATCGTGGAGTCCGTCTACGGGCAAGCGGTCGCGGACATCTTCCTCGTCGCCGTCCCGCTCGCGCTCATCAGCGTCATCGCCATCCTGTTCCTGCCGAACGTCACCCTCGGAACGAAGACGGCAATCCAGCGGATGGAGGAGGAGAACCGCGGGGTGTCGCTCGAGGCCGCGGAGGAAACGGCCGTGGAGGTCGCGGAGGCGCTCATCGGCGCACCGGCGACCGGCTCGCTGACGGCGGCAGGAGGGCTTGCCGCCGCCGGAGGGACGGCCCGGGGCGGCAGCACGGCGGGGGGCGGCCGCTAGCCGGTCAGGTTATGATCGCGGCCATGGACACAACGGATCGGGTGGCGGCGGACTCCGCCGCCACCCCTCCGGCTGCCGGGAACCCGGCGACCGATGCGGCCATCTCCGAGGTGGAGGAGCAGTTCACGCGGCTGTTCAACCAGGTGGGGACGGCCATGCGGGACCGTGCGGAGCGTGTCCATCCCGAACTGCAGCCGGGCGGCTACAAACTGCTGACGATGATCGTGCGCAGCGGCCCCATCCACGCGGGCGCGCTCGCCTCCCGGCTGTACACGGACAAGAGTGTGATCAGCCGCCAGGTCAAGCTCCTGGAGGACATGGGCTTCGTGGAGCGGCGGACCGATCCGGACGACCGGCGCGCCAGCTTCATAGCGGCTACCCCGGAGGCGATCCGGAAGGTGGACGAGGTGCGGGCGGCCGACCAGGCGACGCTGTACCGCGGGCTGCGTCGGTGGGATGAGGACGACGTCCGCCGGCTGGCCGAGCTTCTGGCGCGGCTGAACGAGGTCGCGCGCTGACGCGGGTCGGGCGTTGACGCTGTACGGCGTTGACGCTGTCCGGCGCAGACGCGATCGGGATGCCGTTCCGTGGCCCTTCGGATGACGATTCCGGCGGGCGCTGGTAATCTTCCTCGGGTATGCCTTCCGCATCCGTCCCCTCCGCTCCCCGCGGCCGCCGCTCGGCGGGCCGTCGTGCAGCTGTGCCGTCGCGACGCGTGCGCATCCGGTTTCCGAAGCCGGCGAAGCGCGTCCTCATTCCGCTTCATCATCGGTTCGGCGTCACCCTGACGGTGATCGGCCTGGTCTTCGCGTTCTCCATCGTCCCCACGGATGCCGCGCTCGCCTCCACTCTGCTGGTGGCACCGGCGACCGCGCTCGCGGACGGCGGCGCAGCGGCTCCTCAGCAGCAGCTGCTCGTGGATGCGACGATCGCGGCGCCCGTCGTCGACCGCGAGAGCATCGGTGCGACGGACGGGATCGACACCCTCGCGCACATCGGCACCAATGAGTCGTGGGCGAAGCTGGTCCTGATGTTCGGCGGATGGCCGCAGACCGACGCGAACGTGACCCTCATGCTCCGCTGGATGCGACAGGAGAACGGACCGCCCGACTGGTGGAACCGCAACAACCCGCTCAACAACGGGTACGGCTCCGGCGGAGGCGCGGGCCTCGGCAGCTACCCCGACCTCGTCACGGCTGCGCAGTACTGCGCGAAGAACCTGCAGCGCGGATACCCGGGCATCGTCGCCGGGCTCCAGGCGGGGACGTCGGCCGACACCACCGCAGCGGCCATCTGGGCATCGCCATGGGCAACCAGCCACTACGGCAACGGAACCCATTGGAGCACGCGTCCCGTCGAGATCGTGCAGGCACCCGCCTCCGCCTGGGGCTTCTGACCCGTCGCTCGCTCGCGTCGCCTGCGCCGCATGCGCACGTTCCCTCTGCCGAGGTGCTCGTAGTTGCAGCCTCGCACGGCGTGTCGGGTGCACCTACGAGCACCTCGCGCAGGGGATGGTGTCAGGAGCGGGTCAGGACTTGGCCAGGAAGGTGCGGAGGCGCGGCAAGGGCCAGGTGGTGATGATGCGGTCGGCGGGGACGCCGTTGGCGGCGGCGCGCGCGGCGCCGTAGGCGAGGAAGTCGAGCTGGCCGGGCGCGTGCGCATCCGTGTCGATGGAGAAGAAGCAGCCGGCGTCGAGGGCGAGCCGGATGAGGTCGTCCGGCGGGTCCTGCCGTTCGGGCCGTGAGTTGATCTCGACCGCGACCTGGTTCTCGGCGCAGGCGGCGAAGACGGCCTCGGCGTCGAACTCCGACGGCGGGCGCGTGCCCCGGGAGCCCTGGACGAGCCGCCCGGTGCAGTGCCCGAGGATGTTCGTCTGCGGGCAGCGGATGCCGCCGAGCATCCGCTTCGTCATCGTCCGGCTGTCCGCCCGCAGCTTCGAATGCACGCTGCCGACCACCACATCCAGACGTCCCAGCAGTCCGGGCGTCTGGTCGAGCGTGCCGTCCTCGAGGATGTCGACCTCGATCCCCGTGAGGAGGGTGAGCGATCCGGTGTCGAGCGCTGCGATGGTCTCGAGCTGCTCCTCCAGCCGCTCTGCGCTCAGGCCGCTCGCCACCGTGAGCGTGGGGGAGTGGTCGGTGACGGCCTGATACTCCCGGCCGAGGGTCGCGGCGGCGGCGGCCATCACCTCGATCGGCGTCGTCCCGTCGGACCACTCGGTGTGGCTGTGGAGGTCGCCCTTCAGCTGCGCGAGCAGCTCGGCGCCGCCCGTGTCGAGCGGGGCCGCGTTGCGTTCGCGGAGATCGGCGAGGTAGCTCGGCACCTCGCCGTCGACAGCCTGCGCGATCACCTGGAAGGTGCGGTCGCCGATCCCCTTCGTGCGCTTCAGGCGCCCGTCGGCGACGCGCGTCGCCAGCTCCGCGGCGTCCAGCGGGGCGATGGTGGCCGCCGCACGGCGGAAGGCCTGGACCTTGAAGCTCGGGGCGAGCTCGCGCTCCAGCCAGAAGGCGATCTCGTTCAGGGCGTCGACGGCATCCATGCGCCCCATGCTCCCACTCTGTCGGTGGTCGCCGGTACTTTCGCCGGCATGGGGAGAATCGTCTTCGACACCGCCGCGACACTCAACGGGTGGATCGCCGATGAGCACGACTCGCTGGCGTGGTTGTTCGCGGTGCCGGGTGGGGAGGTCCCCGACCCGGAGCTGCTCCCCGCGGAGGCGACCGTCATGGTGGAGGGGCGCACGACCTACGAGTGGGTGCTGCGCGAGACCGACATCCTGGCGCATCCGGAGCGCTGGCAGGAGTTCCACGGAACGCGCCCGGCGTTCGTGTTCACCCACCGCGAGCTGCCGGTTCCCGAGGGGGCGGACATCCGCTTCGTCTCCGGGCCGGTGTCCGATGCGCTGCCGGCCATCCGCGAGGCGGCGGGCGACGGGGACATCTGGGTGGTCGGAGGCGGAGACCTGGCGGGGCAGTTCTTCGACGCGGATGCGCTGGACGAGCTGGCCGTCTCGATCGCTCCGGTCGCGCTGGCCGGTGGCGCGCCGCTGTTCCCGCGCCGGGTGGAGTCGGACCGGCTCCGCCTGGAGTCGGCGACCGCTATAGGCCAGTTCGCGCGGCTCCGCTACCGGGTGCTCCACCCGGGCGACGCCTCCTGATCTATCGTGGTTCGGACGCGATGGAGGGAATCGACGATGACTGCAGCGGCTGACAGCCACGACCTCATCCGTGTCCAGGGGGCACGGGAGAACAACCTCAAGGATGTGAGCGTCGAACTGCCCAAGCGGCGGCTGACGGTGTTCACCGGCGTCTCCGGTTCGGGCAAGAGCTCGCTGGTGTTCGCCACGATCGCGGCCGAGTCGCAGCGGATGATCAACGAGACCTACAGCGCGTTCGTGCAGGGGTTCATGCCGTCCCTGTCGCGGCCCGACGTCGACGTCCTCGAGGGACTGACCACCGCGATCATCGTCGACCAGGAACGCATGGGCGCGAATGTGCGCTCGACCGTGGGCACGGTGACCGACGCGAATGCCATGCTCCGCATCCTGTTCAGCAGGCTCGGGCAGCCGCACATCGGCTCCCCGCAGGCGTTCTCGTTCAACATCCCGTCGCTCACCGGCAGCGGCGCCATCACGGTCGGCGGCAAGACCGAGCAGCGGGAGTTCACCCAGACGGGAGGGATGTGCCCGCGCTGCGAAGGGATGGGGACGGTCACGGACCTCGACCTCGCCCAGCTGTACGACGAGAGCAAGTCGCTCGTGGAGGGCGCGATCACCGTCCCCGGCTACACGGCCGACGGCTGGTCGGTGCGGATCTTCAGCGAGTCGGGCTTCTTCGATCCGGGCAAGCCCCTCCGCGACTACAGCGCGACCGAGCTGAACGACTTCCTGTACCGCGAGCCCACGAAGGTGAGGATCAACGGCATCAACCTGACCTTCGAGGGGCTCATCCCGAAGGTGCAGAAGTCGATGCTGTCGAAGGATGTGGAGGCGATGCAGCCGCACATCCGGGCGTTCGTCGAGCGCGCGGTCACCTTCGCGACCTGTCCGGAATGCGGCGGGACGCGGTTGAGCGAGGGTGCACGGTCGTCGAAGATCGCGGGCGTCAGCATCGCCGACGCCTGCGCCATGCAGATCACGGACCTCTCGGATTGGGTGCGCGGGCTGAACGAGCCGTCCGCGGCGCCGCTGCTCACCAACCTGCAGCACCTGCTCGACTCGTTCGTCGACATCGGACTCGGCTACCTCTCGCTCGACCGCGCCTCCGGAACGCTTTCCGGCGGCGAGGCGCAGCGGACGAAGATGATCCGCCACCTCGGGTCGTCGCTCACCGACATCACGTACGTCTTCGACGAGCCGACGGTCGGCCTCCATCCGCACGACATCCAGCGGATGAACGAGCTGCTGCTGCAGCTGCGCGACAAGGGCAACACGGTGCTGGTGGTCGAGCACAAGCCGGAGGCGATCGCCATCGCCGACCATGTGGTCGACCTGGGGCCGCACGCCGGCTCGGCGGGCGGCGAGGTCGTCTTCGAGGGGACGATCGAGGGCCTGCGCGCGAGCGGGACGCTCACCGGGCGGCATCTGGACGACCGTGCGCGGCTGAAGGAGACCGTGCGGACCGCGAGCGGTGCGCTGGAGGTGCGGGGCGCGTCCGAGCACAACCTGCAGGACGTGGATGTCGACATCCCACTCGGGGTCCTGGTCGTGGTGACGGGGGTCGCCGGGTCGGGCAAGAGCTCGCTGATCCACGGGTCGGTCGCGCCCCGCGAGGGGGTCGTCGCGGTGGACCAGGGCGCGATCCGGGGCTCGCGACGCAGCAATCCGGCCACGTACACCGGGATGCTGGAGCCGATCCGGAAGGCCTTCGCCAAGGCGAACGGGGTGAAGCCGGCCCTGTTCAGCGCCAACTCCGAGGGCGCCTGCCCGAACTGCAACGGGGCCGGCGTGATCTACACCGACCTCGGCGTGATGGCGGGCGTCTCCACCGTGTGCGAGGTCTGCGAGGGGCGGCGCTTCGACCACTCCGTGCTCGAATACACCCTCGGCGGGCGCGACATCAGCGAGGTGCTGGCCATGCCGGTGTCCGAGGCGGAGGAGTTCTTCGGCAGCGGGGAGGCGCGCCTCCCGGCGGCCCACGCCATCCTCGATCGCCTGGTGGATGTGGGGCTCGGGTACCTCACCATCGGCCAGCCGCTCACGACGCTCTCGGGCGGGGAGCGCCAGCGACTGAAGCTCGCGACCCACATGGCGGAGAAGGGCGGGGTGTACGTGCTGGACGAGCCGACCACCGGCCTGCACCTCGCCGATGTCGAGCAGCTCCTCGGGTTGCTCGACCGGTTGGTGGACTCCGGCAAGTCGGTGATCGTCATCGAGCACCACCAGGCCGTGATGGCCCACGCCGACTGGATCGTCGACCTCGGTCCCGGCGCCGGCCACGACGGCGGCCGCGTCGTCTTCGAGGGCACGCCGGCCGACCTGGTCTCCGCGCGCTCCACCCTCACCGGCGAGCACCTCGCCCGCTACGTCGGCGCCTGACGCCTCACCTCCCACCATCGAGTACACGAGGATTGCACGGTGGGAGCGCTCTCTATGTGCAGTCTTCGTGTACTCGACGGTGGGGCGGCCCGGCTCAGTCGGCGGGGCGCTTCTGGAGGCCGGCCGCGGCGATGACCGCATCGCGGAGCATCGGCGTCAGCTGCGCGGCCGTCGGGCGGGCAGCAGGGTCGGAGACCGTCATGCTGTGGAGGATGCGCCCCCAGTCGTCCGGCAGGTCGTCGGGGATGGGCGGCTCGTGCTCGAGCCTGGCGAGGGCCGACTCCACCGCAGTGCCGGGATACGTCACGGAGCGGGTGAAGCACTCCAGCAGCACGAGCCCGAGCGAGTAGATGTCGCTCGCCGGGGTGGCCGGCTGGCGCATCGCCTGCTCCGGGCTGAGGTAGGCGGCCGTGCCGGTGGTCTTGCCCTCCTCCTGCTGCGGCGGGGCACCGGCGATCCCGCTCGCGATGCCGAAGTCGGTCAGGCGGGCCCGTGCGCGGAAGGTCGTGGTGCCGTACGAGACGAGCAGGATGTTCGACGGCTTGATGTCGCGATGCACCACCCCGTTGGCGTGGACGTACTCCAGCGCCTCCGAGACGTCGTAGGCGATCTCGGCGATCTCCTCGAGTGTCAGCTCCCGCTTCGCCAGCATCGCCGCCAGGTCGGTGCCCGACACGAGCTCCATGATCAGGAAGGGGCGCGGGTCCTTGGGCGAGGAGTAGTCGATCCCGGCGTCGATCAGCGACACGATGCCGTGGTGACTGAGCCGGGCGAGCGCCGCCTGCTCGGTGCGGTACTGCGCCATCTCCTCCTCACCCGCGGAGCGGTACAGCTTGATGGCGACCTCGCGGCCGAGGAGCTCGTCGGTGGCGCGGAAGATGCTGGCCTCTCCGCCGCGGCCGATGACGTGCTGCGGCCGGTAGCGGCCGAGCAGCGCCGGGATGGTGGACTCGGGCATCAGGTGCTCCTCGATCTCAGGAGTGCGAAGGCCGACTCGCCGAGGATGACGCTGGTGCTGTCATTGAGGGCGAGCTCCGGGTCGCTGCTGAGCTCCAGCTCCCAGGCGGATCCCAGCGGGTCGGGCAGGACGAACTCGACGCCGTTACCGGCGGCGTTGAGCATGAGCAGGAAGGAGTCGGAGCGCTCGTGCCGGAGCTCGAAGGCGATCGAGCGCCCCTCCGGGTCGGACCAGTCCTCGCCGGTGAACGGCTGTCCGTCGGCGCGGACGATGCACACCACGTCCGAGCCGCCGACCTCGGGCGCCTGCCGGTACCACTCCGGGCGCAGGGCGGGTTCGGCGCGCCGCAGGTGGATGAGCTTCGAGGTGAACTCGTGCAGCTCCCAGTCCGCGTGCTCCCAGTCGAACCAGGAGATCTCGTTGTCCTGGCAGTACGCGTTGTTGTTGCCGTGCTGGGTGCGGCCGATCTCGTCGCCGCCGAGGATCATCGGCACGCCGGCCGAGAGCAGCACCGTGGCGAGGAAGTTCTTGCGCTGCCGCGTACGGAAGGCGTTGATCCCCTCGTCGTCGGTCGGGCCTTCGGCGCCGTAGTTGCTCGAACGGTTGTCGGATTCGCCGTCGCGGTTGTCCTCGCCGTTCGCCTCGTTGTGCTTCTCGTTGTAGCTGGTGAGGTCGGCGAGGGTGAAGCCGTCGTGGGCGGTGACGAAGTTGACGCTGGAGAGCGGGGCGCGTCGCGAGTCCTCGTAGATGTCCGGACTGCCGAGGACCCGCTGCGAGAGGGTCGGCAGCACGCCGGGCGTACCCCTCCAGTAGTCGCGCACGTCGTCGCGGAACTTGCCGTTCCACTCCGACCAGTCGGCCGGGAACCCGCCCAGCTGATAGCCGGCCACATCCCACGGCTCGGCGATCAGCTTCACCTCGGCGAGCGTCGGGTCCTGCTGGATGAGGGTCAGGAAGGCGCTGTGCAGGCTCATGTCGCCGCCCTGCCGGGTCAGGGTGGTCGCGAGGTCGAAGCGGAAGCCGTCGATGTGCATGTCCTCGACCCAGTAGCGCAGCGAGTCCATGATCACCTGGAGGGCGGCCGGGTTGCTGACGTTGAAGCTGTTCCCCGTCCCGGTGGTGTCGAAGTAGTGGGCGCCGTCCCCTGGGACGAGCCGGTAGTACGAGGGGTTGTCGATGCCCTTGAAACTGTAGGTGGGACCGAGGTCGTTGCCCTCGGCGGTGTGGTTGTAGACGACGTCGAGGATCACCTCGATGCCCGCAGCGTGCAGCGCCTTCACCATGCCCTTGAACTCGTCGACCTGGTGGCCGGTGTCGCCAGTCGCGGCGTACTCGTTGTGCGGAGCGAAGAAGCCGATGGAGTTGTAGCCCCAGTAGTTGCGCAGCCCCTTCTCGAGGAGGTGCGCATCCTGGACGAACTGGTGGATGGGGAGCAGCTCGACCGTCGTGACCCCGAGGTTCTTGAGGTACTCGACGGCGGCGGGATGCGCGAGGCCCGCGTAGGTGCCGCGGAACTCCTCGGGCACCCACTCCATCAGTTTCGTGAACCCCTTCACGTGCAGCTCGTAGATGATCGTCTCGCTGAGGGGGATGCGCGGCCGCTGATGGTCTCCCCAGTCGAACTCCTTGCGGTCGATGGCGACGCCGAGCGCGACATGCCTCGCCCCGTTGGTGTCGCTGCGGCGCCTCGGCCGCCCGAGCTGGTGGCCGAAGACGGCCTGGGAGTTGTCCCACGAGCCGGTGACGGCACGCGCCTGAGGCGGAAGGAGGACCTTCGCCGGGGAGAAGCGGAGTCCGTTCGCGGGATCCCACGGTCCGTTGACGCGCAGCCCGTACCGCGTGCCCGGCACGAGTCCCGGGACGAATCCGTGGAAGACGTGGCCGGTGCGCTCGGGGAGGACGGTCTGGGTCTCCCGGCCGCGGGCGTCGAAGAGCGAGACGATCACCCGGTCGGCGTTCTCGCTGTACACGGCCACGTTCGAGCCCCCGTCCTGCAGGGTGATCCCGAGCGGGTAGGGCGAGGATGCGGTCACCGCGACGTCTTCTGCCAGGCGGGGGCGCTGGGGATGGTCCGGCGATGGGGCCGGGGGCAGGGCTGCGGCACGGTGCCTCCGATCGGGTAGAGGGCCACGATACCGGGGAAGGACCTCATCCCTAAAGGCATTGACAGCGGAGAGGCGGGACGTTAGGCGCGCGTCACGCGTCGGCGACGCGGGTGACGCGGACGGCCTCGCCGAAGGCGGCGACCGCGTCCCGGGGCGGAGCGCCGAGGCCGGTTCCGGAGAGGCTCGTCTCGAGGAGGAGGCCCCCGCGCGCGAAACGGAAGACCCCGGCCTCGTACGCCACCTCCGTCGCGCGGGCGTCGCGCGGGACGGTGCGCCGGAGAGCGGCGAGGGCGCGGTACCACTCCAGCATCCGCACGTTCTCACGTCCGGACAGTTCCGACCAGTCGAGCTTCGAGCGCAGGTAGGTCTGCGGATCCTGCGGATCGGGGACGACGGCGGGGTCCCATCCCATCCGGGCGAACTCCGCGATGCGCCCTTCCGCCGTCGCCTTCCCGAGCTCCGGCTCCGGGTGCGAGGTGAAGAACTGCCACGGGGTCGTCGCCGCCCACTCCTCGCCCATGAACAGCATCGGCGTGTACGGGCCGAGCAGCGTCAGGGCCGCGGCGACGGCGAGGCGTCCGGGGTCGAGTGTCGCCGTGAGGCGGTCGCCCGCCGCGCGGTTGCCGATCTGGTCGTGGTCCTGGCTGAACGCGACGAGCCGGGTGAACGGGATGTCCGGGTCGAGGGGGCGGCCGTGGCGGCGCGCGCGGAAGCTCGACCAGGTGCCGTCGTGGAAGAACCCGCGCTGGAACACCTTCACGAGCGCCGCCGGATCGGCGAAGTCGGCGTAGTAGCCGGCGTCCTCTCGGGTGAGTGCCGAGTGGATGCTGTGGTGCACATCGTCGTCCCACTGCGCATGCAGCCCGAAGCCGTGGTGGGAGCGGGGGCGGACCAGTTTCGGGTCGTTGAGGTCGCTCTCGGCGATGAGCGTGCGCGGGCGCCCGGTCTCCCCGGCGAGCTCGTCGGCGAGGACGGCGAGCTCCTCCAGCAGGGTGGTCGCGCGGGTGTCCCGCAGGGCGTGCACCGCATCCAGCCGCAGGCCGTCGACGTGGAGCTCACGCAGCCAGTACTCGGCGTTGTCGAGGATGTAGCGGCGGACCTCGTCCGACAAGGGTCCGTCCAGATTGACGGAGGCGCCCCAGGTGTTCGCGCCCTGACCGAGGTAGGGCCCGAACTTCGGCAGGTAGTTGCCGCTCGGGCCGAGATGGTTGTACACGACGTCCTGGATGACCGCCAGTCCGCGCCGGTGGCACGCGTCGACGAACCGCTGATACGCCTCCGGGCCGCCGTACGGTTCGTGGACGGCGTACCAGAGCACGCCGTCGTAGCCCCAGTTGTGCGTGCCGTTGAAGGCGTTGACGGGCAGGAGCTCGACCGCCTCGACTCCCAGCCGCACCAGGTGGTCGAGTCGCGCCGCAGCAGCGTCCAGGGTGCCCTCCGGCGTGAAGGTCCCGATGTGGAGCTCGTAGAGGAGCGCGCCGGTGAGGTCGCGGCCCTCCCAGGCGCCGTCCGTCCACTCGTGACCCCGCGGATCGAACTCGCGACTTAGCCGGTGCACGCCGTCCGGCTGCCGGAGCGACCTCGGGTCGGGATACGGACCCTCGCCGTCGACGAGGAAGCCGTAATCCAGGGGAGTGCCGGGGAGGGCAGGCGCCTCGGCGAGCTCCCACCAGCCGCCGGCCGGCGCGTCGGTGGAGGCCGGGACGGGCGTGAGCGGGAAGGTCCCCAAGCCGCCGAGCACGACATCCACCGTCCGGGCCTCCGGCGCCCAGACCGGGAACCGGCGCTCGCCGCCGCGCCCGCTCATCGGACCACCGCCAGGAGAGCGACCGGGTAGCGGTCGAAGAGGGAGGCGAGGGGCACGCGTCCGCGATGCTCGCGTCCCGTCAGCTCATCGCGCAGCAGGTCCTCTCCGAGGTCGACGCTGGTGTCGGCCCACCCACCGTCGGCGGACAACCCGACGGGCAGCCGCGTGGCGAGCGCGATGGCGCCGCCCCGGTCGAAGCCGACCAGGTGCCCGGCGCGCGAGCCCTCCGCGTAGACCGGACGGTAGGTCGTGAAGAGCTCCGGCCGGTCGCGGCGCAGACGGAGTGCGCGGGCGGTGACCAGCACCTTGGCCGCGCCCGACGAGTCCACGTCGGGGAGCCATCCCTCGTCGATGTGCGCCAGCAGGCCGGCGGCGGCGTCGAACTCGACAGGACGGCGATTGTCGGGATCCACCAGCGACCGCTCCCAGCGCTCGGAGCCCTGGTAGACGTCCGGGATGCCGGGGGCCATGAGCTGCAGCAGCTTGGCGCCGAGGCCGTTGCTCGCGCCCGGCGCCTCGATCACGGCCGCCAGCGCCTCCACCTCCGCGCGCACGCGCACATCGTCGAAAGCCGTATCGATCGCCGCGGCCATGGCCGCCTCGAACCCTTGGTCGGGGTCGGTCCAGCTCGTCGTGGCGCCGGCCTCCCGCGCGGCCTTCAACGCGTAGGCCTGGAGGCGCTCCCGAGACGCCGGCCAGGCGCCGAGGACCGACTGCCACAGCAGGCTCTCGAGCGACCCGTCGCCGAAGCCGACACGGTCGCGCACGATCCGCAGGAACCGCTCCCAGCGTCCCGGCAGCTCCGCGAGCACGTGGATGCGCGCTCGCGTGTCCTCGCCGCGCTTGGTGTCGTGGGTGGAGAGGACGGTCATCGACTCGGGGAGACGTCGCTGGCGGTCCGCCTGCCGGCGGTGGAACTCCTCCGGAGAGACGGCGAACTCGGAGGGATCGCCGCCCACCTCGGTCAGCGAGACAAGGCGGGTGAAGCGGTAGAAGGCATTGTCCTCGACGCCCTTCGCCATGATCGCGCCGGTGGTCTGCTCGAACCGGGGGCCCAGGCGGCCGGCGATGTCGTCGAATTCTGCGGCGAGGTCCGGACGGGAGTCGCGAGCGGCCTCCAGTGCCCCGTCCAGGTGATCGGCGCCGAAGGGGAGGTAGCTGCGGTAGACGGGGAACCAGGCGGCCAGCTCGGCGACCGCGTCGGCCGTGCGCCCGGGGTCGCTGCCGCCGGGGTCGCTGCCGTCCGCGTCGTCATCGGTGTCCGCGTCGCCCAGCTCGCGCACCACGCGGAGCACCTCCGAGCGCAGGATGCCGTCGGCCACGGCGCGCTTGCGGTGGTGCACCAGCTCCGCCCAGTCCTGGTTCTCGCCGCGCGCATCCACCTCGGCGGCCAGCTCCGTCAGCGGTCCCTCGCCGGACGGGTCGACGAAGACGCGGTCGACGATGCCCAAGGCGTCGTACCCGGTCGTGCCCTGCACCGGCCAGGCCGGCATCCGCTCGTCGCCCTCGAGGATCTTCTCCACCCAGATCGGGGCGCGCCCGGCGAGAGTGCGGAGGCGGGCGAGGTAGCCGCCGGGATCCCGCAGGCCGTCGGGATGGTCGACGCGGAGCCCATCCACCAGGCCTTCGCGCAGCCAGCGCCCGATCTCGCGGTGGGTGTCGTCGAAGACCTGCTGGTCCTCGACGCGGAGTCCGGCGAGGGTCGTGACGGCGAAGAAGCGGCGGTAGTTCAGCTCGGCGTCGGCGCGGCGCCACGACATGAGCTCGTAGTGCTGCCGGGCGTGCACCTCGCGCGGGGTGCCGCCCTCGGTGCCGGGGGCGACCGGGAAGCGGCGATCGTAGTAGCGGAGCTCGCCGTCCTCGATGCGGAGGGCGTCCTCCTCGTCCGGTCCGTCGCCGAGGACCGGCAGGCGCAGGCGGCCGCGCCCGAACTCCCAGTCGATGTCGAAGTAGGACGCGTAGCGGGAGTCCTTTCCGTACGTGAGCACATCCCACCACCACGCGTTCACGGCGGGGGTGGCGACGCCCATGTGGTTGGGGACGATGTCGACCAGGACCTTCAGTCCCCGGCGATGGGCCGCCTCGGAGAAGTCGTGCAGGGCTTCCGGCCCGCCCCGAGAGGCGTCGACGCGGCTGTGGTCGACCACGTCGTACCCGTGCATCGAACCGGGTTCGGCCTCGAGCAGCGGTGACAGATAGACCCAGTCCGCACCGAGTCGCTGAATGTGGTCGAGCACCTGCGTCGCGTCTCGCAGGGTGAAGGACGGGCTGATCTGCAGACGGTAGGTGCTCACCGGTTCATTCTGCGGGAGGAATGCAGTGCTCGTGTAGGGCTTGAAATTCGAATGCTCCAGGGCGCCGATTCGTGCCTCGATTCCGCGGATCCCGGCTTGATTTCTCAGGCGATCCGTCGGGGGTAGACGTTCGACCGGACGGGTGGGACCGTCGTTGTCGAACCGGAGCAAGGAAAGGGGACCTCAATGGGACTCGACGACAAGATCGAGAACGCGGGCGAGAAGCTCGGAGGCAACGCCAAGGAGGCTGCAGGGAAGGCCACCGGCGACGAGCGCCTCGAGGCCGAAGGCAAGGGCGACCAGACCAAGGCCGATGTGAAGCAGGCCGGCGAGAAGATCAAGGACGCCTTCAAGGAGTGATGCACCCGACCCGAGCCCCCGCCTCTGTGGCGGGGGCTTCGTCGCGTCCGGGGGCGTGCGCCATGCCGTCGCGGGAGTCCCGTCGCCGCGAGGGCGCGTAGCGGCGCGATCCCTTACGCCGAGCGGCCGCGCGGAGTACTTTCCGGTACATGGGAGACCGCGCGGATCGGGTGAGGGCCTGGCGAAGGGCGGGCATCGGCTTCGCACTGGCCGCCCTCGCGCTGGCGGCGACGATCGCGCTCGCCGTGGCCATCCCGACCCAGGGCGAGAATCCGCGGGCCTGGGGCGTCATCGTCTGCGGGGTCGTCACCGTCGGGCTGTGCGGACAGGTCGGGCTGCGCAACTGGCGGCTGCTCCGCCACTACCGGGGCGACGACCTCGCCCCGCGCGGTCACGCCCGCGCGAAGGCGGCGCGGTAGCGGGTCGGCGGCACGCCCACCTCGGAGTCGAAGTGGTGGCGCAGGAGGGTCGCGCTGCCGAAGCCGCACTGGCGCGCGACCTCGTCGATCGGGAGGTCCGTCGTCTCCAGCAGCAGCCGGGCGTGCAGGATGCGCTGGGTGGTCAGCCACTGCATCGGCGGCACACCGGTCTCCGCGACGAAGCGGCGCGAGAAGCTGCGGGTCGACATGTGGACGCGGCCGGCCATGCTGCTCACGCTGTGCGGCTCGTCGAGGCGGTCCGTGAGCTGGTCGAGGAGCTCGCTGAAGGTGTCGTCTTCGCAGTCGGAGACGGGCTTGTCGATGTACTGGCGCTGGCCCCCGTCGCGCTGCGGCGGGACGACCATGTTGCGTGCGATGGTGTTGGCGACCGCGCTGCCGAGTTCGCGGCGGACGAGGTGCAGGCTGGCGTCGATGCCCGCTGACGTCCCGGCGCTCGTGATGATGCGGCCGTCGTCGACGAACAGCACGTCGGGGTCGACCCGGGCCTTCGGGAAGCGCCTCTGGAGCGCGTCGGCGAAGCGCCAGTGCGTCGTGCAGTCGCGGCCGTCGAGCAGGCCCGCCTCGCCGAGGGCGAAGGCGCCGGAGCAGACGCTGAGCAGGATCGCGCCGCGATCGTACGCGCGGCGGAGAGCATCCAAGAGCTCCTGCGGGTACTCGTCGCGCACGGTGGCGGCCGGCACCGCGATCAGGTCGGCGTCGTCCATCGCCTCGAGGCCGTACTGCGCTGTGACCGTCACCCCGATCGGACTCGGAACGGGGTCCCCGGGGTGGAGGGAGCACACCCGGAAGTCGAACGGCTCCAGGCCTGCATAGCTGCGGTCGAGGCCGAAAACCTCGCAGACGACGCCGAATTCGAACATGGCGAAGTCGTCGATCAGGGGGACCGCGACGGATCGGATCATGGCCATCAGTGTACTGGCCGAATCTTTGCGAAGATAGACCTGATGCCATCTCGTGTCCGGATCTTTACGTCCGTAACGTGAGGGTCATGGCGAACATGACATGGACACAGGGAATGGAGCACGGCTGGGTGGCCCATCCGGCCGTCACGAACGGCGGGGAGCCGGTGCGCCGGCGCCGCTTCGTCCTGAGCGACTGGCTGCCGGCGGCGATCCTCGCCCGCGGCGGCCGGGTCGACCGCGAGACCGAGCGGGCGCTGAGCGACCTGCGCGCCGTGCAGTCGATGCGCGAGAGCTGACCGCATCCACGCGATCGACCACTCGATCGCTTTCGGGGGCGGTCAGCCCGTCCAGTCGCGCGCCAGTGCCTCGGCGCCGGCCTGCCACCACACGCCGGCCGCCGGTCCGCCGTTGCACGTGCCGTCGCTGACGCCGGGATGCTTCACCCAGAGCAGCGCGTCGAGCCGCCCATCCGTTCCCTCGGTCACCTGCGGCTGCTGGCCGAGCTCCGCACCGGGCGGGTTGCACCAGGTCCCGGTCCAGCCCTTCCCGTTGCGGGACACGTCGACCACATAGTGCTTCCAGCCGACGCGCGAGGAGACGCGGCCGGCGTAGTCCCGCTCGGCCTGGGTGGTGTCGAAGTTGGAGACGTTCGTGAAGAAGCCGTGCGCCTGCTGGACTCCCGCCTGCGTGAGCCAGGAGGCCTGCGCGGAGGGCGTGAGCCAGCGCGCGTTCCCGCCGTCGAGGTAGGTGGCCAGCCCGGCCGACTCGAGGATGGTCACCGACGACCGCAGCAGCGGCAGGCGCACCTCGGCGGAGCCGGCGCACTTCGGGTCGGCCAGCATGCCGAGCGAGTCCGGCTCCAGCAGCACCACCGCGTGGCTGCCCTGCAGAGTGGATGCGATGGTGCGCATCCACGGGAGGTACTGATCGGCGGTGAGTCCGCCCTTCGAGTAGCCGCCGCAGTCCCGGTTCGGGATGGCGTAGGCGACGAACACGGGCGTCGCGTTCTGCGACTGCGCATCCACGACAACGCTGTGCAACTCGGCCACCAGCCGGTCGCCCTGGAACCATTCGCCCAGCCAGACCGCGGTCGGTACGGCGGCGATCCGCCCGGCGAGGGAGGCGGAGGCGGTGTCGCCCAGCGCGAGGAAGCGCTTCTCGGCGGCCGCCGCCTCCGTATTCGGGTCGACGTACAGCCGCGTGAAGGGGAAGGCAGGAGAGGGGGCACTCGGGGAGGCGTCCGTCGCAGAGGGAGTGGCGGACGAGGTGGGAGCCGGAGAGGTGCTCGATGGCGTCGACGTGCCGGACGCAGCGACGACGGCCGGGGCCTGCGGCATCCCGCCGCTGCCCGCGAAGGCGAGTGCGACGACCGCCCCGATGACGACGACCGCTCCGGCGGCCACTGCGGCGACGATCGGCTTGCGCATCCGTCCTCCTCCCGACTGTCCTCGGAATGCCACACCCTAACAGGGTTGTGTTTCGACTATGAGGCGGGCGTCTGCGGCGACACGGTGTTCTGCCGGCTCCCGCCGTCGGCGAGCACGCGCGCGTGGATCTCCTGCGTCAGCGCGTGGATCGTCCGGGTGAGCTCGGTGTTCTCCTTCAGGAGCGCCTCCTGGTTCTGGTAGTCGCGGTCGGCTTTCGCCTGCTGGAACGCCGCCTGCCGGTTCTGGCCGATCATCACGAACGTGGAGAGGAAGATCGCCTCCAGCGAGACGATGAGGGTCAGCGTCGGCCACGGCGACGTCTCGAAGGTCAGCATCCACACGATGAACAGCAGGACGTGGAGGTAGACGAACCACATCGACCCCGCGAACGCCGTGATCGCGTCGGCGATGCGCAACTGGATGCTCCCGGCCCGGTGCTCCGCCTCGGCCAGCACTGTGGGATGCACGGCGTCGAGGTCGGCACGCTTCAGCAGCACGCGCGGGCGCAGGTGCGGGATGGGATGCTTCGCCGTGCGGGCGGGCGCGGGTGTCTTCGTCATCACTGTCTCCGAGCTAGGAGGCGGGCCAGTCCCACCGGTGTCTGACGAGAGTAGAGCCCACCGGTGTCCGCCGCGGACGGTCAGCCGCTCGCGTGCCCTGAGAAACCGTACACGGAGCCCCTCAGCGCGACAGCGCCGCGGTCGACCCGACCACCTGATCCACGAACCCGTAGACGCACGCTTCGTCCGCAGTGAACCAGCGGTCCCGGTCGCCGTCCTCGATGATCTGCTCCACCGGCTTGCCGGTCTGCGCGCTGGTCAGCTCCGCCATCCGGCGTTTGAAGTGCAGGATCTGCTTCGCCTGCGTCTGGATGTCCGCGGACGTTCCGCCGAAGCCGCCGTGCGGCTGGTGCATGACGATGGAGGCGTTCGGGAGGGCGTAGCGCTTGCCCGGCTTGCCGGACGAGAGGAGGAACTGCCCCATGGAGGCGGCGAAGCCGAGCGCGAGGGTGGCCACGTCGGCCTTGACGAAGTTCATCGTGTCGAAGATGGCGAACCCGGCCGTGACCGATCCGCCGGGGGAGTTGATGTAGAGGAAGATGTCGCGATCCGGAGCAATCGAATCCAGCAGGAGCAGCTGGGCGCAGATGTCGTTGGCGACCTCGTCGGTCACTTCGCTGCCGAGGAACACGATGCGCTCGTCGAGCAGCCGTTGCACGGGGGAGGTCTTGTCGGTGTCCATGCGGCCAGTGTGCGATCTGGGGGCCGGTGTTGTCTGCGTCTTCTGCCCCTCGCGAATCTGCGCAGGGCAGACCGCCGGCCCGAGTGTGCGGGCGTTCTATAATCGAACGCGTGACCCCGACCGATGACGGCTCCGCGCCCGCGGCCGCGCCCGCGACGGCGCCCGCGGCGACACTCCAGACGCTGTCCCGCGGGATCCGGATGCTGGAGCTGCTCGCCGACGCCGGCGAACCGCTCAGCATCCCCGTCATCGCGGCGCGGCTGGGCCTGCACCGGTCGATCGCGTACCGCATCCTGCGCACCCTCGAAGACCATGGGCTGGTCGTGCGCGACGCTGCCGGTGCGGCCGAGCTCGGACCCAGGATGGCCACCCTCGCGCGCTCGGTGTCGCGCGACCTGCAGTCGGCGGCCCTCCCTCAGCTCACGGCGATCGCGAACGAGCTGTCGATGACGGCGTTCCTCGCGGTCCTCGACCGGCACGATGTCGTCACGCTGGTGGCCGTGGAGCCGTCGCACGCGCACGCGACGGTGGCGCAGCGTCCCGGCACGCGCCATCCACTGGCCTCGGGAGCTCCCGGCATCGCCATCCAATCGGTGCTCACCGAGGCGCAGTGGCGTGCGCTGCCGGGCGAGCATCCACGGGATGACGCGGCCCGCGCCCGCGAACGCGGCTACGCCACCAGCCACGACGAGGTGATCGTCGGCCTCGCCTCCGTCGCCGTGCCCGTCCAGGCGCCCGGGCAGCCGGTGGCCTCCGTCGCGGTCGTCTACGTGGCGAACGACGTCGACACCGCCGCGATCGGAGCGCGCCTCCGCGATGCCGCCGCCGCGATCGAGTCCGACCTGCGCTGACCCCGGGCCCCGTACGCCCCACCATCGAGTCCGCAGAGATTGCACGCTTCGGTGGCGTGTCGCGTGCAATCTGTGCGGACTCGACGGTGGGGCGCGGGGCGCGGGGGTCAGGGGGTGCGCAAGATCGGGCGGAAGAAGGCGGCGAGCTCGTCGGTCGCGCGGAGGGGGAGCACGCCGGAGACGTACTGGTCGGGACGCACGACGACGATGGCGCCGCCGCGGTCGATGCCGCGCTCGGCGAAGATGTCGTGGGCCGGGTCGGTGGCGTACACCTTCTCGTAGTCGATCAGTTCGAACGGTCCGACCCGAGGCAGGAACAGCGCGGGCACGACCCCCAGGTCGATGGCCGTGTGGTCCTGCTGGTACACGACCTTCACGTCGAACCATGCATCGGGGTCGGCTCCTGCCGGCGTGGCGGCCAGGGGGGACTCGGGCGAGGACGACATCCACTCGGCCAGGTCCGCGACCGAGGAGGGCTCGCCGGCGTGGGCCGCGTCGGCGAAGACGTACACGCGCCAGCGTCCGTCGGCCCGCGCGTGGTGCCCGAGGTGCACGGGGTTGCCGTCGCACACCCGCTCGACGGCCGCCGACTTGAAGCGCTTGCCGATCGGGAAGCCGGTCGCCAGCTCCTGATGCGCCGGCTCCCCGACGATGAGCGACGGCGCGTACTGCGTCATGAACCCGGCCGGGAACTCGGCCGTCCGGACGTAGAAGTCCTCCAGCTCGGAGGGGCTGGCGAACTCCTCCGGCTTCATCGCCATGAGCGTCGACCACTCCTTGTCGAACTGGATGAGGTCCTTCGCCACGACCTGGCGCTCGGCCGAGTAGGTGGCGAGCAGGCTCTCCGGGCTGCGGCCGTCGAGCACATGCCCCAGCTTCCAGCCGATGTTGAACCCGTCCTGCATCGACACGTTCATGCCCTGACCGGCCTTCGCGCTGTGCGTGTGGCACGCGTCCCCGGTGATGAAGACGCGCGGGGTGCGGCTCCCGAGCTCCTCCGGAAGCACGTCGTCGAAGCGGTCGGTCAGACGGTGACCGACCTCGTAGACGCTGTGCCAGGCGACGTTGCGCACATCCAGAGTGTAGGGGTGGAGGATCTCGTTGGCCTTGGCGATGATCTGCTCGATCGTGGTGGAGCGTACGGCGCCCTGGTCGTCCGGCGGCACCTCGCCGAGGTCGACGTACATCCGGAAGAGGTAGCCGCCTTCGCGCGGGATCAGCAGGATGTTGCCGAACTCCGACTGGATCGAGCACTTCGTCCGGATGTCGGGGAAGTCGGTCACGGCCAGCACGTCCATGACGCCCCAGGCGTGGTTCGCCTGGTCGCCGGCGAGGTGGCAGCCGATCGACTCGCGGACCTTGCTGCGGGCGCCGTCCGCACCGACGACGTACTTCGCGCGCACGACCCGCTCGGCGCTTTCGTCGGGCCCGGCGACGCGGCGGAGGGTGACGGCGACGGGATGGTCGCCCTCGCCGACCTCGAGCCGGACGAACTCGTAGCCGTAGTCCGGCCGGATGCGCGAGGGCGAGTTCGCCATGACCTCGGCGAAGTAGTCGAGCACGCGCGCCTGGTTGACGATGAGGTGCGGGAACTCGCTGACGCCGGTCGGATCGTCGATCGGCCGCGCCGTCCGGACGATGCGGGTCGGATCGGAGGGGTCCGGCTTCCAGAACGCCATCTCGGTGATCCGGTACGCCTCGGCGATGATCCGCTCCGCGAACCCGAACGCCTGGAAGGTCTCGACGCTTCGCGCCTGGATACCGTCCGCCTGCCCGATCGCGAGCCGCCCGGGACGGCGCTCGACGATCCGGGTGACGACGCCGGGGAACTGGGACAGCTGAGCGCCGGCGATCATCCCGGCGGGGCCGGTGCCGACGATGAGCACGTCGACCTCGTCGGGCAGCTCGTCGGGGCGATCGACGCCGGTGCCGGCGGGCTCGTGGATGCGCGGGTCGCCGGAGACGTAGCCGTGGTGGTGGAACTGCACGGGGTCCTCACTTCGTTGTGGTCGTTCACTATCCGAACGCTGCGTTCGCATAGTGCACGACCAGGATACCGCAGTGCCGCCCACGGGGAGCCGCATCCGACCCCGTCGTCAGCGTCACCGCTTTCGGCTAGGCTGGCGGGCTCGGCGCCGACCGGGCGGAACGGGAGAAGCCGGATGTCGACCTTCAGCGACGCGAACAGAGCCAACTGGGATGAGCGCGCCAGCATCCACGCCGACCGCAGCGGCCAGGGATACCGGATCTCGCAGTTCATCGAGGACCGGGAGCTCCTCTCCGGCGTGGTGCGGTTCGATCTGCCGCGGCTCGGATCGGTCGCCGGCAAGCGCGTCGTGCACCTGCAGTGCCACATCGGGACCGACACCCTGTCGCTGGCCCGGCTCGGCGCCCGGGTCACCGGCCTCGACTTCTCGCCGGTCGCCATAGAGGAGGCGCGCAAGCTCGTCGCCGACACCGGCGACGAAGCCGACTTCGTCGTCTCGGACGTGTACGACGCCGCCTCGGTCCTCACGCCCGGATCGTTCGACCTCGTCTACACCGGCATCGGCGCGCTCTGCTGGCTGCCTCGCGTGGACCGCTGGGCCGCGGTCGTCGCGGAGCTGCTCGCACCCGGCGGCTCCCTGTTCCTGCGGGAGGGCCATCCCATCCTGTGGTCGATGGACGAGACCCTCGACGACGACCTGCACCTGCGGTTCTCGTACTTCGAGCGACCGGAGCCGCTGCCGTGGGACTCGGGCACGACCTACGTCGACACCTACCGCCGCCTGACTGCGACCCGCACCTACGAGTGGAACCATTCGCTCGGCGAGATCGTCACGGCGCTCATCTCCGCCGGCCTGCGCATCGACCTCCTCGAGGAGCACGACAGCGTCCCGTGGGAGGCACTGCCCGGCCAGATGCTCCGGAGGCCGGACGGCGAGTTCGCCCTCTCGGAACGCGACGGCGTCGCCCCGCTCAGTTACACGCTGCGGGCGACGAAGCCGGCGTGAGGGCGAGAATGGCCTGATGGCCCTCCCCGCGACCGAGCGCATCGTCCCCGTTGCGGTGACCCGCATCGAGCTGGAGGCGGCGGTCCCGTTCGGGACGCTCCGGCGGGCCTTCGAGGCCGAGGTCCCGCCCCTGGACGCCGTCCGTCTCCACGAACTGCTGTCCACCGGCGCCGAGTGGCGGCGGCTGACCCTCGAGACGTCCGGTCCGGGCATCCATCGCTTCGTCCGGTTCTGGACCGACCACCCGACGCCGGTGATGCGTGTGGGCGGCGCCGACATCCCGAGCGCGGTCTACCTCATCGGCGACTACGCGACGGCGGCGAGGACGTTCCGCCACGATCCGGGTGCCCTGCTGTACACGCCGCTGCGCGTGGAGCTGCACGCCGCCCGCGGCGGAGGCACCGTCCTCACAGTGGACCAGCCGAGCAGCAGCCTCTCCAGCTTCGGCAACAACAAGATCGCGCAGGCCGGATTCGAACTCGACCGGATGCTCGGCGACCTGCTCGAAGAGCTGGGGCTGCCGCGCCCGAGCGTGCTGCGGCGCTGATCCTCTCGGTGACGCCGGACTGCGGGAATGACACCCGGGCCGAGCGGGTTCGCCCTTTCATGACTGCGGCGCTGACTCCGACCCGTGCGGCGGCTCCCGAGCGGGCCGGCCTGAATGAGCTGGAGGGCGTGCTCGCCCGGCTGGAATGGAACCTGCTCGACTTCTCCCGCACGGGACTCGCACGGGGCAGCGGCATGGCGGGATCGCCCGGGTCGGTCCGCTTTCACTACGTCGCCTCCGGGGCCGTCGAGATCAGCGGAGGCGAATCGCCCGTCCAGCTGGACGCCGGCGACTTCCTGATGCTGCCGCGGGCCGGTGCTCACCGCATCCACGCCCTCCAGGACACCGTCCTCGCGTCAGGCGAGCTCGAAGCCGCCACCGAGGCCGGGCTCCCGTTCGTGCTGGCGCTTCCCGGAACGCTCGTGGCCTGTGGATTCGTGGTGCGCGAACCGCACATGGGGCCGCTCATCGAGACGCTCGGCCAGGAGTTCGGCGGGATGCGGGCAGGCAACGCGGTCATGGCGAGCCGCATCGCCACGGTCATCGCGTCGGCGGCCGTCCGCTCCTGGGTCGAGAACGGATGCGCTCCCGACGATTGGCTGGTCAGCGTACGCGACCCGCACATCGCCCGGGCGGTCGCCGCGATGCGCGAGGCGCCGGGCGAGCCGTGGACGGTCGAGAGCCTCGCGCGCGTCGCCCGCGCGTCCCGGACGGTGTTCGCGGAGCGCTTCCACGAGCTCGTCGGCGATTCGCCCAGCCGCTACCTCGCGGGCCTGCGGATGGAGCAGGCCAAGGACCTGCTGCGCGAGGGGCGGCTGAGCGTGGGCGAGGTGGCGCTCCGCCTCGGCTACGGCTCGGATGTCGCCTTCAGCCGGGCCTTCCGTCGCCACACCGGGATGAGCCCGGCGACCTGGCGGCGCGAGTCCGTCGCGAGGGCGTCCCTCCTCACCGCGTGAGCGAACCGGTCGAGCGCCGAGCCGACCCGAGCAGCACTCCGCCCGCCACGGCCGCGATGGCGCCCGCGACGAGCGCGTCCTTCACCCCGGCGCCGTCGACGAGCAGGCCGCCTGCGGCAGCGCCGAGAGCGATGGCCACCTGGAACGCGGAGACGACGAGTCCGCCCGCGGCCTCCATCCGCTCCGGCTCCGCCCGGGCCGCCCAGGTCTGCACCAGGGTCGGCACGCCGCCGAAGGCGAACCCCCACAGCCCGACGGCGACGAACGCGAGCGGGACCTCAGCCGGCAGCAGAGCGAACACCGTCACCGCGGCTCCCAGCACGGCCGGCATCACCACGAGACCCGTGCGCAGGCGACGGTCGGCGACGACGCCGGCGATGATGTTCCCGACGAAGCCGCCCGCGCCGTAGACCGCGAGCAGGATCGCCAATCCTCCCGTCGTCAGCCCGGGGATGTCCGCGGCACCCAGGCGGATGTACGTGAATCCGGTGAAGTGGCCGCCGGCGAGCAGCGCGATGCCGATCAGGCCCACGATCATGGTGGGCGAGCGGAGGGTGGTCAGCAGACTGCGGACGCCCGATCCCCGGGCGGGGGCGATGGACGGAAGCAGCAGGACCTGCGCCACGGCGGCGGCCACGGACATCACGGCGACGAGGAGGAACACCGCACGCCAGCCCCACAGCGCGCCGAGGAAGGCTCCGAGCGGAACGGCGACCACGGTGGCGAGCGAGACGCCCGTGTTGACGATCATCATCGCTCGTCCGAAGTGCTCCGCCGGCACCAGCTGGGCCGCGACGGCGACGGCCATCGACCAGAAGCCGGAGATCGCGATCCCGAGCAGCACGCGAGCCACCAGCAGCAGCCAGAACTGCGGGGCGA
>Ga0209677_100434_pt1 | contig 24570 bp, 19 predicted proteins | sample AraplaCvi_mCL_r2_2_FD_184285 | JGI IMG/M metagenome (GOLD analysis project Ga0209677, IMG submission 184285) | Arabidopsis root microbial communities from North Carolina, USA - plate scrape CL_Cvi_mCL_r2 (SPAdes) (version 2) | ecosystem: Host-associated > Plants > Roots > Endosphere | place: USA... | reverse complement strand
GCCTATGATCGGCTCTATTACGTCGAGCGCGTCGCCCAGGTGCAGATCTATGCGATGTGGACCGGCCAACGTCTGAAGCAGCTGCCTGATCCGGTGGTCGAGAAAACCAAGCAGAGCTTCGCCGGAGGCAGCATGTACAAGCCCGGCCCGGCGCAGCGCCATTTCGACGCCTTGAAGCGGCTGCTGGATCGGAAGGAGCCGGATTACGCGACTTGAGGATTGGCGACCGCTGGTTGTCGTGTGGCGCGCGGCCGCATGCACGCAAGCAACCCTGGAGGTTGATTTCCCGCGTGATTCCGTTAACCCCATTCCGGCGGGAGCGAGCCGGTCTTGAGCCCGGCCGCCCCCGCCGATACGGTCGGCGGCTGGCCCAAAAAGCCCAACAAATTCAACATTCCAGGCAGGACCTCGCGACGTGCCCAAAATCTATAAAATCTGCTCCGCATCGGCGTGGCGCGAGGCCGAGCGGCAGGGCACCTATCGCGGCAGTGCCGATGACCTCCGCGACGGCTTCATCCATTTCTCGACCGCCGCACAGGTTGAGGGCACCGCGCGCAAGCATTTTGCCGGCCAGAAGGCGCTGTTCCTGGTCGAGGTCGAGGCGGATGCGCTCGGCGATGCCCTGCGCTGGGAGCGCTCGCGCAATGACGAGCTGTTTCCGCATCTCTATGGCGAGCTCGATTTCGGTGCGGTGACGGCGGTACATCAGCTGCACACGCGCGCCGACGGCAGCCACGACATTCCCGAGCTTGCGCCGTGATCCGCGCCTTCGACACCTTCTCGCTGCCGCTGTTGCGCTGGCTCGATGCGGAGGACGCGCATCGGCTGGCGATCCAGGGCCTGAAGCTGCTGCCGGCGATGCGGCCGCGGCCGGATGACGGCAAGCTCGCCGTGCGCGCCTTCGGACTGAACTTCCCCAATCCAGTCGGCATGGCCGCGGGCTTCGACAAGAACGGCGAGGTACCGGACGCGCTGCTGCGGCTCGGCTTCGGCTTCGTCGAGATCGGCTCGGTGACGCCGAAGCCGCAGAGCGGCAACCCCAGGCCGCGTCTGTTCCGGCTGGAACGCGACGAGGCGGTCATCAACCGCATGGGCTTCAACAATGACGGCGCCGACATGGTGCTGCGACGGCTTGCCGGTCGCGCCCATCTCGGCGGCATTGTCGGCGTCAATATCGGGGCCAACAAGGATTCGAGCGATCGCGTCGCCGACTATGTGCGCCTGATTGAGACCTTCGCCACGGTGGCGAGCTATTTCACCGTCAACATCTCCTCGCCCAACACGCCCGGCCTGCGCAACCTGCAGCAGGCGTCGCAGCTCGATGATCTCCTCGGCAAGGTGATCGAGGCGCGCGACCGCGTCAGGGAGAAGTCGGGCGACACCCCCGTGCTGCTCAAGATCGCGCCCGATCTCAGCCTCGCCGAACTCGATGATGTCGTCCATGTCGCGCGCTCGCGCGGCGTCGACGGCATGATCGTGTCCAACACCACGCTGGCGCGGCCCGCCTCGTTGCGCGAGCAGATGCGCGCCAAGGAGCAGGGTGGCCTGTCGGGCCGGCCGCTGTTCCGGCTCTCGACCCGGATGGTGGCAGAGACCTTCGTGCGCGTGGAAGGCACGTTTCCGCTGGTCGGCGTCGGCGGCATCGATTCCGGAGGTGCTGCGCTGACCAAGATCCGCGCCGGCGCCAGCCTGATCCAGCTCTATTCCTCGCTGGTCTACAAGGGCATCGGCCTGGTCGATTCCATCAAGGCCGATCTCGCATCGACCCTGTTGCGCACGGGGCGCGACCAGCTCTCGGAGATCGTCGGCGCCGATGCTGCGGCGATCACGGCTGAGGACTGGCCGGGTTAGTTAGTACGCGATTCGTAGGATGGGTTGAGCGAAGCGATACCCATCGCGTGTCCGCGAATGACGCTCCATGATGGGTATCGCTGCGCTCAACCCATCCTACGAAATCCCGAACGACTTCTTCACCAGCGCCGGATAGCGCGCGGCCTGCAGGCCGCCGCGCGCGGCGTAGTGCACGAGGAACGCGATCCACAGACCGGTATTGCCGAGGTCGCGCAGCGCGAACCAGGTCGCCAGAAACAGAGCGAGCGAAGCCATCATCAGATTGCGCATGTCGCGCGCCCAGGTCGCGCCGATATAGATGCCGTCGAAGCCGAAGGCGAACACCGCGAGCAGTGGCGAAATCGTCACGAACAGCAGGAACTCGCGCGCGGCGAGCCGCACCGCCGGGCTCAAAGTCATCACGTCGATCAGCGCAGGCCCGAACAGCGCGAGCACGACGGTGACCAGCAGCGAGAAGCCGAAACCCCAGGCGATGACGAGGCCGGTCGCGCCGGTGAAGGCACGCCGGTCATGCGCGCCGATCGCATGGCCGCACAGCTGCTCGGCGGCATTGGCGAGCCCGTCCAAGAAGAACGCGCTGACCAGCAGAAAATTGTTCAGCACCGCATTCGCCGCCAGCGTCACGTCGCCGGCGCGCGCGCCCTGCGCGTTGAAAAACAAGAACACCGCAATTAGCGCCGCGGTGCGGATCATGATGTCGCGGTTGACCGCGAGCATCCGCCTCAGCTTGTCGCGGTCGAGCAGCGTCTGCCGAGGCACCGACAGCCCGTCGGGCTGCAGCCGGCGCGCGATGACGATGCCGAGCATGATGCCGGATCCTTCCGCGATCACGGCGGCGCTGGCTGCGCCCGCGATCCCGGCGTCGAACAGGATGACCAGCAGCAGCGTGGCCGCGACGTTGACCAGGTTGATCGCGATCTGCACTGCGAGCGCGAGCCGCGCGCGGGCCTGCCCCACCAGCCAGCCGAGCACGACATAGTTGGCGAGCGCCAGCGGCGCCGACCAGATCCGGATCGCGAAGTAGGTTCGGCCGGCGCGGCTGACGGCCTCGGAGCCGCCCATCGCGTCGAACAGCAATGCCGCCAGCGGCAGCTGCAGCACGATCAGGGCTGCGCCGACGAGCGCGGCAATCAAGAGCCCGCGCACCAGCACCACCCGCATCTCGTCGGTTTCGCCGGCGCCGAGCGACTGCGCGGTGAAGGCGAGCGTGCTCATGCGCAGGAAGCCGAACAGCCAGAACAGGCAGTCGAAGATCACCGAGGCCATCGCGACGCCGCCAAGCAGGCTGGCCTCGCCGAGCCGGCCGATCGCCGTGGTCGCGACGATGCCGATCAGCGGCGTGGTCAGGTTCGCGACCATCGCAGGGCCTGCGATGGCGAACACGCTCGCGCTGGTCACGGCCGGCCTGGTCTGTGCTGCTGGGGAATGCAACGAACTGCTCGCTCGCCTTGCTGAGCCGCCGGACGTCACGGCCGGCGGCCGTCATTTAGCGGCGTTCTCGGTATGAGGCTAGAGCTCGATGCTCATACCGTCATGCGCGGCGGCGTGGTGTCGTGTTGGAAGGTGCGACAGCATGTCGTCGCTCATATGGGTGAGGACAAGCCGCTTCGGCTGGATCTCGCCAAGATGGGCTTCCAGTGCCGCCAGGCTCAGATGGTTCTTGACGGCTTTCTCGTAAGTATACGCCTCAGCGATGAAGAGATCGGCATCATGCCCCAGCGGAATCAGCGTTTCCGTCCATTCGGTGTCGGCGCTATAGGCAATGGTGCGCCCTTCGGCTTCGATCCGGTAGCCGAGAAACGGTCCGCCGGAATCGCCATGCACGACCGGGTAGGGCGTCACGCTGACCGCGCCGAAGGTGGCGGTCTGCTCTGGCGCGAGCGTCACGACCGACAGCTCGAATCTCTGCTTGGTTTTGGAGGAATTCTCAAACAGCGCTTCCATCATCTGCGGCAGCTTGGTCTCGATTCTCCGCGGACCTGCGATGACGAGCGGCTTGGTCCGCCGCGAGAACTGGGCGTCGAGCAGGAAGAATGGCAGGCCGGCAAAATGATCACCGTGGAAATGCGTGATCAGGATCAGCTCGATGTCGTTGCGCACGATGTCGAGCCGCTTCAAGGCCGGCAGCGAGGAGGCGCCGCAATCGATCAACAGATTGGTGCGCTCGCCGGTGAGATGGAAGCAGGTGTTGTTGCGGCCGCCGGAGCCGAACGCGTCACCGCAGCCGACGAAGCGCAACTGCATCAGCTACGACCCGCTCCTAACGGCCGCGTGGCGCGAACACGCGCGACAGCAACCAGACCGGGATCACGATCACCGCGCCGAGCAGGAAGTAGCGCCATAGCCAGTTGAAGGCATCGAAGCCAAACTCATAAAGCCGCTGGAACAGCAGGCGGATGCTATAGATGATGTTGAGCGGGTCGAAGCCGATCGCCGACAGCACGACGCCGACCAGGATCGACAGCAGGATCAGCCGGAATGCCACCGCGAGCGGCGAGCCGCCGAGAAAGCGGGAGAGGTTGTCCTGGCTGCGAGCCGGATAATCCCTGACGTCGTTCGACATTCCATCATCTCCGGAGCGGGTTCACGCCCATTATAGGCGACGCTGGGCAGGTGGGGAACCCGGCGGCGCGCCGCAAGCGACTTACCGGCATTTAATCTCGCCTGATGCCAAATCGTCGACGAAATCTAGTGCAAAATCCGCGCTGTCGTCCTGGGCAAGCCCGCAGCGCAATTAGCGCCGTGCGCGCCGACCCGGGACCCATACGCACGATGGCAGTGATGTGCGGTGGCTGGAGTGATCAGCGAATGTCTCACCGCGACGGTGGTTATGGATCCCCGCGCCGCGGGGATGACAGCTGTTCTGGAGCGATGGCTTGCGCGCCCAATCATTGCTAAGCCGCCGACGATGTTACGGCGCTTCCGCCTTTAGCATCTTTTCCAGCGTCTCCAGCCGGTCGGCCTCGCGCGGCGGCTTGTCCCAGCGCAGCCGGTTGATGCGCGGAAAGCGCATCGCGACGCCGGATTTGTGCCGCACCGAGCGCTGCAGCCCTTCGAACGCGACCTCCAGCACCAGCCCCTGATCCGGCTCATGCACGACCTGGCGCACCGGGCCGAACTTTTCCGTAGTGTTGCGGCGGACGAAGCGGTCGATCTGCAACAGCTCTTCGTCGGTGAAGCCGAAATAGGCTTTGCCGACCGGCACCAGCTGATCGCCGCCCTCGCCCGGAGTCCAGACGCCGAACGTGTAGTCCGAATAATAGGACGAGCGCTTGCCATGGCCGCGCTGCGCGTACATCAGCACGGCATCGATGATGTGCGGGTCGCGCTTCCACTTCCACCACTGGCCCTTGGGACGGCCGGGCAGATAAGGCGCGTCGCGCCGCTTCAGCATCACGCCCTCGACGGCTTCCGCGTCTTCGCCCGCGCCAGCGGCGGCCGGATCGGCGCGGGCGGCCGTCAACTTCTCCCAGCTCGCAAAGGCGATGGTCGGCGACAGGTCGACGCGCGGGTCGTCCAGCTTCCTGATGAACGCCTCCAGTCTTGCGCGGCGCTCGGCGAAGGTCAGCTCGCGCAGATCGCTTTCCTCGTCATGGAGCAGATCATAGGCGCGCAGATGGATCGGATACTCCTTGAGCAGCTTGGGTGAGACCGTCTTGCGGTTGAGCCGCTGCTGCAGCACGTTAAAGCTCTGCACGCGGCCATCGCGCACCACCAAGAGCTCGCCGTCGAGCGCGCCAGGCAGATGCAGTGACGGCAGCAAATCCGGGAAGCTGCCGGTGATGTCCTCGCCGCTGCGCGAATAGAGCCGCGTCACCATATGACCGTCAGGATTGCGGCCGCTCACGGCCTGGACGCGGATGCCGTCCCATTTCCATTCGGCGATGTAGTCACCCGCATCCAGATGAGCGAAGTCTTCGTCTTCCACCGCATGCGCCAGCATCGCCGGCCGGAACGGCGCCGGATCGCTATTGACGGGCTTGTCGGCGCGACCCTCGAGCCAGGCGAACAGGTCGAGATAGGGCGGGGTGAGGCCGGGCCAGATCAGCTCGACATCGTGCGGATCCTTATCGCCCAGCGCGGCGGCGGCGGTCTTGGCTAGGCGAGCGGAAATGCCGATCCGCAACGCACCGGTGACCAGCTTTAGCAGCGCCCAGCGTCCGGTCTCGTCGAGCTCGTCGAGCCAGCGCGCCAGCTGCCGCGGCAGCTCGGTCTTGCCTAGCGTGCGCAAGGTGGTGACGACCTCGGTGAGGGTGGGCGGGGGTGGGTTGTTGTGGCCTGGTGCGACGCCATCCGCTCTCGCGCTCGGAGATGGGGGCTCATCCGAGCTATCGAGCAAGCCGTACCTCCCTCCTTGACCCTCCCCCACAAGGGGGGAGGGAACGGAGAGAGCGGTGTGCTTGGACTGAACGTCGTCGGGAGAGGTCGCCGGTTCAAATTCAAGTACGTTGGTGCGGTGTTGCCCCACACTCCGCTCGGCTCCCTCCCCCCTTGTGGGGGAGGGCTGGGGAGGGGGGTACCCAGGAAAAGACTGCTCTTGATGTGCCTTTGGCCACATCAACGCGACCGTCTCGGACAAATCCCCCACATAGTCATACGACAGCGCGAACAGCGCCGGATCGGTGCGCGCAGCGATGAGGTCGCGGATCAGGCCCGGCTTGGCGTGCTTGAACGATAGAGCACCGGTCAGCGCAGCCAGCGCATAGCCGCGGTCGGGGTCCTCGACCTCGCGGAAATAAGCGGTGAGCAGGCGAAGCTTGTTGTTGCGCCCCGGTTCATAGGCCAGGCGGTCGAGCAGCTCGGCGAAGCGGTTCATGCGTCCGCTTCCTCCGTCTCGACGACCTCGCTCTCCTCCTCGTCGCCATAGCCGACCAGATCAAGCGGACGCGCGGCAAGGCCCCTGGTCTTGCACCAGTGCACCAGCGCGTCCTCCTGGCCGTGCGTGACCCAGATCTCGCCGGCGCCGGTCGCGGCGATGGTCGCGGTGAGTCCATCCCAGTCGGCATGATCGGAAATCACCAGCGGCAGCTCGACGCCGCGCTGCCGGGCGCGCGCCCGCACCCGCATCCAGCCCGAGGCAAAGGCGGTCACGGGATCGGGGAAACGCCGCGTCCAGAGGTCGGAGGTCGCGCTGGGCGGCGCCAGCGTGACGGTGCCGGCGAGATCGGCCTTTTTCATGCCCTTCACCGGGCGCAGCTCGCCGAGCGCAATGCCCTTGTCCGCGTAGTACTGCGTGATCTTCGCCATTGCGCCGTGCAAATAGATTGGAGCGTCATGGCCGGCCTCGCGGATCAGCGCGATCACGCGCTGCGCCTTGCCGAGTGAGTACGCGCCGACCAGATGAGCGCGCTCCGGGAACAGCGCCACCGAGGCAAGTAGCTTCTTCACCTCCGCCGCTGCGTCGCCATGCCGGAACACCGGCAAGCCGAACGTTGCCTCGGTGATGAAGACGTCGCATTGCACCAGCTCGAAGGGCGCGCAGGTCGGATCGCGGACATCCTTGTAGTCGCCGGACGCGACGACACAGGTGCCACCACTCGAGACTTTGATCTGGGCCGAACCCAGCACATGGCCCGCAGGATGAAAGCTGACGGTGGTTTCGCCGAGCTTGATTTTCTCGCCGTAGGCGATCGCCTGCGTCGAGCCCGCGAAGTTCTCGCCATAGCGCAGCCGCATGATATCGAGCGTTTCCTGCGTCGCCAGCACGCCGCCATGGCCGGCGCGGGCGTGGTCGGAATGGCCGTGGGTGATCAGCGCCCGTTCCACCGGCCGCGTGGGGTCGATATGGAAGCCGCCGATCTGGCAGCACAGGCCGGCGGTGCCGGGCATCAGGATGTCTTGCGGGCGCATTTCTGTTATATAGGGCGCAGCTGCAACCGATCGAGTCCGCTCCCAGTTCCGTCATGCTTGGCCGTCTGTTCCTGTCCTCCGGCGATCTGATCGCCGACCGCCGCTTTGAATTCGCGCGCGACCTGCAATTGAGGGGCGATCTCGCTGCCGCGGCCGAGGTGCTGGAGCAGGCCATCGAGGTTGCGCCGAATTTTGCATCGGCCTGGTTTTCACTCGGCGAGGTCCGCGTGGAGCTTGGTGAGCGCGACGCGGCCGTGGCGGCGTTCCAGCAAGCCTGCGCCGCCGATCCGGAGGATCGTCATGGCGCCGGTGTCTGGCTGATGCGGCTGGGCGCTGCACCGGTGACCGCGATGCCGCCGGCCTATGTGCGCTCGCTGTTCGACCAATATGCGCCGCGCTTCGACACCGAGCTGATCCAGCGTCTGCATTATCGTGCGCCGACCATCCTGCTCAAGGCGGTGCTGGCGGTGCGCGCCGCGGAGCGCAAGCCCGCCTTCTTCAGGCGCGCCATCGATCTCGGCTGCGGCACGGGCCTGGCAGCGGCCGCCTTCGTGAACAACGTCGAGACCTTCATCGGCGTCGACCTGTCGCCGGGGATGATCGAGGAGGCCCGCGAGACCGGTCTGTATGCCGCTCTCGAGGTCGATGACATGACAGCCGCGCTCGCGCGCCAGCCTGATGCGAGCGTCGATCTGGTGCTGGCCGCGGACGCAATGGTTTATGTCGGTGAGCTCGCGTCGGTGTTGCACGAAGTGCAGCGGGTGCTGGTATCCGGCGGCCTGCTCGCTTTCACCGTCGAGACGCATGACGGCGCTGGCGTGATCATGGGCGAGGGCCTGCGCACCGCGCACAGCGCCGACCACATCCGCGATGCAATCGCCACCGCCGGCCTTTCGCTCGCGCATCTCGAGCCGGCGAGCCCGCGCACCGAAGACAAGGTGCCGGTGCGCGGCCTCGTCGTGGTTGCCGAGAAAACTTGAGTCTACACGCTATACGTTGCGTCGCAGCGCGACAACTTCACCCTTGCCGCGCTCGTCCGGATGCCAGCACAATGTGCGCGTCCAGGGAGACAAACATAAGATGAAAAATCATCCGACGCGGCGCGAATTCTGCGCCACCGCGCTTGCGACCATCGGCGCATCCACCATCGTCGCGCCGTCTGTCTGGGCCGCCGAGAAGAAATACGATGCCGGCGCCAGCGACATCGAGATCAAGCTCGGCCAGACCGTGCCGCATTCGGGACCGGGCTCGCTCTATGGCGTGCTGGGCCGCATCGGCGAGGCCTATTTCCAGATGCTGAACGATCAGGGCGGCATCAACGGCCGCAAGATCAAATTCCTCACCATGGACGATGCCTATAGCGCGCCGAAATGCGTCGAGGCGACGCGGCGGCTGGTCGAGCAGGAGGAGGTGCTGGCGCTGTTCGGCTCGCTCGGCACCGCGCCGCAGACAGCCGTGCACAAATATCTCAACTCCAAGGGCGTGCCGCAGCTTCTGCTCAACACCGGCGCCTCCAAGTGGAACGATCCGAAGAACAACAAATGGACCATGGCCGGCCTGCCGCTCTACCCGACCGAAGCGCGCATTCTCGCCAGGCACGTGCTCTCGGTGAAGCCGGAGGCGAAGGTCGGCATCCTCTATCAGAATGATGATTTCGGCCGCGACTTCCTAGGGCCGTTCAAGAAGGCGCTGGCGGATGCCGGCGGCAAGGCGCAGGTGATCATGGAGCAAACCTATGATCTCACCGATCCGACGGTCGATTCGCAGCTCATCAACCTGTCGAAGTCGGGCGCCGACGTGTTCTACAACATCAGCACCGGCAAGGCGAGCTCGCAGTCGATTCGGAAAGTCGCCGAGCTCGGCTGGAAGCCGCTGCAATTGTTGTCGGCGGGGTCAGTGGGCCGCTCGATCCTGAGCGCAGCTGGTTTCGAGAACGCGACCGGCATCGTCGCGATCCGCTATTCCAAGGATGCCGGCGTGCCGCGCTGGAAGGACGATCCGGACGTGAAAGGGTTCGAGGCCCTGCGCGCGAAATATCTCCCCAACGTCGATCCCGACAACACCATTGCCTATGCGGGCTATGGCCAGGCGGTGACGATGGGCGAGATCCTGCGCCGCTGCGGCGACACGCTCACGCGCGAGAACGTGCTGAAACACGCTGCGACCTTGGCCGGCTTCCACTCGCCGTTCTTCCTCGATGGCGTCAGCTACAGCTACACGCCTGAAGACTATACGCCGATGAAGACGCTCTACATCTCGATCTTCAACGGCAAGGATTGGGATATCTCCGAGAAGCCGATGACGGAGTAGGTGGTCAGTCCGTAGGACGGGCGCGCTCTATCCATCGTCATTCCGGGGCGCGCGACAGCGCGAGCCCGGAATCCATTTGGCCTCTTGCTGCGTGATGGAATGGATTCCGGGCTCGCCCTGCGGGCGCCCCGGAATGACGTGCTGAGGGAGCGACGCTTTTCACCCGGGCATTGAAGGCCTGCCCACCCTCGACGAACCGACGGCGATTGCTTAACTGTCTTAGGTGCCGCCCCGCGTTTTACCAGCTTCGATCGAACATGCCGCCTTGCTGCCGGACCATTTCCAGCAATGGTTCGCGGCGCGGGGCTGGGCGCCGCGTTCCCATCAGCTCGCATTGCTGGAGAAGGCGTGCGCCGACCGCTCGGCGCTGCTGATCGCGCCGACCGGCGCCGGCAAGACGCTGGCGGGGTTTCTGCCGACACTGGTGGAGCTGGGGCGCGAACCCTTCGCTCTGACCGCCGTCGTGGATCCCCCTCCCCAGCGCTCCCCCGCAAGAGGTGAGGGAGTCGAGACAGCGCGTCGTGGGGTCATCTCCAGTGGCCGCAGCGTCATCCGTCCCTCGGGCCTTCACACGTTGTACATCTCGCCCCTGAAGGCGCTGGCGGTCGACATCGCCCGCAACCTGCAGGCCCCGATCGCCGAGATGAACCTGCCGATCAAGGTCGAGACCCGCACCGGCGATACGCCGGTGTCACGGCGGCAGCGCCAACGCCGCTATCCGCCCGACATCCTGCTGACGACGCCTGAACAGCTCGCACTGTTGCTGTCGTCCGATGACGCGCCCTATCTGTTTTCCTCACTCAGGCGCATCGTGCTCGACGAGCTGCATGCGCTGGTCACCTCCAAGCGCGGTGATCTCTTGTCACTTGCGCTGGCGCGGCTGTGGCGGCTGGCGCCACAGATGCGCGCGATCGGGCTGTCGGCGACGGTGGCCGAGCCCGAGCAGCTCGCGCGCTTCCTGGTGCCGCAGCCGGACGGCGTGGTCGCTTCCGCCGATGTCGTCGTCGCCGGCGGCGCGGCGCAGCCGATCGTCGAGATGCTGGATACGCGCGAGCGGCTGCCCTGGGCCGGTCACACTGCACGCCATGCGCTGGGCGAAATCTATGAGCTGATCAAGGGAAACAAGACCACGCTGATCTTCGTCAATACCCGCAGCCAGGCCGAAATGCTGTTCCAGCAGCTCTGGGGCATGAACGACGACAATCTCGCCATCGCTCTGCATCATGGCTCGCTCGACGTCGCGCAGCGCCGCAGGGTCGAAGACGCGATGGCGGCGGGAAAACTGCGCGGCGTGGTCTGTACCTCCTCGCTCGATCTCGGCGTCGACTGGGGCGATGTCGATCTCGTCGTCAATATCGGCGCGCCGAAGGGGTGCTCGCGGCTGATGCAGCGGATTGGCCGCGCCAACCACCGGCTCGACGAAGCCTCGCGCGCAGTGCTGGTGCCGGCCAATCGTTTCGAGGTGCTCGAATGCAGCGTTGCGATCGACGCCATTGCCGAGAATGCGCAGGACACGCCGCCGCTGCGTACCGGTGCGCTCGATGTGCTGGCGCAGCATGTGCTCGGCTGCGCCTGCGCCGAGCCGTTTCTCTCTGACGAGCTCTATGCGGAGGTGCTGACCGCAGCGCCTTACGCTCGACTCGCGCGAAGCGATTTCGACGATGTTGTCGAATTCGTCGCCACGGGCGGCTACGCGCTGAAGACCTATGAGCGCTTCGCACGCATCAAGCAGGACAAAGAGGGGCGCTGGCGTGTCGCCAATCCCAAGGTGCGGCAGAGCTATCGGCTCAACGTTGGCACCATCGTGGAAGAGGCGATGCTGAAGGTGAGGCTGGTGCGCTCGCGCGGCGGCGCCGCCGGCACCGCGAGCGCGATCGCGCGCGGCGGCCGGCTGCTGGGCGAAATCGAGGAGGCTTTCATCGAAGGCCTCACGCTCGGCGACACCTTCGTCTTCTCGGGCGAGATCGTGCGCTACGAGGCGCTCGCCGAGGATCAGGTCTATGTCAGCAGAGCCAATGACAGTGATCCCAAGGTGCCGTCCTATATGGGCGGCAAGTTTCCGCTCTCGACCTATCTCGCCGATCGCGTCCGTGGGCTCTTGGATGATTCACGCGCGTGGAAAGGGCTGCCTGAGCAGGTTCGCGACTGGCTGGCGCTGCAGAAGGATTTTTCGCGCGTGCCGGCGCGGCGCGAGCTGCTGGTCGAGACCTTTCCCCGCGGCAACAAGCATTACCTCGTCTGCTATCCCTTCGAGGGCCGGCTCGCGCACCAGACGCTCGGCATGCTGTTGACACGGCGGCTGGAGCGCGCCCGCGTGCGGCCGCTCGGCTTCGTCGCCAACGAATATGCGCTCGCGGTCTGGGGGCTCGGCGACACCTCGATGATGGTGCGCGACGGAAGGCTCGATCTCGACGCGCTGTTCGATCCGGACATGCTGGGCGATGATCTGGAAGCCTGGCTCGCCGAATCGGCGCTGATGAAGCGCACGTTCCGCTCCTGCGCGATCATCTCCGGCCTCATTCCGCGCCGGTTCACCGGCGAGGAGAAGACGCGCCGCCAGGTGCTGTTCTCGACCGATCTCGTCTATGACGTGCTGCGCCGGCATCAGCCCGATCACATGCTGCTGCGCGCGGCTCGGGCGGATGCCGCCACCGGCCTGCTCGACCTGAAGCGGCTTGGTGATATGCTCGGCCGAATCCAGGGACGAATCACCCATCGGGAACTCGATCACGTCTCGCCGCTCGCGGTGCCCGTGATGCTGGAAATCGGCCGCGAGTCCGTCTATGGCGAGGCCTCCGACGAGCTCCTGGCCGAAGCCGCCGACGAGCTGGTCAAGGAGGCGATGGGGTAGCAACACGGCAGGATGAATTTTGCGGGGCACTGATCCATCGACATCGTCAAGCGTCGGTCTCCTTCGCGATGCCGTCTTCGATTTGGCCGGCGTGACGTTCCTTGCCGATCTCTCCGGCGCATTGCTCTGGGAAGACGAGCGGCTGCTCGTCGTCTCCGATCTGCATCTGGAGAAGGGCTCGAGCTTCGCGAAACGTGGCACCTTGCTGCCGCCGTTCGACACCGCGGCAACGCTCGCCCGGCTCGCCTCGATCATCGCGCGTTATGACCCGCGCACCGTGATTGCGCTCGGCGACAGCTTTCACGATCGCGAGGCGCATATGCGGCTGCCGGACGCAGACCGCATGCAGCTGGCCGCGCTGCAGACCCGCCGCGATTGGATCTGGATCTCGGGCAATCACGATCCGGCGCTGCCGCGCGATCTCGGCGGCACCGTTGCCGACATCATCGCGATCGGCACCATCACCTTCCGCCATGAGCCGACCGGCGCGCGGGGCGAGATCGCCGGCCATCTGCATCCCAAGGCGCGGGTGGCGACGCGTGCCCGCACCGTGGAGCGGCGCTGCTTCGTGTCCGACGGAGAGCGCGCCATCATGCCGGCCTTCGGCGCCTATGCCGGGGGCTTGAGCGTGCGCGACGCGGCGTTTGCGAAGATCTTTCGGCAGCGCTCGTTTATCGCCCATGTGCTCGGCGATAACAGGCTGCACAGCATCGCCGCGGCAAGGTGTTACTAACTAGACATCGGGATCGATTGTGTGCGCCGCGGATTCCGTTGCGCCCTCTCCCCTGCAAGCGGAAGAGGGAACTTACTTCCCGTGCGGCTCGATGCTCGCGATCATCGCCGACGAGTGCTACGCCGCCTTGACGTGCACCTTCTCGCAGAACTCCGCCAGCCGGTCGGCGAGCCGCAGCGTCGCCGGGCTCGCATCGGGGGAGGCGACCAGCGCCAGCTCGGTGCGATCGATCGGGGCAAAGCCTTCGCTTGCGGTCAGCACGCGGTGATCGGCCTGGATCGCCATGTCGGAGAGAATGCCGAGTCCCATGCCGGCCGCGATCGCGGCCTGGATGCCGGCCAGGCTCGACGATGTATAGGACATGTGCCAGGCACGGCCGGCGCTCTCCAGCGCATGGATCGCGCGGGCCCGATAGAGGCAGCCGGGCGGGAAGCCGATCAGTGGCAGTGATGAACTGTTGATGTCGATCGGATGCTGCCGGCTCGTCACCCAATAGACCCGCTCGGGCCAGGCCGCGATGGCGCCGCCTTCGCCGGCGCTGCGCTTGAGCAAAGCCAGATCAATGTCGCCGCGGTCGAGATCGCGCTTGAGATCGAGGCTCTGATAGGCGCGGACGTCGAGCCGCAGGTTGGGATGGGCGCGAGAGAAAGCCGCCAGCAGCTTGGCGAGCCGGTAGGCGGCGAAATCCTCGGGGATGCCAAGCTTGACCGCGCCCTCCGGGCTCCTGCGCGCCACCACGTCGCGCGCCTCCTCGGCCAGTGCCAACAACCGCCGCGCATAGGACAGCAGCCGCTCGCCGGCTTCGGTCGGCGTCACGTCCTTGCCGTTGCGGTGGAGCAGGACCTGGCCGAGATCGTCCTCCAGCCGCTTGATCTGCTGGCTCACGGTCGACTGGGTGCGATGGACGCGCTCGCCGGCCCGGGTGAAGCCGCCGGCCTCGACCACCGAGACGAAGCTGCGCAACAGCTCGAGATCGAGCATGTCAAATCGCCATTCATAAAATCACTGGATCTTAGTATATCATTTAATTTCCAAATGGGAAGCCTCGCCCCTAGATCAGGGCGGAAGGAGACTTCCCCATGTCGCTCGCCCCCTCGGTATCCATGTCCCGCTCCGGATTGAATTCGCTGCCGTTCGAAATCGGCCTGTTCTGCCTGCTCTGGAGCTTCGCCTTCGTCGCCGGCAAGATCGGTGTCACCTATTGTCCGCCGCTGCTGCTGCTGGCGGCGCGATTTTCGCTGGCCGGCGTGCTGATCCTCGTGCTCTCGTTTCTGCGGCGTGACGGCTGGTCGATGAGCTGGCGCGATGCCGCCGTGTTCGCGATCATCGGCATCGCCAACAACGCGCTCTATCTCGGCCTCGGCTATACCGGATTGAAGACGGTCTCGGCCGGGCTCGGCGGGCTGATCGTCTCGGCCAATCCGGTGTTCACCGCCGTGTTCGCGGCGCTGGTGCTGGGCGAGGCGCTAACCTGGCGCAAGGTTGCGGGCCTTTCGCTCGGAATCATCGGCGTTGGCATGATCGTCTGGCATCGGCTGTCGGTCGGGTCAGACCAGCTCGACGGCATCCTCTATACGCTCGCCGCACTCGCCTCGATCGTGACGGGTACCATCCTGTTCAAGCAGCTCGCGCCCAAGGGGTCGTTGTGGATCGGCAATGGCATCCAGAATGTTGCGGCCGGTGTCGTGCTGTGGCCATTCGCCCTGAGTCTCTCCAACACGGATGCGATCGTGTGGAACGTGCAGCTCGCCGGCGCCTTTGCCTTCCTGGTGTTCGGCGGCTCGATCCTGGCCTACGTGCTCTGGTTTCACATGTTGAAGGTGTGCGGTGCGACCGCGGCCAGCGCCTATCACTTCGTGATGCCGCCCTTAGCGATGGTGTTCGCCTTCCTGGTGCTCGGCGAGCACGTGGCGTTGCAGGACCTCACCGGCATCATCCCGGTCGCGCTCGGTGTCTATCTGGTGACGCGCACGCCGACGAGTGCGGGGAGTGCGGTGGCTGAAGCCGTAGCGGGGCGATAATCCAATCTCGGTGTCATTCCCCGCGAAGGCGGGGAATCCAGTACGCCGCAGCCTCTCGGCCAACCATGATCGCCGGTGAATACTGGATCGCCCGGTCAAGGCCGGGCGATGACAGTGGGGTGGGGATCGTCAATCCCTCCTGAACACGATCGAGGCCATCCAGCCGGTCATCAGCGCCATCGCGGTGGTGATCAGGCCATAGACAAAACCGTTCTGCCGCGCGGTGCTGGCCACGAACTGCTCGAATCCGACCTTGACGATCTCGAACGCGGTCTCGGTCTTGGTGATGTAGACGCCGTTTGCAAACAGCTTGATCTCGACGTCATAGGTGCCGATCGGCACCGCGGCTGGCAGCGGGATGCCGGTGCGGAACAACGTCGATGTCAGGAACGTCACCGCGGTGGTGTCTTCGCGATAAAGTCCGTGCCGCGACTGCAGCCGCACGAAGGCGTTGCGGAAGACGTCGTCCGCCAGCGCCTCGGCGGCGTCGAGCCCGGTCCGTTCAGGCAGCAGCACATTGGCGAGCCCGAGCTGCTGGCGCCGCTGGACCTCCGGCGAGGCGAGCGCCTCGATCGGCCGGTTGGCGAACACTGCGAGATAACCGGGCACGTTGGGGAATTGCCGCGCGTCGGTGTTGATCCAGATGCCGAAGCGACGCTGCTTGCGCCGCGTCACCATGTCGGCGCGCGGGCCGCGCACGGTGACGACGAGGTCGTAGCCGTCCGGTGCGGCGGCCGCCGTCGGCCCGTCCTTCTCCACCGAGCCGAACAGCACCAGCTCCTCGCCCGCATAGTTCGGCGTCACCGTCACGCGATGGTTCGAGACCGAGACGATCAGCCGCTCCGCATGTGCCGGGCAGCTCGCCGCCATCGCCAGCAACATGAGCAGCGAGACGGCGACAAGGCGGCGCACGCTCATTGGCTCACTCCGGTCTCGCGGATGGTGAACAGGTCCTCCGGCCGGATCACGAGCTCGACGGCGAAGCGGACGCCGACTGCGAGAATGAGAAGGCCAAGCAGCAGACGCAGCTGCTCGCCGCGGATCTTCTGGCCTGCCCGCGCGCCGAACTGCGCGCCGGTGACGCCGCCGACCATCAGGATCAGCGCCAGCACCGCGTCGACCAGATGGTTGGTCGCAGCATGCAGCATGGTCGCGACCATCATCGTCACCAGCGTGAGCACCATCGAGGTGCCGATTACGGTCGAGGTCGGCACGCGCAGGAGATAGATCAGCAGCGGCACCAGGATGAAGCCGCCGCCGATGCCCATCACCGCGCCGAGAAAGCCGATCAGGATGCCGACCGCGACCACCGGAATGACCGAGACGTAGATCTTGGAGCGCTTGAAGCGCATCTTCAGCGGCAGGCCGTGAATCCAGCCATGGCTACCGGGCCGGCGGATCGTCATCGGCCCGCCGCGATAGGCCCGGATCATCGCCCGCAGGCCTTCATAGAACATCGCAGCGCCGACGCTGCTGAGCAGCACGACGTAGGACAGCGCGATCATCAGGTCGAGCTGGCCGAGCGAGCGGAGCAGCGTGAAGGTCGAGACGCCGAGCGCAGTGCCGATGACGCCGCCGGTCAGCAGCACCAACGCGAGCGCGGGATCGATCGCGCGCCGCCGCCAGTAGGACAGCGCGCCCGAGAAGGAGGAGGCGGCGATGTGGCTCGCCACCGACGCGACCGCAACGCCCGGCGTGATGCCGACGAAGATCAGAAGCGGCGTCATCAGGAAGCCGCCACCGATGCCGAACATGCCGGAGACGAAGCCGACCGCGGCTCCCATCGCCAGCAGCAGGAAGATGTTGACCGGGATGTCGGCGATCGGGAGGTAGATCTGCACGCGCTGTCGCTCTTGGTCTTGTTCTCGCGAGACGGCCGGTACTGCTTACGGCGGGGTTTGCTTCCCTCTGAATAGCGGAAATAGGCCGGGCGCGGGACCCGGGAAAACGCTTCACGCGGCTTTTTTGCTGTGGCCTCTCCGCGCGTCTTGACGCAGGTCGAACGCAACTAGCGTGTGCGGACCGGCTCGGTGACCAGGTTCATCGCCTGCGCGGTCTTGTCGCTCAGCCAGTGGATCTCGCGGGTCTCGGACATCGCCTCGACGATCTCTGCGGAGACCCCCATTTTGATCATGTAGCGCAGGATCGATCCGGTCACGCGCTGGGCGTCGGCAACGGGATCGGCGACCTCAGCCGATGTCGTGAAGCGATGCACGCCGAGCGCAGAGTTCTCGACGCCATAACGCGGCCAGCCGCCGGCATAGGCGATCACGCAGGCGCTGGCGCAATAGGCCGCACGGACGCCGCCGGAAGGATCGGCAACACCGACGGCGGTCGCAAGCCCGTGGGCGCGGATGGTCTCGCCCATGATGATCGCCTGATCGAGATTGCCGCCCGGCGAGGACAGCAGCACGACATCGCCCTTGGCGAGATGCGCGTCATCGATCCGCTCGCGCAGCCAGCTTGCGGCGGCGGGCCCGATGCGGCCGGAGATCGCAAGCGTCGTTCGGCCACGGCCGCTGTGATCGATATCGATATTGGGGATCAGCGCCGCAGTGAGGCTCGGCGAGACATACTGGTCCTTCCAATAGGCCCAGGCCGCCGGCCGCGACAGGTCGCGAAAGGCGCGCACGCCGGTGCCCGCCACGACCACAGAGAAGAAGATGACGGAGGCAACCCGCCGCCACCAATAGACAGAGGGACCGGTCGCGGCGATCCGCGGCCGCGGGGGCGACCGAAGCCCAGCGCGCGGCGGCGCCACCCACGGGCCGGTCGGTGACCGCTGGAAGGAAGGTCCGTCCTCTCCAAGATCGTTCGCCACGTCCACGTACTCCGCACCGCAAGCCGTCGCGGTGCCGGCTACTGCCTTCTTACACGGCTTTGCGGGACCGGACTATGATGTTCCGACCGGCTGGTGGCGGCGCTCAGTTGGACTAGAGCTGAGATGCGCACATTTTGCGGCTCGCTCGCTGCAACCTCGCCCCGCTTGCGGGGAGAGGTCGGATTGCGTCGAAAGATGCAATCCGGGTGGGGAGGTACAGGCCTCAACACAAACACCAATCGTGCGTCTGCCCCTCACCCAAGCCCTCTCAGCGGCCCCGTAAGAACGGAGAGAGGGAGCGCACCGTCATCTGCGCAAGAGCCAGCGATATCTTGAAATGTGCGTACTGTGATTACCGTGCCGCGGAAGCCGGCGCGGCCGCAGCTGTGCGTTTGACGAAAGCCGGCTTTGCCGCCGGCTTGGCTGCCGTCTGCACCGATGCCGCATCCCAGCCGCCGGCGGGCGCGGGCACATTGATGGCGTCCTCGGGCTGCGGCTCGGCTGTGAAGGTCTGGATCGCGAGCTTGGCGGCCGCCAGTGACTGCGGATCGAGCCGCCTCGCCACGTCGTCGCGCTTGCGGCCCGCGTCGGCATCGCCTTGGGCCGCGGCAAGCGAAAACCATTTGTAGGATTCGGCGAGGTTCTGCTCGACGCCGATGCCGCGCGCATAGAGCACGGCGAGATTGAACTGGCTATCGGCGACGCCGCGCTCGGCCGCCTTGCGGAACCATTGCGACGCGCTCTTGTAGTTCGCGCCCTTGCCGCCGCCGTCGGCATCGAGCACCGCGAGATTGTGCATGGCCTTGGCGTTGCCGCGCTCGGCCGCCATCACGTAGTAGCGCCGCGCGATATCAGGATCCTTCTTCACGCCGAGGCCCTTCTCGTAGAAGGTGCCGAGGCGAAACACCGCGGGGATCAGCCCGGCCTGCGCCGCGCGATCATACCATTTCGCCGCGTCCTCGAAATTCGCCGCCACGCCCTTGCCCTCGGCAAAGCGCACGCCGATCTCGTAGGCCGCGGTCGGATCGCCCTTCAGGGCCGCCGTGCGCAGGGTGGTGCTCCCGATCGCATCGGGCAGCCGTTCGGTTGCGGGCAACGTCACGTTGGCGAGCTTCTGGCCGTTCGCCGCCGTGGGGACCGTTCCGGTGACGTCGTTGGCGGCCGGCGCGTCCTGGTCCTGCGGGATCGCGAGCATCGCCACCGTCTCGGCCTCGGTCGGCATCGCGCGGTTATAGGATTGTCGCTCGAGCGGCGTCGGCGAAGTCATCGATGGCGCAGCCGGGTCCGGAGCGGCCGGCTTCGGAGCCGAAGGGATCGCCGGGGCCTGGAGCTGCGGCAAGGTATCGCCTTGGGTTTGAACGGCGGGCGGCGGCGTGTTCCCGGCGTCGAGCAGCGACATCGCGAACTTGAAGGTGCCGAGCACGATCACAACCACGCTGGCGCCGACCAGCAGCGAGCGGATCTTGGAGCCGAGGCCTGAGGCCTCCTTGTCCGGATCAGCGCTGACCACCGGCCTTGGACTGTCCTTCGGCTTCTCCTTGACCTTCTCCTTGGCCTTTTCCTTGACCTTCTTCACCTTGTCGGCGCCCTTCGCCTTGGTCTCGGCCGGCTGGGCGGCCGCGGCCTGCGCAGCGCGGCGCGCAGCGGCGATGAAGCTCGAGGTCGAGACCGGCTCACGCTTGCCGGCGGGAAGCTCGCTGATCGCCTCCTCCGAGGCTGCGATGCGCTCGGCGGGCGAGGCGAGGCGGCCGGAGGGCCGCGTTCCCGGCTCCAGCGGATGATCAGGCGGCAGATCGGGCTCGATCGTGGCCATGCGCGCCGCTTGCGCCGCGTGCGGCTCGAGGATGTCGGAGATCGCCTTCGGCGGCAGCGGCAGGGTCGGCGGCACGGCGGCGGGCGCGGTCGTCGCGGCATGGAAATCCCGCGGCGCCGCCATGAAGGGAGCCGGGCTCGCGGCCTGCTCGGCAGCGGGATTGGGCAGCTCAGGCTTGTAGGAGTCGAACTTCGGCTCGGTCTTGAGCGCCTCGGGCATCTGCGGCGGCGCGGTGCGGTGCGGCGCCATCTCGGGATCGAGCGGGGGTGCCAGCGGCGGCGACGGCTGCACCGGCGTGGTGCGCACGTTGCGCAGATCACCCTCGATCATCGACAGGCGGTCGACGACATGGCCGAGCGTAGAGTGCACGGCTTCCAGCGAGTCCTGGGTGAGGCGGTCGGTTTCGGTCTTGCTGAAGCGGATGTCTGTGAGCTCGCGCTTGACCAGGTCGATCAGGCCGGTGTCGGCCGGCGCCTCGGCAGCACGCTGCGCCCGGCTCTCGGAGAGCGCGGCGAACGTCGCCTGCTGCCGTTCGAGATAGCGCAGGATGTCCTGCAGCCCGTTCTCGACGCGGGCCATGTTGCCGCTGCGCGGATCCTGGGTTTCCTCCAGCCGCTCCAGCAACTGGGCGACCCGCTGCTCCAAATGGGTAAAGCTCGACGCGCTGTCGGTGCCGACCTGCATCCGGTCGATGCGCTCGGACAGCCCGCGCAGCGCGTCCTCGATCTGGGCGGTGCTCTCGCCGCCACCGCTCGGCCGCTCGCGGTTTTCCAGCGCCGAGGTCAGCGCGGCGATGCGCTGCTCCAGCGTGGCAAAGGAATCGCGATGGTCGCGCGTCTCGGCCACCTGGTCGACCTTCGACGACAATAGCCGCAGGTCGTCCGACAGCCGCACCAGCGCATCGTTGGAGGCGATGTTGGCGACGATCGCGCGGAGCGCGCCGATCGCGTTCTCGAGCTGCTGCACGGTACCGGGATCGTCATTGGCGCGCAGGATCAGGTCGAGCTTGGCACCGAGATTGCGGATCGCCTCGTCATAGCCGGCGAGCTGCTCGGCCGGCGTCAGCGAGCCGACGACGTCCTTGATCTCGGCGAGCGCCTGCTCGATGCCGGCCAGCGCCTGGCCGTCGACGCCGCTCTGGCGGTTCTCGTCGATCCGGCGCGACAGCGCGCGAATCTCGCTCTCGACCGATTCGATGGCGCGGCGCGGCATCGCTTCGGTGAGCGCGATGCGGATTTCTGCAAGCTCGGCGCGGAACGCGATGATCGACTGCTCGATCGCGTCGTCGGGCCGCTGCAGTGCCTCGAGCTGGCTGGTGATCTTCAGCAGATGGCGCTCGAGCGCGGAATAGTCGGCCGCGGGGGGCGTCATCATGGGTGCGTTTGCCGGCGCCATGACGGGCGCGGTCGGCGGCGCCTGATGCGCGGCGAGCTGCCGTGGTCTGGGATTGTCGAGCTCGCTCTGCCGGGCGCTGATCTCCGCCACCGCGACATCGAGCGAAGCCGGGCTCAGCGGCGCGCGATAGAGCTGGGCCGCGGCGCGCTCGACGCCATCAGGGCCGCGATATTGATCCTCGGTGTTCGCACGCCGCAGCGGCGTCGAGATCTGCGACAGCCGTGCATCGAGCCGCGAGATCGCATCATTGAGCTGGCGCGCAACGCCCTGCTCGCCGCGGACCGTTTCCCGGCGCGGGGCCGGGCGGGACATCTGCTCGATCTGGCGTGCGATCGAATCCAGCCGCTGGTGAATATCGGCGACCTCGCGGGTCTCGCGCGCGATCGCAGCCGCACGTGCATCCTGCGGGCTGCGGAAATCCGGTGTGGACGTCGGGCCGACGGTCGAGCTCAGCCAGTCGTTGAGGGTCATGCCGGCACGCTGCGCCGCAGCCTCGGCCCGCTCGCGAACTATCGGTTCGATGCTTTCGTGACTCAACGGTACGCGCGAATTCATGCTCTCGTCCGGTTCCGCTTCGGCGCTCCACCCGGCGCCTCCAGCCTCCCCGCACGTCCCGGCACAAGCATGGCCGGAATCCGCGCAGGTCGTCTGCTCCAGATCCCGACTTTTGGCCGTTACGGTAAATACCGGGTTAAGGATCGCTGCCCGGCCGGCCTAAAGTTTTGCGGCCGCAGCAATAACTGTTTATCCCGCGCTTTCCTGGGGATCGCGCGCGAGCGGCCGCACCTTGGACGCGCCCGACATGGCCGACAGCGCGGTGATCGCCTCCTCGCACCATTCGGCCACCATTTTCTCGTGGCGCAGCCCGATGCGCAGGTTGAGCAGCTTGCCCATGTCGGCAGGCGAAGCCGTGCCATCGGGGAAGCGCTTCTTCACGATGCGCTCGTAGCGCTCGTAGCGGTCGCGATGGTGCTCCAGCCGCGCCATCAGGTCGGCGCGCAGTGGCTCGATGTCGACGGCTTCCAGTGCATAGAGCCGGATCAACAGGTCGTCCTTGATCGAGGCCGGCGTGCTTGGCCGCGCGGCCCAGTGCCGGAATGCGGTACGTCCTTCGGGCGTCAGTGTGTAGACCAGCTTGTTCGGCTTCCCGGTCTGCACCACCTCACGGCCCTGGATGTAGCCGCGATCGCGTAAGCGCGACAGCTCGCGATAGATCTGCTGATGGTCGGTCTTCCAGAAGAAGCCGATCGAGGAATCGAACGTCTTGGCGAGCTCGTAGCCCGTCATCGGATGTTCGGTCAGGCACGCGAGGATGGCATCACCAAGGGCCATGGTTCGGACCTGCTCTCATTCTTCTGATCGTGTCACGCTTGACTTTATGCATATAAGTGCATATGCGTCAATGTGCATATGCGGGCCAGAAACTGCTTCGCCCGGAGGAAACGTCGATGACAACGACCGGCCTTGCGAAATGGTACGGCACCATGACGTCACACGACCACGCGGCGCTGTGGGAGCTGCTGCATCCGGATGTCGTGTTCGAAAGCCCGGTCGTACACACGCCGCAGCGGGGCCGCGACATCACCTTCAAATACCTCTCAAGCGCTGCGAAAGTGTTAGGTGGTCCCGGCTTCAGATATGTCGGCGAGTGGACAAACGACACGAGTGCCGTGCTCGAATTCACCAATGAGATCGACGGCATCACCATCAACGGCGTCGATATCATCACGTTCGATGCCGAAGGGCGTATCACCCATTTCAAGGTCATGGTCCGGCCGCTCAAGGCGGTCAATCTGCTGCACCGCCTGATGGGCGAGCAGTTGGCCAAGCCCGAAAGCGCGTCGCCCTGACCATTCGTTACGGAACTGCAACCGCACGTGGATAACCGTAACCGGAATCGCTAAGGTCCGCGGCCATCACTTCGTTGATCGTCGCGTCCGAAAATCGCCCCCTCAGCCTGCCTGCCGGAGATTTGAGATGCCGAGCTACAAAGCCCCCGTGGAAGATGTCAGCTTCCTGCTCAACGACGTGTTCCAGATTGATCGCTATGACAATCTGCCCGGCTTCTCCGATGCCTCCGCCGACGTCCGCGAGGCCATCATCGGCGAGGCGGCAAAGCTCGCCGAGGAAGTGCTGCAGCCGCTGAACCGCACCGGCGACCTGGAAGGCTGCAAGCGTAAGGACGACGGCAGCGTCACCACGCCGAAAGGGTTCAAGGAGGCTTTCAAGCAGCTCGCCGAGGGCGGCTGGCTCGGCCTCTCGGCGCCGGCGGAATATGGCGGGCAGGGCCTGCCGGTGACGCTGAGCCAGACCGTCAACGAATTCCAGTGCTCCGCCAACATGGCGTTCGCGATGTATGGCGGGCTGACGATGGGCGCGACGGCGGCGCTCCTGGTGCATGGCACCGACGAGCAGAAGAAGACCTATGTGCCGAAGATGGTGGCGGGTGAATGGACCGGCACCATGAACCTGACCGAGCCGCATTGCGGCACCGATCTTGGCCTCTTGCGCACCAAGGCGGTGCGGCAGGCCGACGGCAGCTTCAAGATCACGGGCACCAAGATCTTCATCTCGGCCGGTGAGCATGACCTCACGGATAACATCATCCACCTCGTGCTCGCCCGCATCGAAGGTGCGCCTAGCGGCATCAAGGGCGTGTCGCTGTTCGTGGTACCCAAATTCCTCGTCAATCCGGACGGAACGGTGGGGCAGCGCAACGGCGTCACTTGCGGCTCGATCGAGCACAAGATGGGCATCCACGGTAATTCGACCTGCGTGATGAACTACGACAATGCCACCGGCTGGCTGATCGGCGAAGAGAACAAGGGCATGCAGGGCATGTTCGTGATGATGAACGAGGCCCGGCTCGGCGTCGCCGTGCAGGGCCTCGCGCAGTCCGAGGTCGCCTATCAGAATGCAGTCACT
>Ga0209677_100433_pt1 | contig 24678 bp, 25 predicted proteins | sample AraplaCvi_mCL_r2_2_FD_184285 | JGI IMG/M metagenome (GOLD analysis project Ga0209677, IMG submission 184285) | Arabidopsis root microbial communities from North Carolina, USA - plate scrape CL_Cvi_mCL_r2 (SPAdes) (version 2) | ecosystem: Host-associated > Plants > Roots > Endosphere | place: USA... | reverse complement strand
TTTCGAGGCCGTATTTGATCACGAGCTTTTCGCAGAAGGTCTGCCGACCCGTACCGCAGGATCCACCGTAATAGGCGACACGGCCGCGGATCAGCACTTCGGGAGCCGTGACCGGGACAGGTGCGGCATGCACCGAGACGGCCTCGTAGAGCCCATTGGCATTGGGCGCGAGCTTGACGAACACGACGGGGTGGCGCTCGGCGGCCGGCGTGCCGGCGAGCGCGCCTGCCGGCAACTGCGAGATGTCGTACTGGAGCACGACATAATCGCCGCGCAGGAGATCGCGCGGATCGACCGGCTGCGTCTGCAGGGTCACCTCGCGGCCTTCGCGCAGGATCTGCATGCGATCGGCGACCATCAGGACCAGCAGCAGGCATTGCAGCAGGATGGCGGCACCGAACAGCGCGGCTTTGGGGATGCGCTGCCAGAGCCTCGTGACGGATACGATCATCTCGTTCATCGCCCAGCCCTCGGCAGCGCGCGATTGAGCGCGGTGGCAAACACGACGGCGACGATGCCGGCCGCCGCAAGGAAGGCCGAGCGGCGCAGCAGCGAGCCCTTCACCGCCCAGGTGATGCCCGCGACGACGCCGGCGATGCCGAGCCAGCCGGCGACGATGCGCGGGCGGACATCATCGAGCATGCCGGAGACGACGAGGCACAGCATGGCGCAGAGCAGCGCGGCATAGGCGAACCAGGGCTCGCCGGCCGCGGAGGCCGGCCAGATCGGCGCCGCGAGCAGGACGAGCCCGATCGAACATCCCGCCAGGACTTCCCCGGCCCGCCTGGTGAGCGCGGCGGACCCGAGGGCGAGGATCACGCCCGCAGCCCCGCACAGGATCGCCCACAGCGGCTGGGCCGACTCCGTGCGGGTGCTGAAGCGGAAGAGATCGTCGACCGTCGTCACCTCCAGGAAAGCGACCACGGCCAGCGCAAACGCGCCGTAGATCGACAGAACGCTGCCGAGCCGGAGCGTCCGCGGCGACGGCGCAGCCGCGATTGCGAGCCCGGCGCCGAACAGCAGCGCCGCGCCGTTCGCGAGCAGGAAGGACGGCTGGGCGCCGTCGAAGTCGAATCGAAGCGACGTCGCGATCCACCACGGCAGCACGGCCATCGCGGCGAGGTGGGCGGCGACGCGGGAATTCCACGCCAGCGCAAGCGCGGCGGCGATCAGCCAGACCATCACGAACGGAAGATGCAGCACATCCGGCGCATCATGAATGCGCATGCAGCTCCAGATGCAGGCGGCCACGAGGCCGACCGCGAGCGCGCCGCGCGAGCCGGTCAGCAGTGCGGTGGCAAACGCGCCGATCGACCACAGCAGCATACCGCTGGCAAAATCCTCGCCGAGATGATACATCTGCCCGACCAGCGCGATGCCCGCGCCGAAGATGATGGCACCGATGCTGGCGCAGAGATCGGCCAGCACGCTGCGGCCGGTCGCGGCGAACCACGCCCCGAGGCCGCCTGCGACGACCATGCCGGCGAGCAGGATCGCGAACCGTGCCAGCCGCGCGATCTCGGTCCAGTGCGCAGCGACGAAGGCCAAGAAGGCGGCGGCGATCAGCAGCCCGCCGACGATGCCAACGACCACCGCGATGTTGATACCGGGCGCCAGCGGCGGCAGCGCATTGCGGATGGAGAGCGCGGCCGCCGGCGCGATCACGCCATCGGCCTCCCATCGCGCCAGATCAGCTTCGAGGCGCTGCCGGTAGGTCTTGTCGAACATCGTGGTGAGTCACCCTGCTCCCGCCTGATGGCGGGATGCTGTTGGTCGGAGCGTAGCGGTAGCAGGTTCAAGCTGTCGCTACTCTGCGGGTGCTTTCGGTGACCAGACAACAAAATGTCGAAAACAACCCCATGCACAGTAGACCACGGCTGCAAGATCAACGACTTATGCGGGTCAATGCGCACGGAGTGATCGTTGGTCTGCATCGGTGCTGGAGCGCGCGATAGCCGACGCTGCTGCCTTGGCTTCCAGACGCCCTTTGATAGTCCGCAGCGATAGCGGCGATCGTCATCGCGGTAAGTTTCGGATGACGTCGCCCGTCGCTTGACTCGTCGTGCAAAACAGTGGCATAATACTAAAATTCCGAAATTAATGATCTTCGCCTGATCCGGCCGTCCGCGTGTCGCCGCCGGCCGCGTTCGGATCGACAGAGTTCTCGCCGGGCCTCGCGAGGGCGACCGAGTTGCGCGATCGACGCTAGTTCGGACTTTTTTGATTGCCCCGACGTTCGCCACCGGACTGTTCAGTTTAGTGCCCTGTCACCGTAACACCTTCTCGGCACTCGAATTCCAGACACGTCTGATGATGCAGGCCGACGTCTCCTGCATCATCGCCGAAGACGGCAAGAGCGCTATTATTCTCGTCACCCACGACACCGGCGAGGCTATCGCTATGGCCGACCGCGTGCTCGTGCTGACCACGCGTCCGGCAACAGTGCGCGCACTGAACGTGATCGACCTGCCCCGCGCCGACCGCAGATCCAGCAGCGCTGCGCAGCTATGCTGCGCTCCAGGGCGAATTGCGAATATCTGCGCTGATCTGGGGAAGCCGGCGGGAGTGGTGTGACGTCAAGCCTCGTGCGGCTACCTGCACTCAGCGCAAGATTATCTTTTTCTTATCGCGAAGAGGTAGCGATTCCGACAGACTTGCACCTATGCAGGCGTTTAGAGTGCTGTCACTTCCTATTCGTCCAATAGTACCTTGAAGAACGCTTGATTTCGCTTCTTCGCATTTTCAACCAAGGTATCATACCCAAACACCTGGATAAATATTCCGGCTCGGTCGCGGTAGCTCGTGAATACGTTGGGATTCCAATCGTTGTGAAAGTCGTGCTTATCGAGAACGTCGTACAAAGTCGGCGTTATGTCAGCGATCACGAAAGCGAACTTGCGAACGACATTTGCGAACGAAAAATATGTCCCGTCGGTCTTTGTAATACCACCGTCTGCTACGGACTTTTCGAGGGTTTTTAACACCTGCAGAATCGGATCGCTTTTCCCTGAGCCCATTGCATAGTCGTTGCGACTCGGTCGCTTGAACTCAATGATGGTCAAGGTGGTGCCGTCGTTGTCTCCTAGGATCATGCTGTCATCAAAGAACAACAAGTCGGGAACTTTGTCACCAGCCTTCCGGCCTTTGCCATGCATGCTTCGATCACTTGATACATATGGCATGAACGCCAACGCATCATCGACAAGCCAAAGGTTATGCTCGAAGTAACTCACGTTGGCACTATCCGAAAAGCGGCGGAACACGAGATCATGGATTGCATCTTCGGGCGCATGCTTGCCGTCGCTCTGGAAGCCGCCTCAACGAGGGCTATAATATGCTTTCGGTGTATAACGTACTCAGCGAGCGTCTCCTTTTTCCCAGCATCAATTTTTGCTACGATTTGTTTGATCGTGGCTTGGTAATTTTCTTCGTTATTGGAAGCCGCGACAATTTGCTTGGTTAGATCGGCTGTCGCGCGATAGCGTTCAATAGCCAAATCCGAAATGAATTGCTCGGGCTTCCAATTGCGCGGCTTGGCAGAAACATAATCACTAACAGTCTTACCTCTTAGTCCCAACTTGAGGATTGGATTCTCTTTGAGAGCCTCCATTAGATCCGCCGACTGCTCAGTCTTTATCTTATCGATTTGCGAATGCTCCTCCGCCTGAATCATTTCACTGATCTGAGAAACAATGTCTTCGACTACGCGAGGACTTAGATTTATGCCCGTGCGGGAATCATTTAGGCGGCTTTCGAATGGGTCACCGCGCACGACTGCAATCACAACGTACTTTTCACCGTCTTCGCCGACAAAAAACTGATTGCCAATTTTGTTGGAAAGATCACGAGGAGAACCAACTATGCGATCCGCCGCGGAAAGCAAAAGGCAGTGGTTCTTAAACTGCTGCGTGCGTGGTAACTTCGCCAGAGAATAGGACAACTCCTCCGGAGCGTTGTCGATTTCGACAATGATAGTTCCCTTTGCGAACTGCTTGAACGTGTTCTGGAACCGACTCCGAATATCGATAGGCGCGCCATTGTCAAAATGAATGATGATTTGTGGCAGCCAACGGTAGAGGAAGTATGGGAGAAAGTGCGCACCAATCTCGTTTGCGATATCGTCTCTGTCCAAAGCGGCGATTAGGGGGTGCCATTTTGCCAACGGCTGGTCGTATGTAACCATTAGACCCGAGCCTTCGAAATCCGGCTCGTCGTTCAGCATCGTGAATTCGTCCTTTTTCGTGATGTCGAAGCGAAACGAACGTATCTCACTATGAGCTTGTAACGAGAAGCGACTGCGGTAAAGGACCCTTTCAAAGACTTTGAAGGCGATGAACCTACCGAATCCCCGCCCCTTTTGACTCAGCTTGTGTCCGCTAAATGGCGTCTTAAAAGAACGGTAGTTGTCTTCGTTGAGTCCCGCGCCGTTGTCGGATACAGTAACCGCGATCTTGTTCGGATTAGTCCAGTCTTTGAATTCGACAGTAACAACGCCATTTTTTTCGGCGTTAGCGCGATCTACGAACGCCTCCTCAATGCCGTGCATGGCGTTCGAAATTGCTTCGAGGATCGGCAGTAGAAAGCCATGCAGAGTAGTCTGCAGGTGGGTACGCGAAAGCACGGCCAACATGTCCGGCTTCAGCAGCGTGTCAGTTACTACCTTATCCATCACGCCCCACACGCGTTAAACTTACAGGAGCCTACCGCATCCAATAATTGTAAGCCAATCAGCGGCGCCAATCACGGGCAAATGACCTTACACGGCGGGCAATGTTCATTTGATCGGGGGAGACCAGCCAAATTGGTTACATAGTACGAGCTCAATTCGAAGCACTGTCAGTATTTGCAAAAACAGACGGGCGCATCGCGAGAGATATTCAGCATACCCCATCGACTGTTCGTCGCCGGCTCCCCCTTACCTGCGCGATAAGAAATCGTCTGACCGCCCGGTTCAAACCTAATTCCGCCATGGTGCGAAGCGTTTCGCAGTTGATTGTCAGCCTCTTCACACAACGCAAAGAGAGCGGGAGTGCTTGACAAGGGATTGCATCGGCTCGCTTTGTCTAGACGACGGTAATTTTCGAGCGTGAGCTGAGCGAATTGACCGTGATCGCGCCCTTGTTGAATGTTATTCAATAGCACCGGTAGTTCAATTAGACTTGTGAAGCCTTCAAACAGGTTGCCATAGGACATTCTTACAGATTCAAAGCCGTGCGACGTAGCTTTCCTGTCAGGAGCCATAGCGTCACCGCGGGCTACGGAGAAGAAGACTTGTGCGTGCTCTCCGTAGCCGCCGAAGAATTCGTTGAAGGCAGCAAAGTATAGATCCGCTCGCGGTCTCGCCAACTCGCCCTCATATCGCACTCCTAAATCCCGTAAGCGCGATTGATCGATGTTCCTGATCGCGTCCATAGCGTCGCGAAACTTTTGTTCGTACGCTGGTTGCGAAGCGAACATGGAAAAGCGCCAGAGCCAATCAGGTAAGCCGTCGAGAGGATCGTCCGCAGAATAGAATGCCACATGTGCGGAATCTATAATTTGTCGCGAGAGCTTGTCTTTGTCGTTTCGAGCTAGCGACCAAGCTTTCTTTAGCCGTTTCCATTCGTCTGCATAGTCGGGACGGCGATAGGGGCGCGAGTTCAATTGCGCCGCGGAAAGTTTTCGAGAATCTTCCAGAGCTTCGGGTCCGCGCTCCTCGATGACCCTTTCTATAATTTCACGCATTTGCCTGAGGCGTGGGAAGACTCGATCTTTCCCCTGATCGGCTTCGCCAATGAGAAAATTAGCATCCAGATTGACGACTGGCGCACCAGCCACTTCATCAGTCTGCCTGCAGTTCGAGCCACAGCGAATATGAGCGATTACGTTTTTGTAATCCACGTCAAGGTGGATCACGATGTCCTCTTTGCATTGACAGCACGGAAACCTGTGCTCCTGCGACTCCTCTTGGCCCATCCCAACCCTTACCGTGTGGGACTGGCTACAGGTTTCGCATTCGATTGCACCACGGATGATCGCCAATTTCTGCTCCAGCTCTGCGACCGGCATAGGGGCCCGCAAGCGCTCCAGGAAATGCGTCAGACCTCTTCGACGCACTTACCTAAAGGTTGCAATGAACCGCTGTGACACCTCTATAGGGCCTTTCCTGCGGCTCGGCGACTGCCCTCAACCCAATATACTGGTCGGGTAGGACCAAGCTGGCTCAGAGACTATTGAGTCAAATCGATGGATCATTGGCGGAGAGGGAGGGACTCTCCCCCGCCGGCGCGAAAACACCCGGTAAATACAAGTTTATCCGTGTTTTTGGGCGTTCCTTGAGCCGTCGGTTCTACACCGAGGGTCTCCACCGATGGGAACGACCAGAATGCCCACCCCCTTCCGGCCCAAGAAGGCCAGCGGCAACGAGCAGAACGTCTACTGGATCCGGAAGAAGGTGCCGAAACGGTACCGTCCCCTCGTCGGCAAGACCGAGGTCTGGCGGTCCCTGAAGACCACCGACCGGCGGACCGCCAATGCCAGGATCACAGTCGCCTCCGTCGAGCTTGAGCGCGAATGGGAACTTCTGGCGCTGGAGGCGAAGCGGGGACCGATGGCCCCCAAGGCGGGTTTGGCCCATCAGGACCTGTTCGCGATCCAGCGCGAGACGCACGTCCGGATGCGGGACGCCCACATCGCCGAGCCCGGAACGGGATTCCACGCCCTGAGGTGGCTCGCCCTCACGGAGGAGGTCGATGATCCGGTAGCCGAACAGGAGGCGCTAGACCACTGGGCGCGCGAGGTCTTGGTCCGTGAACTCGGAGGGCCGCCGGCGGAGGCGCAGGTCGAAAAGTTGAAGCCCCTGCTCGCCGAGGCGAGGCGGGACGCCTACGGCGACGTGTTTCGCGCCTCGAAGGGCAAATTCAAGGAGAACGAGAAACTCGCCGAACTTCCAAAGACGAGGACGAAGCCGAAGGTCGACATCATGGAAGCCTTCGAGCTGTACTGCAGCCAGCCTCGGATCAAGGGCGGCCTGGACGGGCCGACTGCTAAACGCTGGCGTCCGGTCATGGAACGCTTCATCGAATGGTTCAAGGACCGTGACCTCGCGCGGGTCACCCCGCAGGACGCGGTGCGCTGGCGGGATTACATGATCTCCCAGGGCAAAGCTCCGAAGGCGGTCCGCGACGTCTGGCTGGCCGCACCGCGGTCGGTCGCCACGCACATGCTCAACGCGCTGCGGCTCGAGATCAATCCATTCGCCGGGATCAAGGTCGAGGGCGTCAAGGCCTGGAAGGAAGACGACGAGCGAGGCTTCGATCCGGAGCAGGCGCTGACGATCCTGTCGGCGACCGTCGCGACACCGTCGCACCTGACCTCCGCCGAAATGCGGGCGGCCAGGCGTTGGGTGCCCTGGATCTGCGCCTACACCGGCGCGCGCGTCAACGAAATCACTTCGCTCCTACCGTCGGATGTTCAGCCCATCCTCGGCCATTGGTGCTTCGTGCTGAGACCCGAGGTCACTAAGGGCAAGCGGCTGCGCCGCGTGCCGGTCCATAGGCACCTGCTCGACCAGAAGTTCATGGACTATGTCGAACAGCGCCGAAAGCTCGGCAAGCCGTTGTTCTACGATCCGGTCCGCGCCCGCGGCGGAAAGGGAGCCAACCCCCAGTGGCACAAGGTCGCCGACCGTCTGGGAGAGTGGGTACGCGATACGCTCAAGATCACTGACGTGCAGCCCAACCACGGCTGGCGGCATCTCTGGCGGGAGATCGTGCGCGGCACCAAGATGAAGCCGGAGTTGTGCGACTACATGTGCGGCCACGAAAGCAAGAGCGGGACCGGGGCGCGGTACGGCAAACGCAAGGTGCCGGTGCTTGTGAAGGAGATGGCCCTCTTCCCCAGATTTAAGGTTCCTGCCTTGAACCAGTCACCAGCGCCCCTCAAGCGCACGCGTCGCTCGCCGCAGCAGATTGCCACGGACAAAGCAGAGAGGGCGGCGCGCCGAACGGCCGCTTGACGGCCCGCGACGAAGACGTGCTCGGCGAGGCGACACGGCACGCCGAGGCGCGTCCGGCGGATGAGCGCTGCGGGTGGCAGGGGTCGCTTCGGATCGTCCGCAAATCGGACCGCAGCCGAGGGAGGAAGGTCAGGTCGGACAACCGAGCTCAATCAGTCGCGCGGCTCGACCGGGATGGCTCGCTGGCCGCTGCATCTCTTGATGTCCAGTCGTCCCAATCGCGCGGCCAGTCGACATTCGCCGCTTCGCACTTCGGCGATTGCAGACTCTGACGGCATTCGGCCTGTTCTCGATCCGGTCATAGCGCACCCGTCCGGCCTCTTGAACCCCGCTCGATAGGGTAACGCCAGAGGCACTTGAAAAACGCTCTCAACGACGACTACTATTATTACTTGATTTTTCGTCGCACCGGGTCCCGCACTCGACCGCATCGCGCTTCATCAAGCTATTTTAATACGTACCGCCCATATCTCTAACTCGCTCCGGGCGACCTCAGTTGGAGGCATAATTTGTTCAGAAAAACAATTGCCGCTTCTCTCTTCCTTCTTCTCTCGGTCCCTCAGTTCAAGGCACACGCCGAAGACATCGAGCGAGATCGGTGCTCCTGCAAGCTTGCTATGAAGGGTTCGCAATCGACCTTGAAGGATGGCACGTGCGTTCGTACCGAGACGACCTCAACTTGTTTGATGGAGTGGGGCGGAGGCTCGAAAACGAAGCTTTCGGAAGGTAAGGGTCTAAGTCAATCCGAGGCAGAGGTCGGATTTCTCAACGACAGCAAGTACAAGTTCGAAATTCCTCAATTAGTGCTACGCCTTGCGCCAGGTGACGACGCACAACTCTCAACGGCGCTGACCGTCCTATCGACGATTCCGCCTGACGAGTACGGCAAAATACCGGGTATCGCCGATAGCTTCGTGCTGGCTGCCGGATCCGCGTTGTTTAGGTTCTCGAAGAGCTCTCTTGCTCCGTTCACGGCCAGCCTGCTCCAGACTCATCGGGCAGATCTCATCACCGCCGTCCAGAAGGAGGGCCAATTCAAATTCGAACAGTACGAAGTTCGTGGACACAGCGGCTGCCTGCAGGTGACTGATTTCGAAATGCGCGTGAACGTGACGATCAAAACTCCATTCACGAATTCGGAAGGTTGCTGACGATGCTCAGGACGATCTCGGCTTTCGTCGTTTTGGTTTGCATCGGGCTCGCCGCGGCGAACGCGCGTGAGCCGGTCCTGTTGAGCGCACCTACAACTGCGACCGATGCCGACCGAGCGCTTGTACTCGTCCACGGCCTGATGGGAAGCCCACTGCAGTCCTTCGGCAAGGTCCCCCAATTGGTCGGCTCGGACACTTCTCCGCTGCCGGGTCATGGCAAGATGGCCGATCTTGCGATTTACGCGGTCGACTACGAGGCCGACTTCAGCTCGCGAGGATCGCTTGAGGACATTGCGAGGGGCGTGGCGGACGATCTTGCGGCGTCGGAGATCTTTCGTCGACACCGCCACATCGTGTTCGTGACGCACAGCATGGGTGGGCTCGTACTCAAGCGGGCGCTCGCGTTGTGGCTCTTGCAACGCAAGACGGTTCTCCTTGACCGCATTCTAGGCGTCGGCATGCTCGGTGTGCCGTCGCAAGGGGCTCCGCTTGCCAAGCTCGTCGCCGGCGGGCACGTGGGTGACGTAGCCACCCTGCTCGGTTGGAACGGCGGCCTGGTGAAGGATCTCAGCACGGATGAAGGCGAGCGCTACTTGTCGGCACTCGAGACCGATTGGATGGCGGTCAAGGCGCTGCGGGAAGGCGGCTCGGTCCGAAAATGGACTCCGCTCGTCTTGTGCGGCTTCGAGACGAAGCCGGAATCTCGCGTGCTGGAGCTCGCTTTGGGATCCGATTACGGAACGATCGTCCCACGCCTCTTCACGTCCTCCGCCTGCGATGAAACGCGACCGTTTTCGGTCAGCCACATTCAATTGCCGAAGCCCGAGGACAAGAAAGCACCCGTCTATGTCTGGCTGAGAGACCTGATCCGGCGCTCGATCACGGCCGGTTTGCAAGAGCAGCGTGACGAGCTCACGACCGCTCCGACGGCAATGCTTTCCTTCATGACCACGAAGGTCGAACTCAGCAACGACGAGCTTGAACCAATGAACCTCGACCGCGCCACTGGCTTGCCCCGCGAGCCGGAACGGATCGATTTCGCCGATGACAGATCGCGCGAGCTCGCCGCAAAGCTCGTGTTACGCGGCGGTCCTTTTCATGGCTCGACCAAAAGCGACCTCTACGAGGCCATCGCCAAGCGGAACACATGCGTCCGCCCGGCAATTAGTACCAATCGCATGGTGATCCGGCTCACCGTCGAGGGTGAAACGAAGGCTTGCCGCGATGGACAAGCGATCGTTTGCGGCAACCAGACCTGCGACTGACGCTCAACTGATCGCCGGCACATGCGCCATCGAACCGCCTTGGCCGAGCCGACGCCCGACCGATCAAAACCATGACGTCATGCGGTAGCGACGTCGCATTCGCAAACCACCTACTTCAGGAGCCCTCGCATCGGCGATCATGGGCGTATATGCTCGCGAGCGCGCAGACCGCCTAGAATACCGCAACGACCGACGTATCCAACGATCAACTTGTCGGCGGAGGCGCGCGCGAGAGCAATTTCTCAAAGCTTGGCGCCATCTTTTCCGATTCGGCATCGGAGAGCTCTCTAGCCCTCGTTTTCTCCGACGAGGCCGGGCCGGCTAAAGCCCGCAGCGGCCGGAGCGCGCAACGCTGCGTCAACAGAGCGGCCCGGTACGAGGGCGCATGATCGCGACATCGGCATTGCTCTGCAGACCGTTGGACCGTCCGGATTCGGCGGCGTTCGGCCATTGCGTGGCCTTCACGCTTCGATAGAGCTTCGCCTCGTACAGGTTGCCGTCGCGTCCGCGTGCGTTGCGCGCGAACTTGAAGGCGAACCGCCCGACGACGATGACCGGTGATCGCATGCTGCCTGCTTTCGAGACGTTGATCATTGGAGCACCTTAGTTGGACTCATCTCCCTTGCCGTGGGGCGAAACCAATGGCGAGGCCAAGGCGAGGCATGGCGGAGAGAGTGGGACTCCCTCCCCCTGAGCCGCGATCGCGCGAAATCTGCCGAAAAACAAGGATTCCCGGAAAGCCCGGTCGCGAATTGTGACCACCGCTGTGTACCACCTGACGGGCCGATTCGGCCGCAAATCTGGGGTAATCTCGCGGCGATAGAGGATCGTAGGAGCGGATCCCAAGGCGCCCCCAAGCTCATTCTTGGACGCCCGTCAGTTGCTGGCCCGAGCCGGCCCATTCGCGATCTTTCGAAGTGGAATTTGCAGCCGCTCTGCGTCCGCCTTCGCGGTGCGAGACGGTTCATGCTAGTCATCACGGGACGAGACAACGACGGTCCGCCTTGACAGACCAGACCATTGCCGACCCGCAATCCTTCATCCGCGCCAACACCCGGCTGCGGTCGGTGCCGCTGGTGCCGGAAATCGCGGTCTTCCTCGCCGATGAATCCTTGCCGCTCTGGCAGCAGACCGAGAACGAGCTGAACGAGGCCGGCCTTCCCCCGCCCTTCTGGGCCTTTGCCTGGGCGGGCGGCCAAGCGCTGGCGCGGTACGTGCTCGATCATCCCGATAGCGTGCGGGGCCGGTGCGTGCTCGACATTGCTTCCGGCTCCGGACTCGTCGGGATCGCGGCGATGAAGGCTGGCGCGCTCGGGGTGACCGTGTCCGACATCGACGCCTTCGCGATCGCGGCGGCCGAACTCAATGCGGAGGTCAACCAAGTGCACCTCACGTCGTGCGGCGAGGACGTGCTCGACACTCAACCAAATGACCGATGGCAGACCATCCTCGCGGGCGACATTTTCTATGAGCGGGACACCGCCGCGCGTGCCTTCGCATTTCTGGCCGACCATGTGCGCGCCGGCGCGACCATCTTGATCGGCGACCCCGGGCGCTGTTTCCTTCCGAAGGCAAAGCTTGTTCGACTCGCCGACTATCGCGTACCGGTGACCCGCGACCTAGAAGATACCGAGATCAAGCATACGGCGGTTTGGACCATTTCGCCGGATTCTCTGTAAGTTAGATAGCGCCCTCGACGAAATCAGGCGCGCAACCCAGTGCCGCTAATTCTCCTGTCCGGGCACCCGGCCGTTTTGGTTGTCGCCGTGGGGCGGGGTCAGAGCTCCGTTGCTGGCTCAAACTCGCATCCCGATTAACATGCCTGAATCCTAGAACCGGGAAATTTCAGCTAAGATCCTACTTTCCCTTATTGGTGGCATCTGATGTTCGACACGGCAACCACCGCGCTTTTGCGCGCGGTCTTCGAAGAAGTATGCGAGGGTCTTCCGCAGCGCGAGATCGGGGCGCGTACGCATGTGGCATCGAAGGTCCTGGAGGCCGCCACCAGCGGCGAGCTCTCTCCCGAAGACCTCAGACAAATCGGCTGCAAGGCGCTTTCGCACGCGCCCACCATGTGGCGCTAACTGAGAGCCGGGGCGCGGACGTGAACTTCCAGGTCACTGTCTTGAAGATCCTGGCGGCATATCCGGACGGGTTTGCCGTGATGTAAGACCTCAAGCGCGACATGGCTATCCTGGCGACGAGTGGCCGCGACTGGGCGGACCGGACCAAGCGGCTCGCGGCCAAGGCGCCCGACCTGGACATCTGGTCACAAGGACTGGTCGAGCGCCTAAGCGGGGGATGGAAGATCACAGCCAAAGGACGGGCAGTGCTTGACCTTATGGAGGCCCGCCCAGCGGCGTCGGAGGCTGGCCAGGTGCCTGCGGTCGAAGATTCCATTGCGGCGTCCAAGTCGCCCATCTCTACGCTGCGGCAGCCCGCAGGCCGTGCGAAGCGGCGGCGCGAGCGCCGGGAGGGTCGCCGTGAGGCCCGTGAAAGAGCAAGGTCGAACGCCTCCTGAGGGGAGGTTGAACGAAAAAAGCCGCCAGCAGAGCTGTGCGGCTCGATAGTCCCGGACCGTCGGTTGCCTCCCCAGCCCAAGCGTACTGCCGTTACCTTGTTTGCGGCCATGCAGCTTCGAACTAGCGAACGCTTCGATTCGGCTATTGGGCCGCCGATCTATGCACGGCGCGTTTTACAGAGCCGGCTGTGGGCGAGATGAGCGTGGAAGCCGACCCAGGGGCTATGGCCCGCCGCGACCGCGCCCAGACCACGACGCGCTCGCGATAGCAGAACAAGTCGACGTCTGACTTCGGGGGCAGGGCAAACGTACTCTGCGCTGCCCTCACAGACGGCTCCGGGCCAGAAGCTGACCTGCCAGTCGTGCTCACTTCAGTCCGGCAGGCCCGCCGCGCGGAGCGCCTTGCCGAGCTTGATAGCCAGTTCTGGCTCGCAGGCGACGCCGGCGAACTGGCGGCTGATGCGGAACGCCGGCTGCAGTTCCAAGACGCATGCGGCCGCCGCCTTCGCCTCCTCGGAGCGCCCGACCGCAGCGAGAGATGCGGCGAGCTGCACCCACGTGATGCTATGGGAGGGATTGGCCAGGTTGGAACGGTAGGCTGCATTTGCAGCCTCCTCATAACGATCGCGACAAAAATAGCCGAGCGCCTGCGCGTCGTAGGCCGCAAAGGCCCAGGGATCGAACGGACTTAAGCGCATGCCGCGCTCGCTCCAGTCGATTGCGCGTTCAGCGTCCCCGGCCCAGCCCGCCACGACGCTGCCGAGGATCCATGCGAGTGCGGTTGAAGGACTCAGTGCGAGCGCCGCTTCGAAAGCCGCGAAGGCCGCCTGCCGGTCATGAGCGTCCATGCCAAGCGAGAAGCCGGCAAAGGTGAGGGCGCGGGCGTCGTCGCGCCCGTGCTCGATCGCGAGGCGCGCGTGGCGCACCGAGGCCACTCGATCCTCTTCCTTCAGCCCCGCGCGCAAGAAGCGGTTGTGGTGGCTCATTGCGGCCAGGCCATGGGCGAGGGCGTAAGTTGGCTCGAGCACTAAGGCGCGCTGGAGCTGCGCCAGGGCAGTCGCGGCACGATCTGGCATCCCCGAGTCGACGTCCGGCTGTGCACGCAGCACGAGTTCATAGGCGTCGAGTGTGTCGGGACGCTTGCGGCGGATCCGCTCGATTTCGGCACGCCGCAGGCTCGGCTCGATGGCGCCTACCACGGCCAGCGCGATCTCGTCCTGCAACGCGAAAAGATCGCCCGCGATGCGGTCGTAGCGCTCGGCCCAGACATATCCGCCGTTGGTTGTATCTGCGAGCTGCGCGTTGATACGGACACGGTCGTCGGCGCGCCGCACGCTGCCCTGCAGGACATACCGCACGCCTAGATCGCGGCCGACCTGCTTCACGTCCGCGACGCGGTCGCGCCAGACAAAGCTGGAATTGCGCGCGATCACAAACAGCCAACTGATGCGCGACAAGCCCGTGATGATGTCGTCGACCATGCCGTCTGCGAACCAGGCGGCTTCCCCCGCGTGCTCGAACGGCAGCACAGCTATGGAGGGCTTTTCCGGCAGCCACAGCCTGGCCGAATGCCCGCCCTGCTCCGCATCCGCATCAACCCGGGTGGCCATCGGACCGACATAGCGATAGCCGCGACGGGGGAGCGTTTCGATCCAGCGATCACCGCCGTCTTGCCGGAGTGCGCGGCGAAGCGCCGCGATCTGCACCGTGAGATTACTTTCCTCAACATTGAGCCCGGGCCATGCGGCATCCATCAGCGCGTCTTTTCCGACCGGAACCGAAGCGCGCTCCAGCAGCAGGCGCAGCAGCGCGGCACCTCGCCGGCCAAGCAGGGCCGTCGTGTCGCCTCGGATCAAGGCGCCGGTCTCGGCATCGAGCGAAAAGGAGCCGAATTTGTAGGTGACTGGTCGGGAATCTTGGGTCATTTCCGAAGCACTTTGCAACAATTTCGGAGTTGTTTCACGACCTTTGGACGGCGCAAAGACAGGATAGGGCTCCCCATCACCCCAATTGGAGGGCTCAGCATGAGTGGCCAAGCGATCATCCGCAGACCAGGCGAAGGCGAGTCCGTCAGGCTCGCCGGCCAGCCCATGGCCTTTCTGGTCACCGGCAACGACACCCGACATACCTCGATGTTCGATTGGACGATTCCGCCGGGCTTCTCGACTGGGCTGCATGTCCACCGCGTGCAGGAGGAGACGTTCTATGTCCTGGAGGGCGAATGCGAATGGCAGGTAGGCCACGACCACGTGCATGCCACGCCTGGCACCTACCTGTTCCTGCCGCCGGGCGTTCCGCACAATATTGCCAACGCGTCGGGCAAGGTCGCGCGTGTCCTCATGACGGTATCGCCTCCTGGGCATGAGCGCTATTTCGAGGAGTTGGCCGAGATCGTGGCGCGCGGCGGTGCGACCGACCCAGCTATGATTGCCGAACTGCGGGCTCGGTATGACACAGATCAGCTAACCGCACTTAGAGGCTAGGCAGTTCAGCGCCAGGTTCCGGAAGCCACTTGGGCACAATCTCTCGGTCAATCTCTCCTTAGGGTCAAAAGTAGCCGCAGCGCACCATGCGGGGGATGGTCCGCTAAGGTCAGAATGCGAAAAGCTCAGCGCGAGCAGATCCAGTCCGCTCCGCCTGGCTAAGCGGACCTCAATCTGCGGTGCCGTCACCTCGACAGCGCGCGCTAGGATCGCACGTCAGAACGACGCGCCGCTGTCATCGGCGAATGCTTAAGTGCTCGCGCTGACCCAGCCGAAGATCACCATCACCACGCAGCAAAGAAAGACGAACGCCTGCCCGCTCATCTCCATCCAGTAGCGGACCGGCGATGTGTCCCGTTCGTAGACGGGCCTCGGCAGCCACACGTCGATCACCCAGTCCAAAATGCTCGAACTGTGATTGAAGCTCCTGATCTTCCTGTCGGCATAGCCGGCCCGCAGCGTGCGGAAGCAATCGACGGCCAGATAGAGGCCGAACAGGCGCGCAGCGATCTCGTAGAGGAAGAACTGCATAGAACGTCCGTTCTTCAGCCATCGGTGGCCGGTGCCGTCGTGCGCCGATCGGCAGGGTCAAGGCCCAGGCGCGGACATCGCACCCGGCTCTTAGTGTGGCCGTATCCAGTGTCGGTTCAACTGCCGGGAATGATTATCGTGCTGGCGGGAGCGCCCCCACAGGCACGGCTCGATTTCGATTTTCAGATTCTCCTTCAAATCAAGCTTAGAACGCTGAAACTTAAAGCGGACAATATCCCGCAGGGAATGAGAACAGCCAAAGGTCCGCTACGGGTCAAGACCGGCGGCCTAGGCCGCTGCAATCAGCTTCCGCTCCACACCCGAGAGCCGACGCCCCACCGAACATTCCGCTGGGCAGCGATGGGCCACAAACCGACATGCGGTTTGTCACTTTCGTTTCGCCATTGGCTTTGCGAGCTGACGGGCGCTGTCAATGACTAGTTGCACAACGGGGCTGACGGCGCGGTCCTTGATCGTGAGCATCCCGTTCGGTCGACGGTCCGCAGGCAGTTCAATGGACAAGACCTTAAGCGCCGCCTCCTTGGCAAGAAATTTCAGTGTGGAAGCTGGGAAAACCGTGATGAACCGCCCCGTCTCCAGCAAGCTGACCCGCATATGGGGGGCATCGGTGACCACCGTCGCCTGGGGATACGCGAGCCCTCGCGCAAGAAAGGCTTGCGTGATGATGGAGCCGATCACGCTCTCCCGCGGCGGAAGTACCCAACGCTCCCCCGCCAGATCGGCGAGCTGGATATTTCGGCGACGCGTCCATGGATTTTTCGCGCCCGCCGCGACAACGTAGCGGTCTTCAAAAAGGAACTCGAAATGCAGCCGCTCGTCGGCTATCGGGCCGCGGCTCCGCACGAACGAGAGATCGACTTTGCGTTCGCTCAGGTCGCGATGCAGCGCCTCGATGTAGCCGGTGACGAGCTGAAATCTGATCCGCGGATGACGCCGCGTGAGCCGGTCTATGAGCGCGGAAACGAAGCTCGCCGCCAGATCAGCCGTGCTTCCAATCCGCACCTCTCCGGCGGTGGGGTCGGCGAGAAATTCGATGTTCTTCACGCCCCGCCGTAGCTCGTCGAAAGCAGCAGTGCCGCAATCGATCAGGGCGCGGCCGTACGCGGTTGGTTCGATTCCGCGCCGGTGGCGATCCAGCAGGCGGACGCCGAACGACCGCTCGAGTTCCGCGATCGATCTCGAAATGTTGGGCTGGGTGGTGTTAAGCAGGACTGCCGCCTTGCCCATGCTGCCAGCCTGCACCACTGCCATCAGCACGTGCAGATCCTGCAGTTTCATTCGCTTTCCGATGCGATCGCTCAACTGCATGAGAACATCCATTTCCTTTTCGAGATGGTCTCATCAGACAATAGCCTTATGCGCTTATGACAGCATCAAGTATCCTCCGCCGTCGAAGAGGGGGTAGGTTCGACGGAGCAAGCCTGTGAGTCCTTCCCGACGTCAATTTTTAAGCTTCGCAGCAGGGGCCGCCGCACCGCCAATGCTGTCAGGGTTGGCTTCCGCCGACACCTATCCCTCTCGGCCAGTCCGGATCATGGTTGGCTTCGCCGCCGGCGGCCCAAACGACATTCTCGCGCGTCTGATCGCAGATTGGTGGTCGGAGCGGCTCGGCCAGCAATTCATCGTCGAGAACCGGCCCGGGGCAGGAAGCAATCTCGCCACCGACGCGGTCGTGCGCGCGCCTTCCGACGGCTACACGCTTCTACTGGTTGGTTCTCCGAACGCGATCAATGCCACGCTTTACGAGAATCTCGATTTCAACTTCCTGCGGGATATCGCGCCGGTCGCAGGCTTGACCCGTGGCGGCCTGGTGATGGTGGTTCACCCATCGGTTCCTGCCAATACAATTCCGGAGTTCATCGCCTATGCCAAAGCCAATCCCGGAAAACTCTCCTACGGTTCGGGCGGCGTGGGCGGGATCACGCATATCGCCGCGGAATTGTTTAAGCAGGCCGCCGGCGGGCTCGATCTTCAGCATGTGCCCTATCGAGGTGTGGCCCCCGCCATCACGGACCTGCTCGGGGGGCAGGTGCAGGTCGTCTTTGTCAATGTGGCTCCCTCGATCGGTTACATCGAGAGCGGCAAGCTCCGTGCGCTCGGGCTGACGACAGCGACGCGATCCGAGGCATTACCGGATGTGCCTTCCATCGGCGAATTCGTGCCCGGCTATGAGGCGAGCTCGGTGTTCGGCATTGGTGCACCGAAAGGCACCCCTGGCGCGATCATCGACAGGCTCAACAAGGAGGCCAATGTCGCTCTGGCCGATGCGAGGTTCAGGACGCGCCTGCGCGGCCTCGACGCGACGGGACTGGGCGGCTCGCCCGCCGATTTCGGCAAGCTGATGGCCGACGAAACCGAGAAGTGGGCCAAAGTGATCAGCTTCGCGAAGATCCGACCGGAATAGCACGGGAGTTTTAAATGCGGGGGAAAGTCAGCAAGATTTGCTCGAAGGCTGGCGGCGCGTTCGATTGCTATCTGGTCGCGCCCGAGACTGAAAAGCCAGTTGCTGCCGTCGTGCTTGCTTCTGCTATTCACGGCGTGGATACGGACATGATCGCAATCGCCGACGAGCTCGCGGCATGCGGGGTCATCGTCGCAGCGCCGGATCTGTTCTCGCGGTCGATAGCCGGCCCGCTGCCTCGGAATGACCTGCGTGCGGCCCAGCGCGCACAGCCGCGCCTCGAGCAAGTCAAAGCTGGCGAAGACGATATGATCGACACCTTGAGACACCTCGGCACGATCCCGCAATTCAACGGCCAGGCGGCCGTCATGGGGTTTTGCTACGGCGGTCCCTACGCGATTCTTGGACCGAAGCGGCTTGGCTATGCCGCCGGCATCTGCTGCCACGGGTCGCAGATGCTGGAATTTCTTCACGAGCTTGCCGGACTCCGCAAGCAGGTCTGCTTGATGTGGGGCGACGAGGACGATCGCGCGCCGGCCGAGGTGCTGCAGGCGTATCGTGAGGCAGCCGCGCGCAGGGACGACGTCGAAGTGCACGTCTTTCCCGAGGTGCGCCACGGCTACATGATGCGGACAAGCCCGTCCTTCGATCGGCCGGCATATGATTTTTCAATGAGGCGTGCCTGTGATATTCTTCGATGTCTTCAGTCGCCGTCCGAGGCTCGTAACATTTGATTGTCCCGGCTATCCTGATCTTTGTTGGAGCTCGACTTGCCAACAGGGGAGAACAGCATGGCGCGTCTCGTTACCTTATTCGTTGCTCTCTATTGCTATTTTCCGTCTGGACCCGCGTTTGCGGACGACGCATCGAAGCTGCTGGTCGGAAGTTGGAGGCTGACTTCATGGACCATTCAAATTGTCGGTGGCGACGCAACCGAGCCATTCGGTCCCAACCCGAAAGGTAGGGCAGCTTTCACGCCAGACGGGTATGCGGCCTTCATTATTGTCGGAGCGAACCGCAAGCCTGCAACAAACAACGAAGAGGCAGCGGCGCTGCTCAAGTCATTGCTTGTCTACACCGGCAAGTTCACCATCGACGGCGATATGTTCATGACCAAGGTCGACATATCGGGCAACGAACTCCTCACCGGACTGGATCAGGTGAGGTTTCTCAAGTTGGAGGGTGATCAGTTGAGCCTCCGGACGGCTGAACAAGTCAGCTCCGTTGGCATCTATCAGGGTAAAAAAGTCGTCGGCATGTTATTCGGCACACTGTTTGACCCCCAACCGGCGCCGAAGGTTGACCCCGGCCAACGACGCTCAATTCCTTGGATCATCGCCGGAATGTGCGTCACGCGTGGGGTCAATGTTGGAAGCCGATTGGGCGGTCAAAGTTCGGCGCTTATTTACAGCCAGATGGTGGCATCCTCGGATTGCGTCATAGCCGTTCCGGTGCCGTCCGGAGCCTGCAAGGTGAAGCCAGCCGAGCATGGGGGGAGGTGAGCTCAGTCGAACTCGTCCCGGACAGCACCATCATCCTCAAGCTCAAGCTCGACAAACCCGACGCGCTCGGATTCCTGCCAGGTGTGAATCTCACGGTGCGGGGGACGAGCGAGCAGCTGCGTTCTCTTCGATGTATCGCTGCCTTGTAGCAGGCACAAAGGCTAATCGGATATCGCTTGTCAGCGTCCAGGGCATCCAGCCGGCGATCGCGAAGGTCGCCTTCATATCCATGGCTCCGTCAGATCCTCCGGCCTCACCTCAGGTTCAGCCTAAGGAAGTAGCTAAGCTCAATGCTCCGGGGTTCATTCCTCGCCACTGGCACGATCCTAATGACACCCCGTCAGCGCTAGAAGCCAAAGTCCGTATCTCGGAGAAGACTTCGCGAAACGGCTCCGCTACCAAACTGGTTTGAGACGCAAGAGTGCCGAACAGATGGCGCAAGCTCCATGTTGCGCAAGCTCAACTTGCAGCCCGCCTGCTCCCGCTAATTCCTGCGGAAGGAATTGTGCGCCGCGTCTAATGTTGGCTTCCCGACTGCTTAAGTGAAATCGGCAGGTACGTTTCGTTGTTGCCGCGGGCGGTTCTCAGGCATACTCGCTACTGCGCGGCCGAATAGCCGCCAGAACGGCGAAACAGCACGTGCTTTAACGGAGGAAAACGATGCGTGGTTCTTACGTCAACTTTGTCTATTCGACCGCAATCGGGTTGGCACTTCTTGCGACGCTCTCGTCGGCTACCTACGCCCAGAAAAAATACGATCCTGGAGCAAGCGACGCTGAGATCAAGGTCGGCAACATTATGCCGTACTCCGGTCCGGCTTCCGCCTATGCGACGATAGGCAAGACTGAGGCTGCCTACTTCACCAAAATCAATTCCGAAGGGGGCATCAACGGTCGAAAGATCAACTTCATCTCTTATGACGATACGTATAGCCCGCCCAAGACAGTCGAGCAGGCCCGCAAGCTTGTTGAGAGCGATGAAGTGCTGCTCATCTTCAACCCGCTTGGCACTCCCGGCAACACCGCAATCCAGAAGTACATGAACTCGAAGAAAGTCCCGCAGCTATTCGTGTCGACTGGGGCTGCCAAATGGAACGATCCGAAAAGCTTTCCTTGGACCATGGGGTGGCAGCCCAGTTACCAGGTCGAGGCTCGAATCTACGGCAAGTACATCCTGCAGAACTACCCGGGAAAAACAGTTGGCGTACTTTACCAGAACGATGACTTCGGGAAGGACTATGTCACCGGGCTAAAGGATGGCCTCGGTGACCAAGCCAGCAAGCTTATCGTAGTTGAAGCTCCATATGAGACGAGCTCCCCGACGGTCGATTCTCAGGTCGTGCAGATCAAGGGCGCCAATCCCGACATCTTCGTCAACATCGCTACACCGAAATTTGCCGCCCAGGCGATAAAGAAGGTGGCTGAGATGGGGTGGCATCCAGTGCAGTTCTTGACCAACGTCTCTGCCTCGATTGGTGGTGTCATTAAGCCTGCCGGATACGAGGCAAGCCAAGGCATCTTGTCCACGGCGTATCTGAAGGATCCGAAGGACGCTGAGTGGAAGAATGATGCATCGATGAACGAATGGCGGTCATTTATGACGAAGTGGTATCCGGAGGGTGATCTTGACGACTCCGCGACTGTCTTTGGCTATGGCGTAGCGAAAGGTCTAGAGCAAGTTCTCCGTCAGTGTGGCGATACGTTGACCCGCGAAAACGTTATGAAGCAGGCCGCCAACCTTGATTTCGAAATCGGGATTTACCTGCCTGGCACCCGCATCAAGACAGGGCCAGATGACTTTGCACCGATCGAGCAGCTTCAGATGATGCGGTTCAAAGGAGAAAGCTGGGAGCGATTTGGACCAGTTATGAGCGGCGCCAAAGGATCCTGATGACGCTCTATGCCGCTCCGCCTGTTCTCCAAAGTGTATGCGGAGCGGCCGCACGTCAAAGGCCTAACAGCATCAGCAGCCATAGTCGCGAAAGTGACTGTTGTGACATTTGACGAGACAGGCTGCTCAGCAGAAACAAGGGTACGATATGACGTATGCTGAAATGGAAGCTGAGCTGCTTGCGTTGCGAGCAGAGCTGGATGCTCAGGCTGCTAGAGCCAAGGCTCGTGACACCGAATGGCGTCGGCTCGGACTAATTGCCAAAGCCAGCAGCATGCTATCGTCTTTGGCCGGGTTAGGGTTCATCATCACGAACCTGATGGTCTCAAGAACGCCACCGGACACCAATTTCCACGACCAGCTCGTTATGATGTCCATCTTTTTCATCTTGTTGGCCGTTCCCTTAATGATTGTCGGCCAGGCGCTGCACAGACCGTTGAGATCCTGATCAGGTAGGGGTTGTTGGCGGCCCGGCGAAAGTGACGTGCCGCACATACAGGACCCTGGTGAGCTCCCATTGTGTTGGCACAGATACGCAATAGTGCGGTCTGACTTGGGACCAACGGACATGGGAAGTTTTCGTACGGGGCTCTTTATCATCGCAACTGCCGCCGCAATCGTTTCGACCGTCGGCTCGGTCTCCACTGCAAATGCAGGGCCATATGATTGGATGAGCAATAAATCCTATGTTGCTTGCGTGCAGCGGGCTTACAGCAACGGGCAGGTAATCACGCAGCTATACGGCCATACGGCCGGTGTGATCGCATACAACCGCGATCGTCGCGCTTGCAACAGGGCGAATGGCTACCCCGATGCCTAATATTGTTCACGAGTGAGCCGATGCACTCTCCATCGGCTCACGATGAATTCCGGACGTGCCCTGACATGAATATTCAGTGGCTGGCAACAATGGGATATCTCAGATGCGCTGGTTTCTTTTGAATATTATTGGCACGTCGATCGGCTTAGGAACGATGCTGATTACGGTGTTTGATAGCTGGATGAGGGGTTACAGCATATTGTGGTGGGTTATCCTGGCGCTTCTCTCGATTGTCTCGATCCTAACCAATGCACTGATGTTGGTGGTGCGGATTAACCGGTCCATTCGGAATGGTCCTGGATGTCTATCTGTTGATAGCGAAAATCCGTTTTCAGCCATTGGTCTCGAATGACCGCTCGGAAGCGATCGAACGAGCAATGGCATGGTCGCTCAAAGATGCAGTGGTAGTGCAACCGGTGGCCAGCGCTCATTTCCAACACGCAGATCATCCGCAGTCGCTTTCCTTGGTCGTTGGCTGGACGGCCAAGGACCCTCCTCTCCAAGCGAACCGGGATTGGTCGCAGGGTAAGCGCTGTTTCAAGGAGATCGCCCGCAGCGAGCGTGCTCGGACTGGCGCGCCAATCTGGAAGTAACGCGGAATGCGGAAAAGCCGCAGCGCGGTTCCAGCCCCACTGCGGCATTCCCGGACAAAAATAAAAACTAGTGCTCAAATCTCGCCGATGTTCACACAGTAGAACACCCCGTTCCGAAAATGGATTCCGTAAAACTACCGGAGTGCGATTTAGACGCATTGCCGGCCCAAAGCGGATATGTCACCGCTCGATTACCAGCCCCGGCTCCCGGCAGCTACTCCAATTGCGGATCAAAGCGCCGAAGCACGCAGTGAAGGTCGCAGGAGAGCAACAAGCATCTCCTGCGACCGACGCCGCGACGTTCCGCACGATCGGCGCGGCATCAAATGTAAAGCACATCGCGGGCCAATCTAGCCTCGATCTTAAGCTGTCATTGGCAAGAATCTGACAGTGTTGCTTCTGGGACGGGGCCGTGGGGGACATACGCGGCTCTGCTCAGAGGTGAGGCCCGCCAGCTCAGCCAGCCCCGGCGGGCCTCCCTCACGGGCGTTAAACACGATTCCAAAGTGTGACCTAAATGACATTGCGCGGCGACAGAGCTGCTGTAGCTTAATGGTCACCGGGGCTGGCTACATATTTCACTTAGGTCTTTTCACCCGGAGTTTTTGCCAAGCGCGGGCCGCAGTCTGCCCCCAGGCTGCGGCCTGCCGTTGTCAGCTTCCAATTGTCGGAGGTCCAATGGGAACTGAAAATTATGTAATTGTCTTTGCTGCTGGAAAGCAACTCGACCTGTTGCGGGGCGAAGCTTCCCGGATCGCAAAAGCCGCCAAAGCTGGCTGGTGGACCGACCGGGCTGAGGTCGGAACTAAATTCTGCTTTGAGGATGCCAAGGCGAGAAACTCCTTTGCGCTCGCTTGTGACAGATTCGGTATCGCGTGCAGAGAAAGCTAGTCTCGAAAAAGTCCCGCCGCCCTTACGAGCCGGCGGGAGTGGAGACTTGGAGATTAAGCGACCAGACTCGGATCAAGGTTCACCTGCACCTCGCCGGCAGATCAGTCGCTCTGTACGGATCGCACAGACATATCCCACGACCAGCATTTGGATCATCAGTTCCGGATCGATCGACTGGCGACCCGAGGACGAATAATGAGGCGTGCTAGTTCACTTGTTCCACAATTTTCAGCTTGGCGACGCCGTTTCTGAAGATCATCTCGTGTGTTCTGAAGGATCGAGAAGTCCGTCGAGCCGTCTGCGGCGGGGACCACGATTTCACCGTCCACGATCGCCGACCCCGCCTTGATGTGCCAGGCGTCGTCGGCGACCTTCTTGAAGCGGTGGGTCCAGTCGTGGCCGCGGCGGGTGAATACCCTCACGGCTTCGTTCGCCAGCTGGACCTGGACCCGGTAGCCATCGAACTGATTTCGTGAATCCATCGCGACCCGGACGGCACCTTCTCGATCGATGATGCCAAGGCCGGTTCTACGAAGCCGGGGAACGGCGCCTTCACGCCGACCGCCGCCGGTTTACGTCGCTGAAACGCCACGCAACGAACTCCAACGCAACT
>Ga0209677_100431_pt1 | contig 24787 bp, 21 predicted proteins | sample AraplaCvi_mCL_r2_2_FD_184285 | JGI IMG/M metagenome (GOLD analysis project Ga0209677, IMG submission 184285) | Arabidopsis root microbial communities from North Carolina, USA - plate scrape CL_Cvi_mCL_r2 (SPAdes) (version 2) | ecosystem: Host-associated > Plants > Roots > Endosphere | place: USA... | reverse complement strand
GCATGGCGGTCTGGCGCAGCGTACGGCCGTGACGTTGAGCGGCCGTGCTGACGGCCTCCCAGCTGGCGAGCATCCGCTCCTTCAGTCGCTCTTCCACGAGCTCGAGGGGCCATCGATACGTCTGGTTCGCCTGCGCCCATTCGAAGTACGAGACGATAACGCCTCCGGCGTTCGCGAGGATGTCGGGGACGATGAGCACGCCGTTGTCGGTGAGCTTGGCGTCGGCGCTGTCCGTGGTGGGGCCGTTCGCTCCTTCGACGATGATCGCCGCGCGGACGCGATCGACATTCGAGTCGTTGATGACTCCCTCGACCGCGGCCGGAACGAGTACGTCCAGCTCGAGCTCGAGCACGGCCGATCCCTCGATGTCTTCGCCGCCGGGGAACCCATCCACCCGGCCGGTCTGCTCGACATGGGCTCCCAGCGCGACGATGTCGAGGCCGCCCTCGTTGAACACCGCTCCGTACTGGTCGCTGACGGCAACCACGCGTACGCCGGCTTCGGACAGGAAGAGAGCAGCACTGCGGCCGACCTTCCCGAATCCCTGGACCGCCGCGGTCGACCGTGATGGCGTGAAGCCGCGATGCTCGAGGGCGGCCAGGGCCACGTGGGCGACGCCGCGCGAGGTCGCTGTGGCGCGGCCGAGCGATCCTCCGAGGCTGATCGGTTTGCCGGTGACGACACCCGGCACCGTGAATCCGCAGCTCGTGGAGTAGGTGTCCATCATCCAGGCCATCGTCTGCTCGTCGGTGCCCACGTCCGGCGCAGGGATGTCGCGTTCGGGTCCGATGATGGGCAGGATCTCGCTTGTGTAACGACGAGTGATGCGCTCGCGCTCTCCGAGCGAGTACGAGCGCGGGTCGAACGCGACACCACCCTTGGCGCCCCCGTACGGCAGATCCATCAGCGCGCACTTCCAGGTCATCCACATGGCGAGTGCGCGGACCTCGTCGAGCGACACGGCCGGGCTGTATCGAACGCCGCCTTTTGCTGGACCCCGCGAGTAGTTGTGCTGAACGCGGTAGCCCTGCAGCACCTCGATGCTGCCGTCGTCACGCCGCAGAGGAACTCCTACGGCGATCTCCCGCCGGGGGGTCGCAAGCAGATTGAAGACGTCTTCGCCGTAACCCAGGGTCTCGACGGCCGTCCTGAGCTGGGCCCGAGCGTCAGCGAGCGGGTCCGGCGTAGAGGCGATCTGCGGTGCATCGGTGAGGAGAGTCATGACAACCTTCTGTGAGTCATCGACATGAAATGCGAATGCATTCTCGTTTCGGTTGGAGCTAGTGTGCCTCGATTCGCCGCCGTCCGCAAGCTTTGACGCCCATAATTCACGAGTCACTTGACGAGAACCGAAATGTGACTCTATTCTCATCTGTGAGTCAAGTCGCATTCGGCTCGGACATTGTCGTCATGCTCCTACAGGGGTTCGACAGGAGCCGCCCGCGATACGCAGCGTCGGCGGTCCCCTACCGATCGCGACCGCCGAAGCGCACGATTGTCAGGACCACGCAGCGCGTGGCCCGCACCACCGAAAGTGAAGCTCATGACTACGTCAGACCAGCTCGACACGACCGCCGTGAAGGTCGTCACAGCAGACGGGTCCGCCGTCCGCAAGGTCGCGATCGCCGGCTCCGTCGGTTCGTTCGTCGAATGGTACGACTATGGGATCTATGGTCTCTTGACCACCTACCTGGCCATCAACATCATGGGTGGGGCAGCAGCCGGAGCACTGTTCCTCACCAATGTCGGCTTCCTCGTCAGCTTCATCGCACGTCCGTTCGGCAGCGTGATCTGCGGGTATTTCGGCGACCGGCTGGGGCGCAAAACCCTCCTTGCCACCCTGCTCCTGCTGATGTCGGGATCCACGACCGCCATCGCGCTGATCCCGACCGCGGCCGTCATCGGCGTCGCCGCCCCGATCCTGCTGCTGGCGCTACGCGTCCTGCAGGGTTTCTCCGCCGGCGGCGAGGTCGCCGGAGCGATGTCCTTCGTCGGCGAGTACGCCCACAACGAGCGCCGCAACTTCTCGATGAGCTTCATCGCCGTCGGCTCCTTCGTCGCCCTCATGTTCGGAAGTGCGTTCTCGGCGCTGCTGATCACCGTTCTCGGTGACGACACGATGGCTTCCTGGGCGTGGCGGATCCCCTTCCTCGTCGCCGCGCCCCTCGGCTACATCGGCTTCTACATCCGCCGGAAGATGGAGGAAACCCCCTACTTCGCGGCGCTGCGCGAGCGCAACGATGTCGAGCGCAACCCGCTGAAGACCGTGTTCACCTCGAAGCGCCACCTCAAGGCGATCCTGCTCACGATCTTCCTGCCGGCGCTCAATGGTCCCGGCTACTACCTGCTCTTCGCCTATATGCCCACGTATCTCAAGACGTCATTGGGCGCGCACGACTTCTCGATGCTGCAGGCGCTGAGTGTCACCGCCGTGAGCCTCATCGCGATCATCATCTGCATCCCGCTGATGGCTCGTCTGTCGGACCGCATAGGCCGCAAGCCGGTCCTGACGCTCTCTGCGGTCGCGATGGCGGTGGTCTCCTACCCGGCGTTCGTGCTGATCGCCACGGGGACCTTCGGCCTGGCCTGCGTCGCGACGATCGTGATGGCGATCGCGTTCTCGGGTCACGCGGCGGTCGTCCACACCGTCCTCACCGAGATGTTCCCGACGACCGTGCGGTACTCCGCGTACAGCATCGGCTTCAGCATCTCGACGATCATCTTCGGCGGAAGCGCACCGCTCGTCATGACAGCGCTGATCCAGTCCACCGGCTCCGGCCTCATCCCCGCCTATGCCTCGATCATCACAGCGATCATCACGCTGGTGTCCATCGGTTTCGTGCGGGAGACCAAGGGCCGGCCGCTCGAGTCCTTCTAACGTGGCCCACTCGGAGGAGAACACAATGGGAATCAATTCTGTCGCCGTCGTCGCTGACCTCGGTGAGAGCTTCGGAAATTACACGATCGGTGATGACGACGCGCTACTCGGACTCGTCAGCGCGTCCAACATCGCCTGCGGCTTCCATGCCGGCGATCCTCGCGTGATGGACCAGACCGTCGCGGAGTGCGTCGCCCGCGGCATCGAGCTCGGGGCGCACCCCGGGTACCCCGACCTGGTCGGTTTCGGCCGCCGGCTCATCGAGGCGAGCGAGGAGGAGATCCGCACCGACGTGCTTTACCAGATCGGCGCCCTGGACGCTTTCGCCCGCGTCCACGGCGGAACGATCAGTCATGTCGCGCCCCACGGACGGATGGGCTCCATCGCCCAGACGGATGAGAAGCACGCGCGAGCCATCACCGATGCCGTCGCCGCGTACAACAAGGACTACATCGTCATCTGCCAGCGCGGCGTGCTCGCCGAGGAGGCGCGCAAGCGCGGCCTGAAGGTCGGCTATGTCTTCCTCGCCGACCGCGGATACGGCGATGACGGATGGCCGGTTCCGCGTTCGCACGAGGGTGGTCTCCTCTACGACCCGCAGCTGATCGGCGAGCGCGCAGTCCAGGTCGTCCTCGACGGGACCGTGCGCTCGGTGACGGGCAATGTCGTCCCGCTCGGTCACGATGCAGACGTCCTGCTGCTGCACGGCGACCATCCGAACGTGCTGGAGAACGGAACCGTGCTCCGTCAGGCGCTCGCCGAGGCAGGGATCAGTGTGACCGGCCTGCAGGACGTCCTGAAGGAGAAGGAAGCCGAGCCGGCTCGCTGAGTCGGCCCGGCGAAGTGTCATGAGCGTGTCAGAGTCTCTCTCGGTCATCGTCGAGCCGTTCGGCGATTCCGCCGTGATGGTCACGATTCCCGCGGACGATCCTCGCCGGCGGCGAGAGAGCATCGTCGACTTCCGGGACCGTCTGCTCGGCCGGCGTCCGTATGGCGTGACCGACGTCGTGTCGGGACTGGAGTCGCTGCTCGTCGAGTTCGATCCGCTCGAGACGTCGCCAGGTCACATCGAGTACGCGGCCCAGCTGCTGGCGCAGCTTCCCTTCGAGGGAACCTTCGGACCTCGTCGTGGCGCGCACCATTTCGAGATCCCCGTCGTGTTCGACGAGGAGGTGGGCCCCGACCTCGCCGGCGTCGCCACGGAGCTCGGCACCGACGTTGCGACCGTGGTCGAGGGGGTCTGCTCCTCGTCGTTCACCATCTCACTGCTGGCGGCCGCCATGGCGCCCATGATGGATGGGCTCGAACTGGCCAGGCCGGTGCGCCGACGGGACGAGCCCCGGACGGACGTGGCACCTGGCTCGATCATGCTCGCCGGCACCAACGCGATCATCCAGCCGTTCCGTGGCCCGACGGGGTGGCGTGTCGTCGGGCGGACGCCGCACACGATCGTGGATATCACGCGTTCGGAGCCGGTGTCGTTCGCGACAGGCGATACCGTGCGTTTCGTTCCGATCACGGCCGCAGAAGCCACCGCTCTGGATGGCTCCTTCCTTCTGCCGATCGGAGCGGAGAGATGACGACCGCACTGGAGTTCGCTGCTACCGGGTGGCTCACGACGTTCCAGGACCTGGGTCGTCAGGACGCCGAGCGGCTCGGCGTCCCGACCGGGGGAGCGGCCGACCAGCACTCGGCGGCGGTCGCGAACATCCTGGTCGGCAACCGGCGAGACGCACCACTCATCGAAAGCCTTGGCGGCGAGGTCGCGTTCGTTCCGGATCGCGACATCCTGATGGCCGTCACCGGTGCACCGGCTGAGGTGACGGTGGGTCACGCGCACGTCGACGCGTGGACGCCAGTCGTCGTCCCGGGAGGACACGAGGTCCGGATCCGGGACACCAGAATCGGCACCCGCGTCTACATCGCCGTCAACGGCGAGCTGCGTTCGGAGCGTTTCCTGGGAAGCGCTGCCCCGGATGCGCGGATGGGTTTCGCCCAGTCGATCGCGCGTGGTTCGACCCACTTGGTCGACTCCGAGTTCGTCGGCTTCCGGCACGAGTACTTCGACCAGTCGCTGTTCCGCCTTCCGGTGCCCGTCCTGCGATTCGAGGACGCCCCCTGGACGATCGACATCGTGGAGGGCCCGGAGCTCGAATCCATCCCGGAGATGCGCCAACTCCTCGAGTATGCGACCTACACCGTCACGGATCGCTCCAACCATGTGGGTCTGCGGCTCAACGGCCCCGTTGCGCATCCACCTGGCGATGAGGAGATCGTCTCCCACGGCGTCCCCATCGGTGCGCTCGAAGTGCCCCACTCCGACGAGTTGATTGTGCTGGGCCGTTATCGGACACTCACCGCCGGCTACCCGATCGTCGGCTTCGCAGCGCGCTCGGCCCTGGCCGTGCTCGGTCAGGCCGGCCCTGGCCGCGAACTCCGGTTCCGATGGATCGACCGGTTCGAAGCTGTCCGTCAACTGGCGCTGCGGGAGGGCGAGCTCCGCACACTGAGCGCCGCAGTCGGAGAGGCCTTCGACGCACTCGGGTTCGCCTGCCCTCTCGTCAACAACTGATCACGTAGGGAACACAACGGGAATGACCACACTCGACGGAGCCATCGCCATCGTCACCGGCGCGGGAAGCGGGATGGGGGCGGAGACCGCCCGGCTGCTCGCGAAAGACGGTGCGACGGTCATCCTGGTCGGTCGCCGCCTCGCAGCGCTCGACGCGGTCAGGCATGTCATCGAGGACGAGGGCGGCGCAGCAGCCGCCTTCGCGATCGACATCACGAAGGCTGAGGAGGTGTCGCGGCTGATCGCGGAGGTCCACGACCGTTTCGGACCGGTGGATGTCCTGATCAATAACGCGGGCAGCGCCTCGTCCGTCCTCAACCCGCAGTGGCTTCCCGAGGAGGAATGGCGTCAGGTCCTCGACGTGAACCTCACTGCCGTGTTCCAGCTGACGCAGGCGGTCCTTCCCGACATGCTCGGCCGCGACACCGGCACGATCGTCACCGTGTCGTCGCTGGCCGCCGTGAACCCCAACCTGCTCGGCGGCGCCGCGTACGGCGCGGCCAAGGCGGGTGTCCGCAATTTCATGACGTTCTTGCACAACACCTTCCGCAATCAGGGACTCCGTGCGATCACGGTGCTTCCCGGAGAGGCCGATACCCCGATCCTCGACAACCGGGCGCGGCCTCCGGCGCCGGCCGAGCGCGCCAACCTGGTGCAGCCGATCGATGTGGCGGAGGCGATCAGACTCGCGGTGACCCTTCCGCAGCGCGTCGTCCTGCAGGAGATCGTGGTCGCCCCCACCCGTCAGCGTGACACCTCCGCAGACCTCGAGATCAGTCGCTGGGCCGGCGCACCCGACGACACCAGGCACAGCGCCTGAACGACCAAGGAGACCTCATGTCACTCACCACCGCCCCCGGGTTGCCCTTCGTGCCGTCCGACGCTGTCGCGCGCATCCTCGCAGCGTCCAGGCGCGTCCAACAGCCGCAGTCATCGGCCGACCTCGTCTCGCTCGCCATGGGAGAGCCGGACTTCGATACCCCGGAGCAGATCACGGAAGCGGCCATCGAATCCCTGCGGCGCGGTCGCACGCACTATTCGCCGTTGCTCGGCGAAGCCGCCCTCCGCGAACAGCTCGCCGCCAAAATCGCGACGATCTCCGGTGAGGACGTCGAGACCGGTGACATCCTCGTCACGCACGGGGGAACGGCAGGGCTGGCCGCGTCCATCGTGAGCATCGTGAACCCGGGGGACCGGGTCGTCATCCCGGACCCCACGTACTCGCTCTACGCCGATCTCGTGAGCATGGCCGGCGGCGTCATCGTGCCGGTCCCGCTCGCGGCCGACCTGCACTGGGACCTCGACCGGCTGCGCGACGCGCTGCGGGGCGCCAAGCTCTTCGCCTTCTGCAACCCGGTCAATCCAACCGGGATCGTGCACTCCCGGGCGGAGCTGGAGGCGCTCTCGGCGATGCTCGATGGTACGGACACGATCGTCATCTCCGACGAGGCGTACTCCGAGCTCGACTTCACCGGAGTGCCGTTCACGTCCGCGATCGAGATCCCCGAACTGCGCGAGCGCACGATCTATTGCCAGACGTTCTCGAAGAGCTATGCTATGACGGGGTGGCGAGTCGGCTATCTGTGGGGCCCGTCCACTCTCATCCAGGCGGCTGCGCGCATCCACAACACCTTCAACGGGTCGGTGAACACGGCCGTTCAGGATGCCGCGCTCGTCGCGCTCCAGACCGCTCACGCCGATATCTCCCGGATGCGGGCCGCCTACCAGCGCCGCGGTGCGTTGATGCGCGACGCCCTGGCGCGCATCCCGGGCCTTGCGCTGAGCGCGGTCGAGGGTGCCTTCTACCAGTTCCCGCGCTACGACGTCGACGTGCCCTCATCGGAGGTCGTCGCCTTCCTCAGAGAGCGCGGGGTGGCCGTTCGCCCGGGTGCCGAGTTCGGCGCGAACGGCGAGCACCATCTGCGGCTCTCGTACGCGGCGAGCGACGCTGCGATCGTGACGGGCGTCGAGCGCCTGGGAGCCGGCCTCCAGGAGCTCCGGACCTCGCTGGCCTGACCGTGCGCGCAGATACCGACCGGAACCGGAGGCGACTCGTCGCCTCTGCTGCACATCTTGTCGCGCGCCGGGGGACGGGCGTCCGCATGGCCGAGATCGCCGAGCGTGCGAACGTCTCAGCAGCAACGGCATATCGGCATTTCGGGTCCGTGGACGAGATCCTCGCAGAGTTCCGGTTCGGGGTCGGGCAGCGGCTCCGGGAGTACAGCGCGCGCCAGAAGGTCCGCGGAGTCGCGTTGCTCCAGACCGTGAGCGAGCATTGGGTCGGCCTGGTGGTCAAGCACGGCGACGCGATGGTGCACACCCGCTCCGATGTCGGCTACTTGCAGCGTCTACGCGACGGGGCTCAGTACCTCACCGTTCAGGCCGACGCTCTCCGTCTACCGATCGCGGAAGCTGCTCGCGAACTCGGTGTTCCGGATCCCGGCGATGAGGGCATGTTCCTGTGGAACATCCTGTTCGACCCGCGCGAGATCTTCGACCTGATCACGACGGTGGGGATGTCGCAGGAGCACGTCGGACGACGATTGGTCTCGGCCTTCTGCGGTGCGATCCAGCGTTGGGACCGGGACGTCGACCAGCTGTAGACGGAGAAAGGGGCCGGAACTACGCCCTGAGCGTTGGTTCCGGCCCCTCCTCGACTCGATCAGCCGATGTCGAACCCGGGGGCGCCGGGAACCGCGTTGAGCAGTTGGCGCGTGTAGTCCGACCGGGGGGCGTCGTAGACGTCGTCGACAGGCCCGGCATCGAGGACGTCACCGTGGAAGAGGACCATGATGTCATCGCTCACATGCCGTACGACCTCCAGATTGTGCGAGATGAAGATCATGGTGAGCGAGAGCTCGGTACGCAGGGTATCCATCAGCTTGATGATCTCCGCCTGGACCGAGAGGTCCAGCGCGGATGTGATCTCGTCGGCGATGATGAGCTCCGGCTCGACGGCGAGAGCTCGGGCGATCGCGATGCGCTGCCGTTGGCCGCCGGAGAACTCGTGCGGGTACCTGCTCGCGACATCCGGGTCGAGCCGGGCGCGCTCCAGCCAATACCCGATTCGCTCGCCGTGTCGTCTGGGGCTTGGTCGCCGAGGGTCGATGGCCTCAGCGATCGTCTGCGCGATCGTCCGACGGGGATCGAGGGAGGAATACGGATCCTGAGGGATCATCTGGATCGAGCGCCGCAGTCGCTGGCGGGCACGTCCCCGCGCACGACGCACGTCGATCCCGTTGAAGCGCAGCTCGCCCGATGATGCGTGGTTGATGCCGACGATCGCCTTCGCGAGCGTGCTCTTGCCCGATCCGGACTCCCCGACGACACCGAGGGTGCGACCGCGTCGCAGAGTTAGGTCGATCCCTTTGAGCGCGATCATGTGCGAAGCGCCGGAGCCGAAAGAGACCACAAGGTCCCTGACGGCGAGTACGGTGTCGTCGGTCATCGGATCGTCTCCATCTCCGTTGTGGCAGGGAGTGCGTCACGGCGCGCCCAGTTGCCGGGGGACGCGGCAATCAGCGCTTTGGTGTACGGGTGTGTGGCCTCGCCGGCCGCGAGCTGGGCCCCGGTCAGGCGTTCGACGATCTCGCCGTCCTTCATCACCGCGACGCGATCGCAGAGCGCCTGGACGACACCCATGTCGTGGGAGATGAAGAGGATCGCCGTCCCCTGGTCCCGGTTGATGCGTTTGAACTGGCGGAGGACTTCGGCCTGCACGGTGACGTCGAGTGCCGTCGTGCTCTCGTCCGCGATGATGAGCGTCGGATCCGTGCACAGCGAGGAGGCGATCATGGAGCGTTGCAGCATCCCTCCCGACAGCTCATGCGGGTGCTGCCTCATCCGCAGCTCCGGCTTGGTGATCTTCATGCTGGCCAGAGCGGCGACCATCTCCGTTGTCGCCCGCTTGCCGCCCGCTCGCCCGTGCACGCGCTTGACCTCGGTCAGCTGCGGGCCCATGCGGATCGCGGGATTGAAGGTGGTGCCCGGATCCTGGTAGACGAGACCGATCTCGATTGCGAGGCGACGGGGATCGCACTTGCGCCGCAGGTCGATGTCACCGAGTCGCAGGATCGAAGCCGACATGGAGAGCTCGTCGGGAAGGAGGCGGGCGAGCGACATCGCCGTCAGGGACTTGCCGCTGCCGGACTCTCCCACCAGCCCCAGGATCTCTCCGCGCTCGATCTCGAGGGACACACCCTTCACGAGTGGTTTTCCGGTCGCCGAAAGGACGGAGAGGTTGTCGATGCGAACCAGCGGGTCGTCGTCCACGAACGGCGCCGGCACCTCGGAGGCCCGTCGCAGGCTCATGAAGCGCCGTCCGCCGCGCGGGTTGCTTGCTGCCGCGAGGCCATCCCCCATGAGCATCGCGCCCAGTCCCGTGATTGTGATCATGATCGCCGGTGCGATCGCCTGCGCGGGTTGCGAGTAGATGTTCACGAGGGCGTCGTTCAACAGGGAACCGAAGTCGTACTCGGGACTCTGAACCCCCAGCCCGACGAACGAGAGGCTCGACAGGTCGATCAGCGTCGTGGCGAACACCGTCGCAGTGAGGACGAGAAGCGGTTCCGCCATGTTCGGCAGAAGGTGGCGCGTGATGATGCGCGGCGCCGGGACGCCGAGAAGGCGCGCTGTGGTGACGAAGTTGCGGTGCGTGATCGCCGACGCCATGTTCGAGGTCAGGCGAGCGAACGCGGGGATGCTCGCGATCGCGATCGCGAACACCGCCGACCAGGTGCCGCGCCCGAGGATGGCGGCGATCAGAAGGGCGAAGATGAGGTTGGGGAAAGCCACTGCCGCGTCGATGACGCGAAGGACGACTTCACGCAGGGTCCGGGGTGCGATCCAGACCAGGGTTCCGATCGCGATACCGAGGACGACGGCGATCAGCGTTGTGGCGGCCGTCATCTCGAGGGTGAGGCGTGCGGCGACGAGGGATCGCGCGAGCACGTCGCGTCCGAGTCCGTCCGTTCCGAACGGGTGCGAGGAGCTTGGTCCCCGCGAGGTGTTGGCTGTCAGCGTTTCGGCTGCACCCGAGTGCGTGAACGGGGCGATGATCGCCGCGAGCAGGACGGCCGACATCAGCACGATGCCGACGATCAGGCCGGGGGTCCAGCGGAACCGCCGGAGGCGCGTCGCCGATTCAGACATGGGTCTTGCCTCCGAGGGTACGCGGATCGATGGCGCCGAGCACGATGTCGATCAGCAGGTTGATGACGATCGCCATCGCTCCGAGCACGAGGATGATGCCTTGGATGACGGGGTAGTCCTTGTTCACGATCGCCGCGATGACCTCGCGCCCGAGTCCCGGCCAGCTGAAGACCGTCTCGATGATGATCGCGCCGCCGAGCATCCCGGACAACACGAGGCCCGATAGTGTCAGTGCCGTTGTGAGGAGGTTCGGCAGAGCGTGCCGAGCGTACAACCGGACAGCGGCGAGACGGTGTCCCCGGGCCGTGCGCATGAAGTCCTGCTCGAGCACGGTCGCAGTCTCCCGGCGTACGACCCGGGACACCGAGCAGATCGGTGCGATCGAGAGTGCTGCGACGGGAAGAACGATCGACGCGGGACTGCCGGCGCCGGCGACGGGAAGCACTGCCAGGGTGATGCCGAAGATGACGACGAGGATCGTCGCCATCACGTACTGGGGAACCGCTTGGAAGAAGCCGGTCAGCGTCCCGAATCCGACATCGAGCCAACGATTCCTCGAACCGTGCGTAAGGATTCCAACGAGCATTCCGAGCGGTATCGAGACGATGAGGACGATGATGATGCCGCACGCCGCGAGGGTGGCCGTGAACGGCAGCTTGGTCGCGATGATGCTCGCGACCGATTGGTGATACGCAAAGGACTCGCCGAGGTGGCCGGTGAAGATACCGGTCAGGTAGTCGATGAAGCGGGTTCCGAGGGGCAGGTTCAGCCCGAGACTCTCCCGGATGGCGTCGATCTGCACCTTGGTGGCGTCCGCGCCCGCCACGGCGACCGCTGGGTCACCGGGGATCAGCGGCACCATGAAGAAGGTGACGACGATGAGCAGTCCGCCGGAGAGCAGGATGCCGCCGCCGCGGCGTATCGCGAACGACAGCCACGGGGAATGGCCGTGCGGCGCCCGTCCGGCGGCCGCCGGGGCGCTGCCCGGCTCCGGAGAGCCAGGCAGCGCCGAGATGGTGTCGAGCATGGGATGTTTCCTACTTGCCGATTCTGAGGGTCGACCAGTCGATGGCACCGCCCGGAGCCTGGACGCGGAAGCCGGAGCGCTGGACTACGACCTCAGGCTGGCCCGAGAACGGCACGATGTCGTGCTCCTGCAGCAGGGTGACCTGGGCGTCGGTGTACGCCTTGCACTTGGTCTGCTGGTCGGTGGCCGACTGGGCTGTCGCGATGTCGGCGAGGATGCTGGGGTGCTCACCGCCGCCGATGTTGCGGCCGCCCTGCTCAGTCGGTACACCGGCGATCCGGGTCAGCGAGGCTGCGACGGTGCCGACGAAGTTCGCGTCGCCCTGGACAGTGATGTCCCAGGTGCTCGGCTGCGTCTGCGTGCGAGTCGCCCACGTGCCATTGTCGACCAGTTGCAGATCGACGTTCGCTCCCGCCGCCTTCAGGGCTGCCTGAACGTAGGTGCTCCCAGCGCCGTTGGGCCCGATCGCGGTCGTCCCGACCATCTTGAAGGTCTTGCCGTTCAGGACGTTCTTCGCGGCCGTGACATCCTGCTTGGTCAGGTGCGAGGAGTCCGGAAGCACGCACGGGACGGTCGGGGCAACGATCGAGTTGTACGCGATTCCCTTCCCGGCGTACGCGGCCGCGTTGAACGCCTTCTGGCTCACCGCCTGCGCCACAGCCTTTCGAAGTGCGGGGTCGGTGAACGGGCTGCCAGGGCGCTCATTGAAGAGGAGGAAGATGCCTGCGAACGGGATCGAAGTGACGTCGTAGCCCGGCTTCTTCTCGAAGCGGCTCTGGTCGGCAGGCTGGATGTCGGCCAGGTCGAGTTGGCCAGTCAGCAGCTGGTTGGCGACCGTTGTCGAATCGACGGCTGGTGTGAAGGAGATGGTCTTCGCGGGCGTTCCCGCGACCTTCCGCGAGAACTTCGGCCACGCGGCATAGTCCTTGCGGAGGCTCATCTCGTAGCTCACGCCGTGGCTGGCCTTGGTGAGCGTGTAAGGGCCGGAGAATGCGCCGGCCACCGTTCCGGCCGCAAGCCCTGCTTTGTCGGCTAGTCCGGCCGGGCAGATGATGCCAGTTTGCGCGAGGGTTAGCCCGCCCATGAGCTCGGACCAGGGCTGGGCGAGCGTGATCTTCACGGTCCCAGCGCTGTCGTCGGCAGAGATCGTCGGCTTTCCTGGACCGAAGACGAGCTTGGCGAAGTTGTTCCTCGTCGCGGGGTCGGCGAAGTACGTGAGAGAGTTCGCGACGATCGTGGGAGTGATTTTCGTTCCGTCCGAGCAGGTCGCGTCCGTGCGGACGTTCAACGTGGCGTCGGTCGGAGTGGCCTTCCAGGACGAAGCAATGCCCGCGATGAGCTTGCCGTCGTTATCCTTCCGCACCACCGAGTCGAAGAGCAGGCGGGCGACCTCGTAGTCGTCCTTGGCGTTCGCTTTGGCGGCGTCGAAAGTCGTCGGGTCGGCGCCGAGCGTCGTGCGGACGGTGTCTGTGTTTGGGGTGGTGCTGGAGCCCGCGCCGTTGCCGGCTCCGGTGCATCCAGTCAGCGTCACGGCGACGATCGCCGTGGCGGCAATTGCGAGGTAAGCGGTTTGCCTTCGCATCTCTACTCCTTCGTCTCTTTGCGGGTGCTTGGTGAGGGCGCTGCGCGGTCGTACGCGGGTAGGAGAGCTCGTCCATCCTCGTTGACAACGTGCATCCGGATTGAGAATCAATTCCGGAATGAGAACAGAATCTCGCTTATGTATCGATGTGTCAAGCAGAAGATGGGAGGAAGGCAGGATCGTTAACCGTTGGAAACACAAGGCAGTCATACCAGAGGGGCCTTGCGGGCCTCCGATTGCGGTTGTGAGACACTAGTCTCTCTTCAGAAGCGGATTGGGGTGGACTCGATGAGGAGCGACACGGAACGGAATCGGCGACGGTTGATCAAGTCCGCCGCTTTCCTCGTCAGCCGGCGCGGCGCGGATGTCAAGATGGTGGATGTCGCCGAGCGAGCAGAAGTCGCCACCGCTACTGCATACCGGCATTTCAGTTCAGTCGATGAGATCCTTGCTGAGTACCGCTTCGATGTCGGCCTGCGGCTCTTGGAATTCAGTCAGAAGAGTGAATTGAACGGGGTCGCCCTGCTCAGCGCCGTGAGCCGTGAATGGGTGCGACTTGTCGTCAAGCACGGCGGCGCGATGGTGCATACCCGATCGGACGTCGGATACCTCGAACGACTGCGATCCGGGGCTCGTTACCTCACGGTGCAGGCGGACGCGCTGGAGCGGCCCATCGCCGAAGCTGTCGCTGAACTCGGGTTGGGGGACCCAGGCGACGAGGGCATGTTCCTCTGGAACATCCTCTTCGACCCCCGCGAAGTCTTCGACCTCCTGCGCACGGTGGGCTTGAGTGAGGAGCAGGTCGCGTTGCGGCTGGTCGGTGCGTTCTGCGGGGCGATCGCCGGGTGGGAGGGAGTCTCGGAGAATGTTGCGGCCAGTCGCTGACTTCGTTCCTCGCGGCGTTCCTCGAGTGAGGTTGTCAGGCGGGCCGCGGCTATTTTCCGATGATGACCTGTGCTGCAGTTATGACAGCCACTGCCAACACGAGCACGGCGAACGACCTCTGCAGCACCTTGTGGCTCACGCGGCCCGCCAGCCTCGCCGCCACGATGGAGCCGATCGCTGCCGGAACGCCGAAGGCGATCGCGATCGCCCAGTCCGGCTGCGTCGCACTCAGGTGGGCGACGATTCCAGCAGCGGCGTTCACCACGGTGATCGCCAATGATGTGCCGATCGCCAATGTGATCGGAAGATCGAGTGCCAGCACGAGCGCAGGAACGGTGATGAAGCCACCTCCGACCCCGAGGAGCCCGGTGAGGAACCCCACGATGAGGCCGACGATCACGGCTCGGATCGCCCACGCCGGGGGACGCACACGAGAAGTGGCGGGTTGCGGGCGAGGACGGAGCATCTGTATGCCGGCCAGGATCATCAGCACGGCGAATGCGCCAAGGAGGATTCGCTGCGAAACCAGGGTGCCGACTGCGGTGCCCGCGAACGCGGCTGGGATTCCTGCTGCCGCGACTGCGCCCGTGACCTTCCAGTCCACCAGTCTGTTGCGTAATCGCGGTACCAAGGCTGCGATGGGGACGGCACCGCCGATGATCAAGGATGTCGAGATCGCCGTCTCCAGCGGCACTCCCACCACATAGACGAGCGCCGGCACGGCGATGATTGCGCCGCCGGCGCCCACGAAGCCCGTGAGGCATCCAACGAGGAGACCGAATACGACAACACCGAAGTACACCCGTGACTCCCTCTAGCCCTGTCGCGTGATGACAGAGCGTCATTCCGATCGCGACCCTGGCCGAGTATACAGACCGAGCGCACGGTCTATATCATTCCGGTGGCAATTGGATTGCGGGATGAGGCGCTTCGCGCTATCCTCCTTACAGACCGTGCGCTCGGTCTGTATCTATGGCTTCCAACTCAATGAGGAGACGAACCTATGTCCATGGCCAACTCGACCGGGGTGCCCGCACTCGGTGTGGCTGCTCCAGTCACCCCTGTCATGCCGGCGCCGACCCAGAAGGCGAGGTTCCGCGTCATCGCGACCATGGTGCTCGCGCGTCTGGGTATCATGACCGCGCTGAGCGCCCCTCTCACGGCCGGGATGGTCCTGAAACTGCAAGCGCTCGTGCCCGCGAGCCAGGTGGTGGGAACACTGGGAATCGTCACCTCACTCGGTGCCCTCGCCGCGCTCGCATTCGACCCGGTGTTCGGCCGGCTCAGCGACCGCACCACGGGAAGGTTCGGCCGGCGGCGTCCGTGGCTCATCGCGGGGTCCGCTGCCCTCGTCGTCGCATTGGTCGGAATGGCGCTGTCTCCTTCGGCATGGATCCTCGGGCTGTTCTGGGTGCTGGGACAGGTGGTCGGCAACGCCGCCGTTTCGGCCCACACTGCAACGATCGCCGACCAGCTCCCGCCGATCCAGCGCGGAAAGGTCAGTGGCGCTGTCGGGATCGCGCAGCAGGCCGCTCAATATGTCGCCGCGTTCACCGCGGCGATGTTCGCTCAGCAGTTGCTGCTTCTCTTCCTGATCCCCGGCTTGATCGGTTTCGTCCTGATCGCGGTGTTCGCGCTTCTCCTGCCGGACAAGGAGTTGCCGCATCGGCCCGTGCGCACGGAGTCCGGAGTGGTCTACGCAGTCAAGACGTTCTGGGTGAGCCCGCGCAAGCATCCTGATTTCGCCTGGGTCTGGGCGTCCCGGTTCCTGCTTGTGCTGGCGAACTTCATGTTCACCACGTTCCGGCTGCTCTGGATCCAGCACGATCTGGGCTTGGCAGCGATGAAGGCGACGCAGGTCCTGGCTACCGGCGTGCTCTGCTACACCATCGCGTTGATCGTCGCCGGTCAGCTCGCCGGATGGCTCTCGGACAAGGTTCGGCGCCGCAAGGTCTTCATCGTGGCGTCCGCGATCGTATTCGGGCTGGGGATGCTGACACTGAGCTTCGCGGCCGACCCGATTCACTTCTACCTCGCCGAAGTCGTCCTCGGCATCGGCTTCGGGGTCTACGTCTCTGTAGATCTCGCATTGGTGATCGACGTGCTTCCGAACCCGGATGAGGCGGCCAAAGATCTCGGGGTGTTCAACATCGCCATGACCGCTCCCCAGGTCTTGGCCCCCGGCGTCGCGGCGCTGCTCATCGGCGCAGCCGGCGGCCAGAACTACGACGCGATGCTGATCGGAGCTACGGTGCTCGCGCTCGTCGGCGCAGCATTGATCCTGCCGGTCAGATCGGTTCGATAGGCGCGAAGGGAAGGGTGATCAGATAATGGGCAGAACGGCTATCGAGGAGCAGATCGACGGCGTGATCGGCTCGATGACGCTGGACGGGAAGATCCGTCTGCTGTCGGGTGCGGATTTCTTCACCCTCCACGGCGACGAAAGTATCGGGCTCGACCCGATCGTCCTCTCCGACGGTCCCACCGGTGTGCGCGGCGAAGCCGTCGTGGGCGGCCGCATCAGCTGCCTCCTGCCGAACGCGAGCCTCCTCGCCCAATCGTGGAGCACCGAGTTGTTATCGGAGGTGGGCGAGCTCCTTGCCGAGGAGGCGATCGACCAGAAGACGCACGTCGTTCTCGGGCCAACGATCAACCTGCACCGATCGCCCTTGGGCGGAAGACTCTTCGAATCGTTCAGCGAGGACCCGCTGCTCACGGGGCTGCTGGCGGCCGCCTATGTCAGAGCACTGCAGGCCCGTGGCATCGCGGCGACGCCGAAGCACTTCCTCGGCAACGAGTCCGAGACGCAACGCACGACCGTCAACGCAGTCATGAACCCTTCGGCGCTGCGGGAAGCGTATCTCGCACCGTTCGAGATCGTGGTCGAGGACGCGCAGCCGTGGGCGCTCATGGCCGCCTACAATCGCGTCAACGGTGTTCCCTCGACCGAGCAGGATGAACTGGTCAACGGCATCGTCAAGGGCGAGTGGGGTTTCGACGGGGTGATGATCTCCGACTGGCTGGCCACCCGATCGACGGCCGAGAGCGCCAACGGCGGTCTCGATCTGGTGATGCCGGGACCGGACACCCCGTGGACGGAGTCGCTGGCCGGCGAGGTGCGAGCCGGTCGCGTGAGCGAAGCCACCATCGACGATCACCTTCGTCGCTTACTGCGCCTGGCCGCGCGGGTCGGGGCGTTCGGGGGCAAACGGGACTGGGCCGGCAATGTTCCCCGGCCGGACGGAACACTGCGGCGCACGCAGTTGAGGCGGATGGCGGCGCGCAGCATCGTGGTGCTCAAGAACGAGCGCGGCGCGCTGCCCCTGCGACGTGATCAGAGGATCGCCGTGATCGGCCGGCATGCCACCGACACGATCGCGCAGGGCGGTGGATCCGCCCAGGTCCGCGCGCCTCACGTCGTTTCCCTCGTCGAAGGCATGACGCCCTTCTTCGACGCCGATCGGCTCACAATCGTCGACGGTGTGGAAACACGAAGGGTGCTGCCAGCGGCGAATCCGGAATGCCTCCACGACCCCGAGACCGGACAACCTGGGATGCGAGCGCGCGCGTACGCCGACGACGGCGCGCTTCTGGCGAGCCGCCATCTCGATGTCGCCGAACTCGAGGACAGCCAGACGGGGTGGCTTGCGGGGGCGGCGACCATCGAGCTCGAGGCCGCCGTCCAGCTCCCGCACGAGATGCCCGTCCGCTTGGGAGTCCGGGGACCCGGCGAATGGTGTATCACGGCTCCCGAGTTCGGCGAGGACGTCGAGATCGACTACCACCGTGGGCCCGGCGGAGGATTCTTCCGTCCGAAGAGTCACGCGACCACGGTTCGGTTGGAACCCGGGGCGATCGTTCGTGCTTCCGTCCGACGAGGCGAACTTCCGCGCATCCTGGGATTGGTGCTTGCCGAGGCGCCTCGCTCGTCTGCTACAGCGATCAGCGAAGCAGTCCGTGTCGCGCAGGGCGTGGATACCGCCGTCGTGGTCGTGGGTTTCACGACAGACCAGGAGACCGAGGGGCAGGACAAAGCCACGCTCGCGCTTCCCGGAGATCAGGACGCCATGGTTGCGGCTGTGGCGTCGACCGGATGTCGCACAGTGGTGGTCGTGAACGCCGCCACCCCGGTGCTCATGCCATGGATCCAACTGGTCGATGCCGTCCTGTTCGCGGGTCTGCCCGGGCAGGAGGCCGGGGACGCGATCGCTGCGGCTCTCACCGGCGAGATCCTGCCCGAGGGCCGTCTCGTCACCACGTTCCCGGCGACCGACGGTGCAGGACCCGCGTGGTCGGTGACCCCGAAAGGTGGTGACCTGATCTACTCGGAGGGCTCAGCCGTCGGATACCGAAGCTGGTACCGGTCCGGGCAGGAGCCGGCGTTCTGGTTCGGGCACGGGCTCGGCTACACCGACTGGCGCTACGACGACGCACGGATCGTGCGCAGCACGGAATCGACAGTCGAAGCGGTCGAGGTCGGCATCCGGAACATCGGCTCGTGCGCAGGCACCGAGACCGTCCAGGTCTATCTGCGACCGCGAGACGATGCCCACCCGATCCGCCTCATCGGCTGGGCACAGGCGACACTCGAGCCTGAGGAGGACGGCACGGTGGAAGTCCTCTGCGATGCGCGAATGCAACGATACTGGGAGGCGGAGACCGAGACCTGGCAACCATTCTCCGGCGCGGATCTGCTCGTGGCGCGGGGCCTCGGAGACGTTCGCGTTACGATTTCCTTACCCGCGTGAGCAGGTCGCCTGTGCGGGTTAGTCCAAAAGAGCAGGAGATCCGGCTTGTCGTTCCCTTCGCAGTACGCCGCCGAGACGCGCAAGCGGCGGCCACGGCGCGCCGCCGAAGAGACCAGACAGCAAGTGATCCTCGCAGCCGTCGCCCAGATCGCTGAAGTCGGCTATCACAAGATGACCATCGCAGATGTCGCCTCCCGCACGGGTATCTCACAATCCGGGCTCCTTCACCACTTCCCGTCGCGCGCGGCGCTCTTGACAGCAGTGCTCGAGCAGAGGGAACGAGAGGACAGCGAGTTCCTCTTCGGCGATGGACGAGTCCCCCTGGGCTGGGATGCCTTCGACGCGCTGGTGTCCCTGGCCGCCCGTAACTCCACCCGCCCGGAGTGGGTCGGCGTCTTCGTGCGCGTTGCCGCAGAAGCCAGTGAGGTGGACCATCCCGCCCACGAATGGATGATGCGGCACTACAGCAGCGCCCGGCGCTGGCTGCGCGAGGCCATCCAGTACGGCATCCAGGTCGGCGAAATCCGGCCGGACGCGCCCGTCGAGCTCATCGTCGGCAATACGATCGCGGTCCAAGACGGGCTGCAGCAGCAGTGGCTCGTCTCCCCGGACGATGTCCCTCTCGTCCAGCACTTCCGGGAGCACGTCCACACCCTCAAGAGCGCCTGGACTCCCTAGCCTCCGCTACGGAGGGCGCTTCGAGCGGGTGATCGAAAGGGCCGGCGTAGTGCTGCCCGTCGAAGTACTCGCCCTGGTCGTAGCGGCGAAGCGTCGGCAGTTCGCTCGGGCGCTGCGGGCGGGCCCATTCGACGCCGTTGGCGAGGACGCGCCGGATGTCCGGGTGGAAGTACACGGGGAAGTCCTGGTCGCCCGGGGAGAAGCGTCAAAGCGACGATTCGTGACGAATGTGCAGCCCTTCGAGGCTTAGCGCCTCGTCGGTTCGATCGTCGTATGCGGCGCGAGCGTCTAGGACTTCGGCGATGTGCTGCTCCGCCCACTGGCCGAGTGCTGCCAGAGGCTCGCGAAGTGTCTTCCCGAGTTCGGTGAGGACGTAGTCCACGCGGGGTGGCATCTGGTCGAAGGCGGTGCGCTGGACGATTCCGTCGCGCTCGAGGTCCTTCAGCGTATCGGCGAGGACCTTCCCGCTGATCCCTTGGACGGCCTGCCGGATCTCGCCAAATCGGAGCGGCCCGTTGCTGAGCGCGATCACGATCATGGCGGTCCACTTGTTCGCGATCTTTGCGAGCGAGGTGCGTGACGGGCATGTCGCAAGCATGATGTTCCAGGCTGGTGTCGCCACGGATTCCCCTCCTCCTGGTTACGTTGAGGTAACAGGTTACCGGTTGAAACCATGGAGGTATTCCGACCATTGGAGACAAGAAGATGAACGCACACGAACCCGCGACCGTGGCCCTCACCTACTTCGACGCTCTCGAGCAGGGCGACATCACGACAGCGATGGGCCTCCTCAGCCCGGATGTCGTCTGGCTTCAGCCGGGCGCCAATCGATTCTCCGGCGCGCATGGCGGAGTCGACGGCGTTGGCGCGCTGCTCGGAGGGATGATGGAGGCCAGTCAGGGCTCGTTCCGCCTTGCCGTCACCGGACCGGCCATGGTGAACGGCGAGCTCGTCGCTGTCCCCGTGCGTTTCTCGGGGGAGCGTGAGGGCCGGAGCATGGACATGTCGGGGATCGACCTTCTCACCGTTCTCGACGGGGCGATCACACGCGTGCGGCTGTTCTCGGAGGACGGCCCTGCGGAGGACGCGTTCTGGGGCAGCTGACGAGCGCGTGGTGCGCGATCACCCGTGAAGGAAGTCGGCGCGGGGAGGACTGATGGAGGTTGTCGGCTTGCCCACATTTTGCCCACACTTAAATCAGCATTGGGGTGATTTCCGTCATCACTATCACCTCAAATTCCCCGCAATGCCGGGAATTTTGTAGGTATCTCGGCCGCTTGCTGAGCCCCGATTAGAGCACACGGCTCATAATCGTGGTGTCGCGGGTTCGAGTCCCGCCCTCGCTACATAGCTTGAAAACACTGGGAACGGCGGCTGTTGAACAGCCGCCGTTTCGTCTTTTCTCGCCACGCTCGGACACGACACGTGCGGTGTTTCACTCCCTACACCGATTTCTTCAACCCACAACCCGCGTTCGGCGAGCCAGCGTCCTATTGCGCAACGGCGGTGGCCCGCGGCTGAGGATCTGAAACAATTCCGAGGCCGGGAACCGCCACTTGTTGATCCCCGGTCATCGGATAGGGCCAACAAGGGAGTTGATGCCATGTCGCGCGCGTTCTCTGTGAGCCGACGGATGAAGTGGACGGGCGCTGCCCTCGCGGCAGTCGCCGCGGTCACGGTACTGGTCGGGCCGCCCGATTCGGACGCCACGGCCGCCTCTCGCGACTTCTTCCCCGTCCCGGATGCAGCTCTTGTCCGCTCTCTCGGCGACGTCGGCCACGGAACATGCGCACCGCCGCCCGGGTGGCAGGCATGCCAGGGTGACAGCACGCCGGTCGAAGGGCCCAGCGGGCTCGGCTCCATTTTCGGTGAATACCCGATGTCGGTCCCGGGACTGGGGGTGCCGGTCGGCGGTGTAGGCGCCGGTTCGTTCATGATCAATCAGGACGGCACTTTCGGCCCATGGAACTTCGGAGGGTCACAGGGCAGCACCTGGGAGACGCGGATTCTGCCCCAGGCCGCCTTCCACCTGCGCGAGCAGTTCGGGTCCGGTCCGGCGACGGTCAAGACACTGGCCACTGATGGACCGGCCAACTCCGGCGTGAATGGACCTGTCTCGGCCCGGTCGTGGGGGTCACCCCTGCCTGCATGGAACGCGCTTCAGCCGGGCGACGGGAGCACTGCTGCTCTATATCCTTTCGGCTGGGAGAGCTTCTCCCCGTTCAAGACCGACGTATCCCTGCGTTACTTCTCGCCCATCGTCGCCGGTGAGGATCGACGGACGTCGCTCCCGCTCGTCTACTTCGACGTGCGCATCGCGAACCACACCGCCTCCAACGCCAACGTATCCGTCATGTTCACCATGCCCAATGCGCCGGACCATGTCGCGGGAACGAAGGGCGACCCGAGTTCGCCCGACGGGCCGGCGTCCGTCCGCGCCGGCTACACGAGCGTTTTCCGCAACACCAACGGCGTTCAGGCCGTCACGCTGGGTGCCGGCGACCCCCTGAATACGCCCGATGCCGCTGACTCCGAGTGGACGATCGCGGCAAAGCCGGGTCCTGGCCAGAAGGTGAGCTACACCACCTCGTGGAACGCCGCGGGCGACGGCTCGGACGTGTACGCCCCCTTCAGCTCGAGCGGTTCGCTTCCCGACAGTGCGCTCGATACGTCAGATTCTGCCGGCGCAATCAGTGTGTCGGCGAAGCTGCAGCCAGGACAGACAACGGTCGTGCCCTTCGCCCTGGCCTGGGACTTCCCGCAGGTCGGCTACGACAACAACCAGACAGTATGGATGCGCCGATACACGGACTTCTACGGTGCTCAGGAGACGGCGAGCAACGACTACATCGCGGGCAGCTATCCGGGAAAGCAGAGCTACAACATTGCCTCGGATGCCCTCCTTGCGCACGACGCAAACCTGGCGGCGGTCCAGAACTGGTGGAATCCGATCGCCGACAATGCTGCCTACCCGGCGGTGTTGAGGATGGCGGCCCTCAACCAGCTGTCGCAACTGGTTTTCAGCAACTCGTTCTGGGAAGGAGGGTTGGCGGCGAACTCCGTGATCCCGACCGGTTACAGCTCATCCGGCCCGGGAAACCATCTCGATGCATCCAGACCCGGATCGCATCTGTTCGGCGTGATGGACGGCGCGGGCGGCGGAGTCGCAAACGAAGGCTGGACCGACAACATCGAGACGCATGGGTACACGGGCTACTTCAAACTCTTCCCGAACCTCATGGGCGACTATCTTCAGGCACAAGCTGAGGCGTCGGCGCTGACACCGCACCAGAACACAGTGAACTCGCTGTACTCGACCTCGCCGGACCCGTTCATCATCATCGCGACGGGATCATCCAACCCGGTGATACAGGACGGCTCCGCCGCCGCGAGCCCCGGGCAGACCCAGTTCTTGGATGCCCCGATGAACGTCGTCTTCGAGTGGTACGACTACTACAAGGCCACTGGTGACACCGCATTCCTCCGGAATGTGTACCCCGGCATCAAGCGCGATATCGCCTATGTTCAGGGCACCATTCCAGCTGGGACGTACCTTCCCGACGACGCGCCGGCTTTCGCGAATGTCTTCGACACGGTGCCGCAGGGGAGTGTGGGTGTCTACGATTCCGAGCTCTACCTGCTCTCGCTGGAGATCGGCATCGCGGCCGGCACCGAGGCCGGAGACGACCCCGCGTACGTCGCCGAACTGCAGCAGGACCTGACGAATGCGAAGTCCCAGTTCGAGCTCACGCTCTGGAACCCTGTCCAGCAGTACTACCGCTTCGACCTGGCCAGCGTTCACGGAGACGCGGCATTCAACGACACCTTCTTCGCCCAGCACCTCGCCGAGTCGGTCGGATTGCCCGATCTCGTCGACCAGAGCCGGCACCAAGCGCAACTGACGACGACGTTCCCTTTCTGGCAGCGGCAGACCGCGAGCGGCCAAGCCACCGGATCACCGATGCTCGTCGAGCCCGGAGACATCGATGCTGCTTCCGACGGGTACTACCCGCCTGAAGTCTCCTGGGTCTGGCCGGGAACTGACTTCAGCCAGGCTGCCGACTACATCTCAACGGGTAGACGGTACGACCGGCCCGACCTGCAGGCCGACGGGATTCAGATAGCCTCCGCAGCGGCGACGCAGCTTTGGCTGGACGCCGATAACGGCTTTCAGTTCGATCCACCCTGCGGGTATGGGGACACCGATCCGAGCTACTATGCCTACCCTGCTTACTCGATGGCGATGTCGATCTGGAGCGTGCTCGATGCCGTGCAGCCCGTTGCTCAGGCGGCGATCGGTTAGGTCGAGCGCTCGAGCTGTTGCACGTCCCAGTAGACGCATTCGACGAGCGAGTGCGCCGGGCACGCGGGAGCACCAGACGGGTCGGGCGCGGCGATGCGGTCGAACTCACCGCGCGCCTTGTCGAGCAGGCTGGTGAACTCGGCTTCGCTCACCATGCACTGGTCGGCCGTCAGCCACTCGCGAAGCAGGGTCTCGACGTCCTGGTGATAGACCCGGGAGTCGGCCCAGACGCGTTGGACGATGCCTGCGATCTGGTCCTCGCGCGGCGCCGGCTCTGCCCCATCCATCACCGGGAAGTGCTGCGGAGGCTTGGGCTTCTTCGCTTTCATCGGTGTACCACCTGCCTTTTCGGGCCGCTTCGGCCCCTGCTCCAGGATGCACCTGATCGTTGAGGTCGCGGTACTCCCGGCCGAGGACGTTCACCGGATCTCGTAGGTGCCGTCGAGCCGGGCGCGGGCGATGACGTGTCCAGCAATCGCCTCGAGGGTCTGATCGAGTGTGAACCTGGCCGGAAGGCCGACAGGCTCGTCGAGCGCGAAGAGCTGGAACACGTACGAGTGGGGTCCGTGCGATCGGATGGGCAGCGGCCCGGAGTAGCCGCGGTGGCCGAGGACGCCTGTGCCATGGCGGAGTCCGTGGACTGGGCTGGGGTGGGCGAGCGCGTTCTCGGCGAGGCTGCCCAGCTCGGGGGCGATTCCCACGGTCAACGCGTGCGTCGCCGGCCGCTTCATCGGCACGTCGGGGTCTTGGACGACGAGGACGAGCTCGCGGGTGGCCTCCGGCGGGGGAGACCAGGACAGCGGGGGAGAGACGTTCGGCCCACGGATGCGACCCCTGTGCCGCGGAGGAATGGGTTCGCCGTGCTCGAAGGCCGGGCTGGTGAGTGTGAAGGTCTCCGGGGCTTGGAGGTCGGGCCGTGCCCAGGCGAGGGTGTGATGGCCCGCGCGCCGGTTGCGGAGGAGG
>Ga0209677_100425_pt1 | contig 25052 bp, 22 predicted proteins | sample AraplaCvi_mCL_r2_2_FD_184285 | JGI IMG/M metagenome (GOLD analysis project Ga0209677, IMG submission 184285) | Arabidopsis root microbial communities from North Carolina, USA - plate scrape CL_Cvi_mCL_r2 (SPAdes) (version 2) | ecosystem: Host-associated > Plants > Roots > Endosphere | place: USA... | reverse complement strand
TCATGAAACCGCCAATAGTGGGCCTTCTGACCCCAAAATCACGACAAAGCGAGCAAGAATGAGAAACTTCCACTTTCCCGGCCGGTCCACCGTCCACGCCCAGAACGCCATGGTGGCGACCTCGCACCCGCAGGCTGCGCTCGCCGCGATCGAGGTGATGCGTGCCGGCGGGACCGCGGTGGACGCGGCCGTCGCGGCCTGTGCGCTGCTCGGCGTCATCGAGCCGCAGTCGACCGGCATCGGCGGCGACTGTTTCGCGCTAGTGCAGCCGAAGGGCGAGGGCAAGATCGTCGCCTATAACGGCTCGGGCCGGGCCCCCGCCGCGGCCGATGTCGAGTGGTATCTGGAGCGGAAGATCCATTCGGTGCCGCTGACCTCGGCGCATGCGGTGTCGGTGCCCGGCGCGGTCGATGCCTGGGAGCGGATCCTGCGCGACCATGGCCGGCTCGGCCTCGATCGGCTGCTGCAGCCGGCGATCCGGGCGGCGGAAGAGGGCTACGTGGTGGCGCCACGCATCGCCTTTGACTGGAAGAACCAGTTCGAGAAGCTGAAGAACGGCACCAATACGGTGCGCTATCTGCTGCCCGGCGGCAAGCCGCCGGTCGCAGGCGACGTCATCCGCCAGCCGGAGCTGGCGCAGACGTTGCGCGCCATCGCCAAGGACGGCCCGGCTGCGTTCTATCGCGGCTCGATCGCGGAAGACATGGTCGAGACGCTGCGCGGCATCGGCGGCCTGCACACGCTGGATGATTTCGCCAATCACACGACCGAGGTGACGAGCCCGATCGGCACCATGTACAAGGACCTCGACGTCTGGCAGTGCCCGCCGAACGGACCGGGCCTCACCATGCTGGTGATGCTCAATATCCTCCGCCGCTTCGACCTGACAAAATATGCGCCGGTATCGGTCGAGCGCTTCCATCTCGAAGCCGAGGCTGCGCGCATCGCCTATATGATCCGCGAGCAGCATGTCGCCGATCCCGCCCACATGACCGTCGATGTCGCTGATATCCTCGCAAAGGAATTCGCCGACGAGTACATCAACCAGATCAGCATGGAGCGGACGCTCGATCTGCCCAACGTCGCGCCGCCGATGAACCCGGACACGGTCTACATCACGGTGATCGACCGCGACCGCAACGTCTGCTCCTTCATCAACTCGATCGCGCATTCCTTCGGCTCGGCGATCGTGTCGAACAGGACCGGCGTGCTGCTGCAGAACCGCGCCGGCGGCTTCCGCATTCAGCCAGGCCATCCGAACTGCATCGCGCCTCGCAAGCGGCCGCTGCACACCATCATCCCGGCCCTGGTCACCAGGAACGGCCGCGCGCAGATGTCCTATGGTGTGATGGGTGGCCAATATCAGCCGACCGGCCAGACTCACGTGCTGACCAACATGCTCGACTATGGCTGCGACGTGCAGGAGGCGATCGATATGCCGCGCGGCCTGCATTACGAAGGCAACTATCAGCTCGAGGACAGCGTGCCGGCCGCAGTGGTCGAGGGGCTGCAAAAGATCGGTCACAAGACCACCAAGCTGGTGGCGCCGCTCGGCGGCGGCCAGGCGATCTGGATCGACTGGGACAAGGGCACGCTGACCGGCGGCTCCGACCCGCGCAAGGACGGCTGCGCGCTGGGGTATTGAGGCGCAACATTCTCCTCCCGTCATTGCGAGGAGCGAAGCGACCAAGCAATTCAGCGCTGCCATCGCGATTCGGATGCTTTCCGCCGTCGCCCTTCGGGCTATGGCCGAGCGTCGCTTCGCTCGCAATGACACGGTCTTTGTTCGACTGCGCCACCTACTCAGCTGTCGTCGCCCGGCTTGACCGGCGACCCAGTATTCCAGAGGCGGTCGTGATTTGCTGAGAAGTCACGGAGTACTGGATCGCCCGCCTTCGCGGGCGATGACTGCCGAATGCGTAGTGACGCTCCGCCTTCTCAGTTCCATCAATCGAACCGACTACATCGAGGAACCTCACGCCGCCTTGCTTCATCGCTCCGGAACAACACCACGCCGCCGCTGTTAGGCCCGCATCGAGGCGGGCAGGCGTGCGCCGCCTCCCATCTCCATGCGGCGGAGGCCGTGCATGTCCGACAAGATCAATTCCTCTCGATCGGGATTCGACCGCCGCGCCTTCCTGACAGGCGCCGCGGGAACCGCGGTCGCCATCCCACTCACGGCGCGTGCTGCAACCGAATCGTCGCAGGCGCCGGTCACGCAAGATCCGGCGGCGCCGGTGCAGGTGACGCTGCGCATCAATGGCGAGAGCCGGACGCTGGCGCTCGATGCCCGCACCACGGTGCTCGACGCGCTGCGGGAACACGCGGGCCTCACCGGATCCAAGAAGGGCTGCGACCACGGCCAATGCGGTGCCTGCACCGTGCTGCTCGACGGCCAGCGCGTCGTCTCATGCCTGACCCTGGCACTGGCGGCGGAAGGCCGCGAGATCACCACGATCGAAGGCCTCGCCGCCGGCGGCAAGCTGCATCCGATGCAGCAGGCCTTCATCGATCAGGACGCCTTCCAATGTGGCTACTGCACGCCGGGCCAGATCATGTCCGCTATCGCCTGCGTCAGGGAAGGCCACGCCGACAGCGACGACAACATCCGCGAATATATGAGCGGCAACATCTGTCGCTGCGCCGCCTATCCGAACATCGTCGCCGCGGTGAAGCAGGCCGCACCCGAAATCCTGAAAGGATAGTTGCATGCGTAGCTTCAGCTATCAGCGGGCATCCGACCCGCAGGCCGCGCTGCAGGCGCTGGCCGTCACCGCCGCCGCCAACACGCCGCCGACCGAGGCCTCCGCCCAGCCGCTTGCCGGTGGCACCACCTTGATCGACCTGATGAAGCTCGACGTGATGCGCCCCGAGCGGCTGGTCGACATCAATCCGCTTGCGGGCAACTGGGCACAAGTCAACCTGGATGGCGGCAACTTGAAGCTCGGGGCGCTCGCGCACATGTCGCAAGTCGCCGCGCATGAGGAGGTGCAGCAGAACTATCCCGTCGTCGCCGACAGCCTCAAGCTCGCAGCGAGCCCGCAGCTCCGCAACATGGCAACCCTCGGCGGCAACGTGCTGCAGCGGACGCGATGCAGCTATTTCCGCGATGTTTCCTATGCCGAATGCAACAAGCGCAATCCGGGCTCCGGCTGCGCCGCGATGGATGGCTTCAACCGCATGCATGCCGTGCTCGGCACCTCGGATCAATGCATCGCCACCTATCCCGGCGATTTCGCACAGGCGCTGATCGCGCTCGATGCGGCCATCGAGATCACCGGCAAGTCCGGCCCGCGTACCATGGCGTTTGCGGAATTCCACAAGGCGCCTGGCGAAGCGCCGGCGATCGAGACCGTGCTGGCGCCTGGCGAGTTGGTGTCCGGCTTCACCATCCACGGCCGCTGGCCGCGCTCGGTCTATCTGAAAGTGCGCGACCGGCAGTCCTATGAGTTCGCACTGGCGTCGGCCGCCGTTGCGCTCGACCTGCAGGACGGCGTCATCAACGATGCGCGCCTCGCGCTGGGTGGTGTCGCCACCGTGCCGTGGCGGGCGCGCGAGGCGGAAGCCGTGCTCAAGGGACAGAAGCTGGATGATGCGCTGGCGCAGCACGCCGCCGACGCCGCTTTCGCGGATGCCCGCGGCCGCCAGCACAACGCCTTTAAGATCGCGCTCGGCAAGCGCGTCGTGGCGCACGCCTTGAAAAAGGCTGCAACGATGGAGATCTGACCATGTCGACCGCTGCTCCCGAACCGAAGGCCAATATGGGCCAGCCGATCCCGCGCTATGATGCCGTCGCCAAGGTGACCGGCCGCGCCGAGTACGCGGCCGACGTGCCGCTTGCCAATCCGGCCTATGCCTATCTCGTCACCAGCGCCATCGCCAAGGGTCGCATCGACAGCTTCGATCTCGGCGAGGCGAGGCGGGTGCGCGGCGTGATCGACATCGTCACCCATGAGAATGCCGAGAAACTCAAAGACGCCAAGTTGTTTTCGAACGGCGGCTACATGTCGACCACGGTGCAGCCGTTGAAATCGGCTGACATTGCCCATGACGGCCAGATCATCGCGGTGGTGCTGGCCGAGAGTTTTGAGGCGGCGCGCGAGGCCGCGCATCGCGTCAAGGTGAACACCACCACGATGAAGCCGAGCGCGAGCTTCGATTCGGAGGGCACCACGGCAGCCGGCGCCAAGGGCCAGCTTGCGCAATTCAAGGAAGATCCGGAGGTCGGCGACTTCGCCGCGGCGTTTGACAGCTCCGAGATGAAGCTCTCGGCCGAGTACGAGACGCCGGCGCAGCACCACAATCCGATGGAGCTGTTCGCGACCAGCTGCGCCTGGAGCGGCGACCAGCTGACGATCTACGAGCCGAGCCAATATGTCTACGGCCTGAAGAACGGCGTCGCGGAGCAGCTCGGCATCGACGCTGACAAGGTGCGGGTGATCAATGCCTATGTCGGAGGCGCCTTCGGCTCCAAAGGCTCCGTGACCCCCCGCACCGCGATCATCGCGTCGCTGGCGCGGCGGCTGAACCGTCCCGTCAAGCTGGTGGCAACTCGGGACCAGGGTTTTACCATCGCGACCTATCGTGCCGAGACTCGGCACCAGATCAAGCTTGGCGCCGGCCGCGACGGCAAGCTGGTGGCGCTGCGCCATGATGGTCATGAAATCTCCTCGCGGCCCGATGCTTATGCTGTCGGCGGCACCAAGACCACGACGCGGCTCTATGCCTGCCCGAACGTCGCAAGCATGGTGTCGATCGTGCGTGCCGATCGCAACACGCCGGGCTTCATGCGCTCGCCGCCGGAGGTGCCGTATCTGTTCGCGCTGGAGAGCGCGATGGACGAACTCGCCGTCGCACTCAACATGGATCCGATCGAGCTGCGCCGGATCAACGACACCACGACCGAGCCGATCAAGGGCAAGCCTTATACCTCGCGTTCGCTGATGGCCTGTTTCGACCAGGCGGCCAAAGCGTTCGACTGGTCGAAGCGCAATCCGGCGCCGCGTTCGATGAGCGATGGCGACTGGCTGATCGGCTATGGTTGCGCCACCACCTGCTATCCGACCCAGATGGCGCCCGCAGCAGCGCGGGTGCGGCTGCAGCGCGACGGCCGCGTGCGGGTGCAGATCGCCGGCCACGAGATCGGCAACGGCGCCTATACTGTCATCGCGCAGGCTGCGGCCGAGCGGCTCGGCGTGCCCATCGAGAACGTCAGCGTCATGATCGGCGACAGTGATCTGCCGCCGGCGCCGGTGGCCGGTGGCTCCAACTCGACCGCCAGCACCTGCTCGGCCGTGATGAAGGTGTGCGACCAGGTGCGGCAGCGGCTGCTCAAAGCCGTCATGCCGGACGAGGGCATGATCAACAAGGCCAAGGAGACGGTCGGCATCGGACAGACGCCGGTGACCCAGGCAGCGCGCAACGATCAGCCGCTCGATCGCGAGAAGGCATTCGATGCGCTCGGCGTCAGCGTGGTCGAGGAATATGGCGAGTGGAAGCCTGAGGGCGCACCGCTGGATTCTTTCCATGCGATGTATGCGGGCCATGCCCGGCTGATCGGCGGACCGGAGTTTGGCGACAAGATCGCTTATGCCTTCGGCGCCGAATTCGTCGAGGTCCGGATCAACCGCATCACCCGCGAGATCCGGGTGCCGCGCCTGGTCGGAGCCTTCGCCTGCGGCCACATCATGAACCCGCGCACCGCGCGCAGCCAGCTGATGGGCGGGCTGATCTGGGGCATGTCCTCGGCGCTCCTGGAGGCCACCGAGATCGACCCGCGCAACGCGCGCTACGTCAACGACAACCTCGCCGACTATCTGGTGCCGGTGAATGCCGACGTGCCGAGCGTCGAGGTCATCCTGGTGTCCGAGCAGGACGACCATATCAATCCGGCCGGCGTGAAGGGCCTCGGCGAGCTCGGCAATGTCGGCACCAATGCGGCGGTCTGCAACGCGATCTTCCATGCCACTGGGCAGCGCATCCGCAAGTTGCCGGTCCGGTTGGAAAAGCTGGAGATCTAGGCGATTGGACTGAGGGGCCGAGTGACTGGAAATGCAGGTCGCCTTGCGCTAAACAGCGCTCCCGTTTGAACAGCAAAGGCGGCTTGAAGAATGCGGCGCTCGAGATTGAAGACGATTGCGATCATGCCCGCGATGGCGCTCGCGCTGGCGGCGGTAACGTCCATTGTCGCACCTGCGGCGGCCCTGGCGCAAACCACAGGAAAGACCATGACCACGCCATCAGGACTGCAGATCATCGACACCAAGGAAGGCACCGGTCCGTCGCCGAAACCGGGGCAGACCTGCGTGATGCACTACACCGGCTGGCTCTACGAGAACGGCCAGAAGGGCAAGAAATTCGACTCGTCCGTCGACCGCAACGAGCCGTTCGAATTCCCGATCGGCATGAAGCGCGTGATCGCGGGCTGGGACGAGGGCGTCGCCACCATGAAGGTCGGCGGCAAGCGCACGCTGATCATTCCGCCGCAGCTCGGCTATGGCGCGCGCGGCGCCGGAGGCGTGATCCCACCGAATGCGACATTGATGTTCGATGTCGAACTGCTCGGGGTGAAGTAGTTCGGATTACTTGCGGCTCATGGTTCGAGACGCATCGCTTAGCGATGCGTCTCGAACCATGGCCAAGGAAAAGAAGCCTCATCGCACCTGCCTGAACCTAAGAGCCACAAAAAAAGACCGGCCCCCGAAGGGACCGGTCTTCCCGACGCTCGCGCGCGCTAACAACAGGCGTCGGCAGGGAACGTCGTTCAGAGTTTCTTGTTGGTCGCGGCAGCCGTTTCGTTCACGGCATCCTTGGTGGCCTGCTTGGCATCGCCCATCGCCTTCTGGCCCTTGCCCTTGACCTCCTGGACCGCACCTTCACCCTGCATGCGATCCGAACCGGTGGCTTCGCCGATGCCCTGCTTGGCCTTGCCGATGGCCTCGTTGGTCGCGCCTTTGATCTTGTCGGTGGTGGCACCCATGGTGTCTCTCCGTTCGTGTTGCATCTGGCGAGACAACGCAGGCGCCACAAGAAGGTTCTAGGAACCCGTGTGGCCTTGTTGCGGCATTTTGGCTAGACTGAATCGGTTCCCTCGAGATGAAGAAAAGCAGAAAATGACCGGTTCCCACGATCACGAACATCACCATTCGCAGGACCACGATCACGATCGGTGGAAACATGATGGCGTGCGCGTCATCCCCGGCAACCAGCTCGACCCCAACGTGCCCTCGACGCCGGGCATGGACCGCAAGGCTGCGATCAACTTTGCGCGCGTCGGCGCACAGAAGTTGTGGGCCGGCACCGTGACGATCAGGCCGGACGCCAAGACCGGCGCGCATCATCACGGTCATCTCGAAAGCATCATCTATGTGGTGAAGGGCAAGGCAAGGATGCGCTGGGGCGAGAAGCTGCAGTTCACGGCAGAAGCCGGTCCCGGTGACTTCATCTTCGTGCCGCCCTACGTGCCGCATCAGGAGATCAACGCGAGCCCCGACGAAGTGCTGGAATGCGTGCTGGTGCGCTCGGACGGCGAGGCGGTCGCGGTCAACATCGACATCGAGCCGGTCGAGAAGCCGGAGACGGTGCTGTGGATCGATCCGGTGCACCGCGACCCCGCGGAGAAGACCTAGCGTCGAAAAGATTGTCGTCCCGGTCAGGCGCGCAATTGCGCGCCGAGAACACAGGGACCCATACCGCGTGATGCTGCCGGATGACTGAGGTGGCAGATACCTGCTTTACAATGGCCGGTGGTTATGGCTCCCGGATCTGCGCGCTGCGCCCGGGACGACTGCGGAGCGCGAAAGCAGAGCCGTCATTCCGGGGCGACGCGTTAGCGTCGAACCCTCAGGTGCGCAATTGCGCACCGAGAATCTCGATGTTGTAGCAAAGAACGCAAGCCAATTTCGAGATTCCGGGTTCGAGGCCTGCGGCCTCGCCCCGGAATGACGAGAAAAGAAGTTCACGCAAACACAGTATGATCGATCGGCCCGGTCGGCACCACATAGCCGTAGCGGGTGTTCGATGGCTCCGGCCCGAGCTTCTCATACTCGGTCTTCATCGCCGCGAAGCGGTCGCCGTTGAGCTCCAGCATCGCGCGCTTCGGCTGGATGCCATAGAGGCGGGCGTTGTTATCGCCGAAGATCGCCGTCTTCACGGGCCCGTCAGCAGGGCCGAGCGGCGCGAAGCCGAACTGCTTCTGCATCGCCTCCGGGATCTCCAGCCGGCGTAGGCCCTCGATCTGCCATTGCGGCGCACCGGTCCATAGCGCATCCGTGCCCCAGCAGACGTGGTCGACGCCGAGGCCCTTGATCAGCGTGCCCATCAGCCCCGCGCAGACATTGGGCTCCGCGACCAGCGTGGTCGCGAACAGCTGCCCGACATCGCCATAGACGTTGCTGACGCCATATTGCGCCGGGATATCGGCGAGGTCGCTGCTCCAGGCAATGCGGCCGGTGCGCAGGAATTCGGCGAGCGCGATCTTCGGATCGCCGCCGACATGACGATAGGCCGAGTGATAGATGACGAAGTTGAGCTGCGGCCAGTCCTTCGCCGCCTGGCCGACATCGGCTACGTCAGCGAAGCCGCGCAGATTCGGAAACTGCTTTTCGATGCCCGGCGGAAACAGTCCCTTGTGGACGCAGACATTCTTGATGCCAGCCTTCACCATCTTCTCATAGCCCTTGTAGGCCGTCTTCTCGTCGTCCATGCGCCAGGGATAGCGGCTGATGTCCTTGTGGGTGTTGTCGCCGATCGTGTAGCCCTTGCAGGACTCCGGCCTCAAGGCCAGCGCCGCGTCGAGCTTGTCGAGCCAGCCCGGCTGGCCGGGCGTGAAGATGGCGTGACAGAACAGCCGCCGCGACCCGGCTTCCTCGTTCACCTTGCGCCGTGCGTCCGCCATCTGCTCGTTGGTCAGGAACCAGTCCTGCTCGATGTCGGACGGGGCCGAGGAGATCAGCGCGATCTTGGTGTCGGAATCGAGAAACATCTCCTTCTTGTAGTTAGTGAACTTGAGGTCCTCGATGGTCTGCTCGTGGTCGCTCAGCTCCTTGTTCCAGCCGGCCTTGCCGACCGCCTTGCGCATGTCGACGAAGGTGGTGATACGGGTGTCGTCGCGCAGGAAATGCGTGTGCATGTCCATGATGAGCTGGTCCTTCAGCGCCGTGGCGCGCTCATCCGCCATCGCGGGCGTCGCCGCCTCGGCGGGTGTCACGTCGAACAGCGGGCCGTAGACCTGGTTCATGGCGAGGAAGGAGGCGGCCATGCCGGCCGTTGTCTGGAAGAAGCGGCGCCGGTTCAGCCCCTGCTTGCCGCCGAGATCGTCGGCCATCGCGAGCAGCCGTTGCTCGACCTCGCGCTGCCGCTCATTCTGCGGATCGGGATAGAATTCGTCCGAGGAGACGATCTGAGTCGGGATCGGGGTCTGGTAATTGCAGAGCTCGGACGGCATCAGCGCGGCGAGTTCCTCTGACGTCAACTGGCTGCTCACGGATTTCGCTCCCTGGTTGTTATTGTCTGTGCAGACATCAGAGCGTAACCGGAGGCGTTCGCCAAGTCAGCCGAGCAGGATGTCCGCTCGCGAGAAGGTGTTTGGGAGCTGCAGCGCATGCACGCTTGAAGCGAATGAGTGCGCTGCTAGACTTCGTACAAGCCGCCAAGAGCCCAACAAATCGTCAAATACGAGGAAACGACCATGACCGACATCGCGCAGCTGCCCGACCGCCGTGCCATCATCGCAGCGGCCGGGCTCGGCCTGGCGGCTGGCGCCATCAGTGCTGCACGGCCAGCGAGCGCCGCCGATGAGACGATCTGGAGCAGCGAATATTGGGCGAAAAAGGCCGACGTGCCGCTCTGGATGTGGCGCAAGCGGCTCGGCGCGCCCAGGGCCGGCGAGCCGTCGCGACCGGTGGTGTTCTTCGTGCACGGCTCCTCGGTCACCTCGCGCGCGTTCGATCTCGATGTGCCCGGCAAGGGCGAGTATTCCGTGATGAACGCGTTCGCACGGTTCGGCTTCGATTGCTGGACCATGGATCACGAGAACTATGGCAAATCCGGGCGCACCACCGGCAATTCGGATATCGCCAGCGGCGTTGAGGACCTGAAGGCCGCCATCGAGGTGGTGGCAAGGGAGACCGGGCGAGCCAGGTTTCATTTCATCGGCGAATCCTCCGGCGCGCTGCGCGCTGGCGCCTATGCGATGGCCGCACCCGATCGGATCGATCGGCTGGTGTTCGCTGCCTTCACCTACAAGGGCGAGGGCTCGCCGACGCTCGCCAAGCGCGCCGAGCAGGTGGACTATTATCGCAGCCACAACATGCGCAAACGCGACCGCGACATGATCCGCTCGATCGCCACCCGCGACAAGCCCGGCACCAGCGATCCGGCCGCAGTCGAGGCGCTGGCCGATGTCGAGATGCAGTTCGGCGACCAGATCCCGACCGGCACCTATCTCGACATGACGGCCAATTTGCCGGTCGTGCATCCGGACAAGGTGCAGGCGCCGGTGCTCTTGGTGCGCGGTGAATATGACGGAATCGCCACCGTTCCGGATCTGGAGGAGTTCTTCAATCATTTGCCGAACGGCGACCGCCAGTTCGTCATCCTGCCGGGCACTGCGCATTCGGTGACGCTGGCGACCAACCGGCAATTGTTCTGGCATGTCGCGCGGGCGTTCCTGGAGATGCCGCCGCCGATCGCGACGTGAGGCACGCGCCGTCATTCCGCGGCGAGCGTTATCGTGATCTCTCCTCAGTCATTCCGGGGCGAGGCCGTAGGCCTCGAGCCCGGAATCCATTTGACCGTCGAGTACGGGGCCAGATGGATTCCGAGCTCACGCGTTCCGCGCGCCCCGGAATGACGATGGCGGGATCGAAAATAATTGGAGCGCGCTGTCGGCTTCGTGCCATCTCGTTCGTCCTCGGGGCATCGAAGTCCAACCAGGAAGCTCAAAATGTCCAAGATCGTCCCCTGCCTGTGGTTCAACGGCAATGCCGAGGAGGCCGTGAACTTCTATGTCTCGCTGCTGCCGGAGTCCCGGGTCGAGACGGTGCAGCGGAACATGACGGACAGTCGCTCGGGGCCGGCAGGGTCGGTGCTGGTGTTGGAGTTCACGCTGGCCGGTCAGCGCTTCATGGCACTGAACGGTGGCATGAAGTTCGAGTATACGCATGCGGTGTCGTTCAAGATCGGATGCGACGACCAGGCCGAGGTCGACCGTCTCTGGGACGCGTTGTGCGCCGATGGCGGCGCGCCCGAGCAGTGCGGCTGGCTCAAGGACCGTTACGGCGTGTCCTGGCAGATCGTCCCCAATGCGCTGCCGAAATATCTCGGCGGCGCCGATCGTGCCGGCGCTGCGCGCGCCATGGCCGCGATGATGAAGATGGTCAAGCTCGACATCGAGGGCCTGCGGCGGGCGTATGAGGGCGTTTAGGAGGCCTATCGACTAGATCGAAGTCCCCGCGGCGCGCTCGCTGCAACCTCGCCCCGCTTGCGGGGAGAGGTCGATCGCGAAGCGATCGGGTGAGGGGGTACGGGTCTAACGAGTTACACCGAGCAAGCGTCTGCCCCTCACCGCAGCCCTCTCCCCGTAAGAACGGGGAGAGGGAGCGCACTGCGTTCTGCGCGCCGGTTCGACCGAATTTGCGTCAGCTTGATGCTTATGCGCGCGCCGGCAGACGCCAGATCGATCGTGACAGCATGACGATGCCGCAGACCGCGGCATAGGCGATCAGCGAGGCCGTCACCATGGCGGCGAGCGACGCCATGCCGCCGCCGAAATAACCGACGACCAGCATGCCGCCACCGGCCGCGAGCACGATGCGCACAACCGAGGCGACGAATGGCCACAGCACGTGGCCGGCGCCTTGCGCGGCAAAAGCGAGCACGAAGCCGAAGCCGAGCGCGGTGTAGGCCGGCGCAACGAAGCTCAGGTAGACCGCGCCTTCGCGCAGCACGTCCGGATCGTGGCTGAACAGGTTGAGCCATAGCGGCGGATAGGCTGCGACGATGCAGCCGATGCTGCCGACAAAGGCCGCCCCGGTCAGCGCCGAGACCAACGCGATGCTGCGCGCCCGCGCAGCCTGGCCGGCGCCGACATTGACGCCGACCATGGTCAGCGTCGCCGTGCACAGGCCGAACAGGATCGGCACCATGATGTAGTCGAGCCGCGAGGCGATGCCGTAGGCTGCGAGCTCGGTGGTGCCGAAGCGGCCGACGACCGAGGTCACCAGGATCACGGTCAGATTCACCAGCACGGCGTTGACGGCAGTCGGCAAGCCGACTTTCAGGATGTCCGCGAACAGCCGGCCCTGCAACGGAACGATCCGCATATGCAGGCTGGTGCGGCCCGAGGCCATGTAGCGCGACAGCACCAGCATCGCTCCGCAATAATACAGGCCGAACGCGAGGCCGGCGCCGCCGATGCCGAGTCCGGGAATAGGGCCGATGCCGAAGATCAACAGCGGCGACAGCGGAATCATCACGATCGCGCCGACCAGGGTGACGATGGCCGGCACGCGCACATTGCCGGCGCCGCGCAGCGCAGCAGCCTGCAGATTGACGATCCACACCGGGATCGCGCCGGCGAACAGCGAGATCGAATAGGTCAGCGCGGCATCGAGCGCGCCGCTACGACCGCCCAGCGCGTGATACAGCGCAGGCCCAAAGAAAGCCGTGCCGAAAGTGAACAGCGCGCCGCCGATCACCGCGAGCACGATGCCATGGAAGACGATGGCGTCGGCATCCGCCTTGCGCTGCGCGCCGATCGCGCGGGCGACCGAGGAGGAGACGCCGCTGCCGATGCCGCCATTCGACATCATCGTCATCAGCATGAAGATCGGAAACACCATGGCGGCGCCGGCCAGCGCATCCGTGCCGAGCAGGCCGACATAGTAGGCCTCCGCCACGTTCACGGCGGTCTGCGCCAGCAACACGGTCATCGTCGGCAGCGCCAACCGCATCAGCGTCGGCAGCACCGGCCCAGTCAATAGGGCCGCACGGGTCGCCTCGGCTTTCGCCTGCGCCGGCGGGGACACTGGCGGCGGGACGGGGCATGCGGGGATCTCTGGGCGCGAAACCCTGGCCTGGGCTGTATTCATCAGTGGTATCCCGTGATCCTCATATTTACATTATGATCATAATGCAGTATTGTAATCATAATGCAATAGGCGCTGAAGCAGAACAGCAACGGGAGATCGGAGGCGGCGGATGGTGCGGTATGAGAAGGGACACAAGGACGAGACGCGACAGCGCATTCTCGATGTCGCTGCGCGCCAGTTCCGCGAGCGCGGCGTCTCGGCTGCGGGGCTCGCGGGCATCATGGCCGAAGCCGGGCTGACCAACGGCGCGTTCTACGTCCATTTCGAGTCCAAGGAGGATCTGATCCGCACCGTGCTGGACGATGCGCTGGCGCGGCGCGAGCAGGTCTGGCGCAAGCTCGAGGGCGACGAGGGCGGCCTCGCGGCGATGATCGGCGATTATCTCTCGGCCCGGCACCGAGACGATCCCGGCGGCGGCTGTCCGACCGCCGCCATCGTAGCCGAGGTCGCGCGCGAGCCCGCTGCCACGCGGTCGACCTTTACGGAGCGTATCGCTGACATCGTCGCCCGCATCGCGGCCCAGGTGAAGGGGCCGTCGGCGAAGCAGCGGGAGGCCGATGCACTCGCGATCTACGCGCTGATGGTCGGCGCGCTGCAGCTTTCGCGCGCCGTCAACGACAAAAAGCTATCTGACCGCATCCTGGCGAGCGGCGCCGCAGCGGCCCGCCGGCTCACGGGCGCGCCATGAACGATCGTATCCGGCATCAGCGGTCTTGACGCCGTCGACCGAGCGCGGTCTCGGCGGTTTCAGGGTTGCGGATGCGCTCGATCAGCATCGGAATGCGATCGCCGCCCCAGAACAATTCGTCGTTGAACACCATGGTCGGCACCCCGAACACGCCGAGCGTCTCCGCCTCGTCGATGATGCGGTCGTGCTCGGCGCGCGCCGGGCCTTCCACATAGGCAATGAAGTCGGATGACGAGCCGCCGAACTCGGTAATCACAGCGCTGATCGCCGCGAGGTCGTCGAGCTCGATCTCGTGATTCCAGAAGCGCTTGAACACCGCGTCATGGTAGGGGCGAAAGAAGCCGTGGGCTTGTGCGAACAGCATGCCGGCGCTGGAATAGAACGCGTCATAGATGCGCCGTGTCCCTTTCAGGGTCAGGCCCTGCACATTGGCGAAGCGCCGCGCGTCCATATAGAGGTAGCGCGCCTTGCGCCAGAAGTGCGGCGTGCGTTCTTCGACCGTGCCCATGAATTCGGGGATGCGCAGCGTGTAGGGCAGCCATTCCAGCTCGACACCCTCGTTCTCTTCCAGCGCGAACAGCGGCGCGCTGGCGACGAACGCATAGGGGCTCTTGTAATCGATATAGACGCGCACGCGCGGCCTGGGCATCGCATCCTCCTCTCTTTCGTGTGAGGTCAGGTTGCTCCTGGTCGCGCGTCGGCGCAATCGCTGTTCTCTTCGTCAGGGCTTGATGTCGATGCTGAGCGGCTTGCCCTTCTCGAATGGCGCGAGGCGATGTCCGAGGCCGAATTGCGCGAAGACCTGTGTGAGCTGCTCGGCGCTCTCGCGAAAATGCACCCAGCCTTCATTGTGGGCGGCGACCAGCGTTGCCTCCGGGAAGGCATGCGCCGCCTCGAGCGCATCCTCGCTGCCCATCGTCATGTGGAAGCGACCGCGCGGCTCGGCGGCGCCCGTGAACAGCACCACGGCTTTTGGCGAGAACAGCCTGGCGACCTCGGCCGTGCCGTCATACCAGACGGTGTCGCCGCTGACGTAGAGCAGGTCGCCGGGTTTGCCGCGGCCGAGCGCAAAGCCGACGACGTCGCCGGAGATCGGCTCGATGCCGACAGGTCCATGCCGCGCCGGTGTCGCGGTGATCAAAAGCTTCTCGCCGTTGCGACCTTCCAAGGTCGCCGTCTCGAATGGCGCCAGGCCCAGCGCATTGCCGCCGAGCCGCTGCGCGCCAACCTCGGTCGTGTAGGTCGTGCCGACGCTCGGCAGCATCGCGCGGCCCGAACTATCGAGATTGTCGAGATGGTGGTCGTGGCTGAGCAGCACGGCATCGAGCCGGCCGATTTGCTCGGGGGATAGCGCCGGCCCTGAGGTCTTCTCGAAGCGGACCGGCGTTTCCCGGTAGAGGCCGGGCGGATCGAAGGTCGGATCGGTGAGCAGCCGCAGGCCGCCGAATTCGATCAGCACGGTCGGTCCGCCGATCAGCGTGAGGGTCAAGGGGGACGAGGACATGTTGGCTCCGCTGTGGTTCGTCATCGCCGTTCGAGATAGGCCGGTTCACATCTGCGGAAAATTCGCTAGAGTTGCGCAATGGCTGCTCAAAAACGCACAGAGGCGGACTGGCAGGACATCCGCGTGTTCCTGGCGCTGGGCCGGCATGGCAGCCTGTCGGCTGCGGCGCGCGCGCTGTCGGTCAACCACGCGACGATCGCGCGACGGCTGCATGCGTTGGAGACCGCGCTTGGGGAGAAGCTGGTCGAGCGGCGGCCGGACGGCTACATCCTGACGCCTGCCGGCACGCGCACCCTGGCGGCGGCGGGCGACATGGAAGCGGCCGTTGCGGCGCTGGGGCGGGGCGATGGCGACGACACGCCCCGCGGCAAGGTGCGCGTGAATGCGCCGCCGTCACTTGCACAGGGTTTCCTGGTCGGCCGTCTCGCCGCAATCCCGACCCGCTATCCGGGCCTCGACATCGAGCTCGCGGCTGATCTGCGCGTCGTCAGCCTGGAACGTCACGAGGCCGATATTGCCGTGCGCCTCGGACGACCGCAGGATGGCGACGTCCTGGCGCGGCCGCTGGTGACAATGGGCTACGGTTTCTATGGCACGGCCACGACGTGCCGGCGGATCGAGGCCGGCGCCGAACCCGTCTTCGTCGGCTTCGACGAGGTGAATTCGCATCTGCCTGAAGCGGTCTGGCTGGCGCGCCATTTCCCGCGGGCGCGGGTGGCGTTCCGCGCCGGCAATCAGTTTGGCCAGGCCGCCGCTGCCCGGGTCGATGCCGGGCTGGCGCTGCTGCCGCATTTCGTCGGCCGCGCCGATAAGCGATTGAGTCTGTGCCGGCTGACGCCGGTGCCGCAGTCGCGCGAGATCTGGCTGCTGATGCGGCGCCAGGACCGCAAGGAGGGGCCGATCAGGACCGTCGTTGATGCCTTGACCACCATGTTCCGCGACGACCGGGCATTGTTCGAGGCTGCACATGGATGACGGGCCGGACCCTCGGCCGCTCTCGGCGTGGCACAGCACCCTGATCGCGCTTTTCATCTTTATTGCTGCGCATGCCACGCTGCTGGTCAGGCTCGCGACCCCCGAGAAATTCGTTTTCGACGAGATGCATTACGTGCCGGCGGCGCGGCAGATGCTGCTGCCGGCGCTGCCGTCCTCGCAGCTCAATCCGATGCATCCGCCATTGGGGAAACAGCTGATCGCGCTCTCGATCCGCAGCTTCGGCGACAACGCCTTCGGCTGGCGTTACGCGAGCACGGTGTTCGGCGCGCTGGCGGTGGCGGCGATCTATCTGTGCGGCCTCGCGTTGTTCGCAGCGCAGGGGCCGGCGATTGCCGCGGCGGGAATCGCGCTTCTCAATCAGATGCTGTTCGTGCAGGCGCGTGTCGCGATGCTCGACGTTTTCGCGCTCGGCTTCAGCCTGCTTGCGATTGCTGCCTTCATGCACGGTTTTCGGCGGCAGCGGCCGCAGCTCTTGTTTGCGATGGCCGGGGTCTGTTTTGGCCTGGCCGCGGCCTGCAAATGGAGCAGCGTGTTTCCTTGGGCAACCGCGCTCGGCATCGTCGGCATCATCCGTATGCTGCAGCATTGGCAGACGTCGTTTGCCGATCCGGAGGAGGATGACTGGTACAGTCCGGAGCTGTGGCCCGAACTACCTGCGGCGCAGATCCTCCTCTGTCTCGGCGTGGTCCCGGTGGTGTGCTATGTCGCGACGTTCGTCCCGCTCGAGGGCTGGTCGCTCACCGCGATCGCCGAGGCGCAGCGCCGCATCTTCGCCGACAGCATTACGACCTCGATCGCTGGCCACACCTATATGAGCGCGTGGCCGAACTGGCCGTTCCTGGTGCGGCCGGTCTGGTTCCTGTTCGACAAGACCGATGATCAGCACATCGCGGCAGTGGTGCTGCTCGGCAATCCCGTAGTGCTATGGCCGGGCCTGCTTGCGCTCCTTGTTTGCGTCCACGATTTTATCGCCACGCGCCGCCGGGCCGCCTTCCTGATTTCAGCGTTCTATTTCGGCTGCTATCTGCCCTGGGCGCTGCTGCCGCGCGCCCTGAGCTTTCTCTACTACTATCTGCCGTCGGCGATGCTGCTGAGCCTCGCGCTGCCTTATGCGTGGCTGCAATGGCGCCTGCCGTGCTGGGCGCTGTGGGCCTTTGTCGCAGTGGCGGCGGCAGGCTTTGTCGCGATGCTGCCGATCTCTGCCGCCTTCGTCGGCACCTCGATGGCGACGTTCAGCCGCCTGATGCTGTTCCAGAGCTGGATCTGAAGCGGCGCTGGCGAAGCAGCGTCGCTATTTCTCCGCGGTCTTGACGTCCATGTTGACGACCTGGACGCGGCGGTTGATCGCATCGGTCGGGTTGGCCGTGTCCTTCAGCTTGGTCTTGCCGTAGCCGACGGCGATCAGGTTCTTGCCGGCGAGGCCGTATTTGTCGACCAGATAGCGCTTGATGGTGTCGGCGCGGCGCTCGGAAAGATCCTGGTTGAAGCTGTTGCCGCCGACTCCGTCGGTGTGGCCCGCGACCACCAAGGTCGCGCCTTTCAGGCTCGGGTCGGACAGGGCCTTGCCGAGCTCCTGTACGGCCGGCATTGCGGTCCGGCTGATCTCGGCCGAGTTGTAGTCGAACTGGATCTCCAGATCGATCTTCGGCTTGGTCGCCGCGATCTCGGCGATCTGCTCGCGCTCGCCGAGCGACAGTGAACGGGGAGCACGGTTCCGTACGCTGTCGAGCAGGGCGCTTTCCTTGGCCTGGACGGCCGGATCGAATTGGGGCGTGTTCGGGACGACGGTGATGCCGCGCATCACCGGTTTCGGCCGCAGCGCATTCACGATCTGGTCGGCCGAAATGGTAGGGTCGCCTGCCAGCGCCAGTCCTGCCGTGATCGACAGCACGGCGGTCGCGGCCATCGCCCGGCGTCTGAAATCCCTGAAAAAACGCATTGTCTTCATCCCCGAAAACAGCAAGTCTTGATGGCAGTTGGACGCGCCAAGGATAGGGCCGGTTCAAGCCTGACATGTGACTATTGTCACAGGGAACACGGAACCGAGCGTGGGGGCCTCCCCGGCGGCCTTGCGAGGTGATGTTTCACGACTGCAGACGGGTCGTAAAGCCGTCGTGGGATCGACGACCTCCCGACACCAAAACGGCCAGATGCGGCTTTACGCGACTAAGCGTATCAAGAAAGATTGCAAGACAAGGTCGCAACGCCATGCAGTTGCGGTCCAAGAGCAAGAAACCGACAGGCAAAAGCAGACTGTGTTCAACTCTCCGCGCAGGCATGGCGACTATCAGGGATATCGTGGTGGCAAGGCGGATCAGACCGATTCGAATGGCACCATGCCGATCCTGATCGGCGCCTGCATCATCGCCGCCGCGATCCTGCTTTCGACCCTGATCACGGCGCTCGGTGGCCGTTATGTCGGGCTGGAGAGCCCGGCGGAGGACACCGCCTGGCTGGTCGACCGTCTCACCGGACAGGTCTACAAGTGCCAGGCGCCCGACCGGGGCCGCGCGTCCTGCACCGCCGAGGTCGCGACCGGCAGCATCCCCCAGAAGCCCAAGCCGTAACGTCGGGAGCACCTGACGGCGGCTGCCGAATCCCGTTACAATCCGGGGCAATGTCCGCTCCCAGCAAAGCTTTCCCGCTGACCAAGCGCCAGGCCAGACGCATCTGGCTGCGCGCGCAGCGTCTCGATGCACAGGCGCCGTTCGGCGATGGCGCACAGGCGGTGGCTGCTGCGGTCGCTCATCTCGGCTATGTGCAGATCGACACCATCAATGTGATCGAGCGCAGCCACCACCACATCCTGTTCACGCGCATCCCGGCCTACCGCCGCGCCGACCTGAAGCAGGCGCAGAGCGTCGACAGAAGCGTGTTCGAATACTGGACCCACGCCCTGTCCTACGTGCCGACCCAGGATTTCCGCTTCTTCCTGCCGGCGATGCGGCGCCACCGTCGCGACGGCCACCGCTGGCTTACATCCGTGAAGCCTGAGGACATGCGCAAGGTGATGCGGCTGCTGCGGCAGAACGGGCCGCTCACCATCCGCGACATCGACGACGACGTGCTGACCGAGAAGGAGCATCTGTGGGCCAGCCGCAAGCCGTCGAAGCGGGCGCTGCAGCTCGGCTTCTATCGCGGCGAGCTCACCATCGCCGGCCGCGACGGCATGCTCAAGACCTACGACCTGATCAGCCGGCACTTCGGCTGGGACAAGGTGCCCAAGCCGGCGAGCGAGGCGGAGGTGACGGCCTATCTGCTTGACCGCGGCCTGCGTGCGCAAGGGCTGGTCAGCCTCGATTCGGTCTGTCATCTCGACGCGCCGCGCAAGGCCAAGGTCGCGCGGCTGATCGAAGCCCGGGTGCGGCGCGGCGAGCTGGTCGCTGTCGATCTCGAGGGCGCGGCTAAGCAGGCGCATTGGGCGCGCCCTGCCGACCTGGAGGAAGGCGGTGAGGTCTCGGCTGAGCGGGTCCATATCTTGTCACCGTTCGATCCCCTCATCATCCAGCGCAAGCGCACCGAGCTCATCTTCGACTACAGCCATCGCTTCGAGGCCTATGTGCCGAAGGAAAAACGACTATTCGGCTATTTCGCGCTGCCAGTGCTGGTCGGTGAGGAGATCGTGGCCGCGCTCGACATCAAGACCGATCGCGAGAGGCGGAAGCTGTTGATGCAGAAGTGGAGCTGGGTCGGCAAAGGCAAGTCCGGACGCGGCGATGCGCGCAAGGAGTTGAAGCGCCGCATCGAGGAGGAGCTCGGCCGATTCGAGGTGTTTCAGCTGGGGGATTAGTCCGCCCAATATTCCTATGTCGTCCCGGCCAAGCGAAGCGCGAGCCGGGACCCATAACCACCGGCCCGCGTTGTTGGCTAGGTCTCCGCCATACGGGCCGACGAGAGATCCCGCGGTATGGGTCCCTGCGTTCGCAGGGACGACAGCTGCCTTGTAGCTCAGCCATCGCCCCTCAGGAACGCTTTGCAACCCGGATCGAACCGATCCACGCATCAACCACCACGCCCAGCACAATCCCCGCCGCATAGGCCACCAGATTCCACAACGAGAAGATCCGTCCGAGCAGCAGCGCGCCGGCGAGCGTGAGACGGAAATCGTCGAGCCAGGGGGTGTGCACCAGCCGGATCAGTTCGACGGCGACAGCGATGGTCATGGCGATCAGCGCGAGCCGCGGTCGCGACAGGCGAGGGAGGAGCGCTGCCACCAGGAATAGCACCATCGCCGCCCACAGCGCCGAGCCGCCATATTTGACGACCGCCGCCGGTAAGCCGAGCTCGCGTCCGAAGAACCGCAAGGAGAGCCCGAGGGCGATCACGGCCAGCGCCAGCCCCAACATCACGGCGGCGCGGCGCGCAGCGTCTCGGGCATTGGCAGGGACTGAACTTTGGCTTGAACCTGGGATCGACACGGTCATTCGCGCCACAGCTGTTTTGAAATGCATCACGTTGCGGGATAGCCGGCTAATTCCCGCATGTTTCCAATTGACTCGGCCCCACCGATGCTAAAAACCCTGAAATAACCGAGCAACAAGAATACTCCGGCAAGAGTACTTAAGGAGGAGTCCCCATGAGTCTGTCCGCCACGTCAGCCGTCGCCAGTGAGCGCGCCAGCGACATCGAGACCTCGACCATTCGCGCCATCTCCTGGCGGCTGATCCCGTTCCTGGTGCTCGCCTACTTCTTCTCCTATCTCGACCGCGTCAATCTCAGCTTCGCTGCGCTGCAGATGAATGCCGAGCTGAAGTTCACGCCGCTGATCTTCGCCTGGGGCGCCGGAATCTTCTTCATCGGCTATTTCATCTTCGAGGTGCCGAGCAATCTCGCGCTTGAAAAATTCGGCGCCAGCCGCTGGATCGCCCGCATCATGGTGACCTGGGGCATCATCTCCGGCTTGATGGCGGCCGTGTCAGGCGAATGGAGCTTCTATGTGCTGCGCTTCCTGCTCGGCGTGGCTGAGGCCGGCTTCTTCCCCGGCATCATCCTCTATCTCACCTATTGGTATCCGGCGCAGTACCGCGCCCGCTTCCTCGCGGCCTTCGCGATTGCGGTGCCGGTCTCAACCGTGATCGGCGCGCCGATCTCGGGCCTGCTGCTTGGGCTCGACGGCGTCATGGGCCTGAGGGGCTGGCAGTGGCTGTTCATCCTCGAAGGTGTCCCCTCGGTGCTGCTCGGCATCGTCACCTGGTTCTATCTGACCGACAGACCGGAGCACGCCACCTGGCTGTCATCAGAGCAGAAGGCCTGGCTCGCCGCGAAGCTCGATGCCGAGACCGCCGCCAAGCAGGCGACGCACCAGATGACGCTCCGCGAAGCGCTATCCTCGCCGAAGGTGATCACGCTCGGCCTGATCTATTTCGGCTTCGTCGGTGCGCTCTACGGCATGCAGTTCTGGCTGCCGCAGATCGTCAAGGCGTTCGGCCTCACCAACGCGCAGACCGGCTTCGTCACCGCGATCCCATATCTGTTCGGCACCATCGCGATGATCCTGTGGGCGCGCCACTCCGACCAGAGGCGCGAGCGCGTCTATCATGTCGGTCTGCCGATGTTCCTGATCGGCATCGCCCTCGCTGTCTCCAGCTACATCACCGATCCGACCATCACCATGGTGGTGCTGACGTTCGCCGCGGTCGGCGTGTTCTGCGTGTTCGGCGTGTTCTGGACCCTGCCGACGGCGTGGCTGTCGGGCACCGCGGCCGCCGGTGCGATCGCGCTGATCAACTCGATCGGCAATCTCGCCGGCTTCGGCGGTCCCTACCTGATCGGCTGGATCAAGGATTCCACCGGCTCGACCGCGAACGGCCTCTTGGCGCTCGCCGTGCTGCCGCTGATCGCCGGCGTGCTGGTATTCGTTGGTGGCCACGAGAGCAAGGTGGAGTTCGCTGGCCAGGCGCCGGCGGAGTGATCGGCCCGCGCCGGGTCCCTCCGGAACGAGTTGTTCCGTGCGGCCCGCGGACTTTACTCCAGTGTCGTCCCGGACAAGCCCAGCGGCGCGCTTCGCGCCGGTGGGCGCAGATCCGGGACCCATAATCCCGGGCCTAGATGTTGCGCGACGCTGGAGCGCCTGTCTCTAACATCATGCGCAGTCGTGGTTATGGATCCCCGCGGTCGCGGGGATGACAGCCGTTATGTTGTTACCTTCCGAGCCAATCATGATCTTGACCGAGGCGCTTGGCGCTGGCCGCGGGCTGCGGCAACATGTCTTAACGTTCACGAAGTCATGATCTATGACGAATATTGACATTCGTCAGTCAATATTCGACATTCCTCAGCAGCATACACGAGGGATGTCCAATGTTGGCCCGTGCAATTTTTGCAAGCTATTCCAAGCTGTTGACCGGGATTTCGCTGGCCGCGATGGCCATCGCGCTGGCCGGCTGTGACGACGGGGTCGCCCAGAAGGTCGAGCCGACCCGCCCGGTCCTGGTCGCGACCGCCCATTACGAGGCCGAGACGCCGGAGCGCAGCTTCGTCGGCACCATCCGCCCCCGCATCGAGGCCGATATCGGCTTCCGCGTCGCCGGCAAGGTCGCCAAGCGCCTGGTCGAGGTCGGCCAGACCGTCGAGATCGGCCAGCCGCTCGCCACGCTCGACGAGGTCGATCTGAAGCTGCAGGCCGAGCAGGCCACCGCCGAGCTTTCCGCCGCCACTGGCGTGCTGGCGCAGGCCGCCGCCGCCGAGACCCGCGCCAAGGAGCTGCGCGCCAAGGGCTGGGCGACCGATGCGCAGATGGATCAGGCGCGAGCGGCGGCCGATGAGGCCCGCGCCCGGCTCAACCGCGCCGAGCGCTCGGTCGAGCTGACCAGGAACTCGCTGTCCTACGCAACGCTCGAGGCTGATGCGCGCGGCGTCGTCACCGCGACCATGATCGATCCCGGCGTGGTGGTCGCTGCCGGCCAGACCGCGATCCGCGTCGCGCGCTTCGCTGAGAAGGAGGCGGTGGTCGCGATCCCCGAGACGCTGCTCGAGCGCGCCAGGACCGGCACCGCTTCGGTGACGCTGTGGTCCGACCCTGACAAGAAATACACCGCAAAGCTCCGCGAGATCGCGCCCGCCGCCGATCCTGCCACACGCACCTATCTCGCTAAATTCTCGCTGCCGGATGCCGACGATGCGGTCTCGCTTGGCATGACCGCGACGCTGACGCTGTCCGATCACGCTACCTCGCGGGTGGCGCGGCTGCCGCTGTCGGCGCTGTTCAGCGAGGGACGCGAGCCGTCGCTCTATGTCGTCAACGAGCAGGGCGAGCTCAGCCTGAATCCGGTGACGGTGAAGTCCTATGACAGCAAGGACGTGGTGATCACCGGCGGCGTCAAGGAAGGCGACAAGGTGGTCGCGCTCGGCGTGCAGAAGCTCGATCCAAGCCAGAAGGTCCGCGTCGTGTCGGCGCTGTCGTTCTGACGGGCTCCGTCGCTGCGAGGAGCCCTTGCGACGATGCAATTCAGAGTGTCGCCAAAAAAGGTTCTGGATTGCTTCGCTGCTCGCAATGACCGCGTCCATGCCGCGCAATGACCACTGACAATTCATGTGACGATCAGACATAGATCATCGGAGCCTGCCATGAAGCGCTTCAATCTTTCGGCCTGGGCGGTCAGCCATCCGCCGCTGGTGCTGTTCCTGATCATCGCCCTCGGCGTCGCCGGCTTCTTCTCCTATCAGAAGCTCGGCCGTGCCGAGGATCCGTTCTTCACCGTGAAGGTGGTCAACGTCACCGTCTTGTGGCCGGGCGCGACCGCGAACGAGATCCAGACCCAGGTCTCCGATCCCATCGAGAAGAAGCTCCAGGAGCTCCCTTATTTCGAAAAGGTGCAGACCTATTCCAAGCCGGGCTTCACGGCGATGCAGGTCACCTTCAGGGACTCCACGCCGGCCAAGGACGTGCCTTATCTGTTTTATCTGTTGCGCAAGAAGCTGGCCGACGCACAAGGCTCGCTGCCGGCGGGCATCATCGGTCCGATCGTGAACGATGAGTTCTCCGACGTCGATTCCATCCTGTTCATGATGACGGGCGCCGGCGCCGACTATGCGCAATTGAAGAAGGTCACCGAAGGCCTGCGCCAGCGCTTGTTGAAGGTCGACGGTGTCACCAAGGTCGATCTCTACGGCACCCAGGACGAGCGCATCTATGTCGAGTTCTCTCACGCCAAGCTGGCGACGCTCGGCATCACGCCGCAGGCGCTGTTCGATTCGCTCGCCAAGCAGAACAATGTGACGCCGGCCGGCACAGTCGAGACCGATGCGCAACGGGTGCCGCTGCGTGTCACCGGCGCGCTCGACGGCGCCAAGGCGGTGGCCGAGACGCCGGTCGAGAGCAACGGCCGCGTATTCCGGTTGGGCGACATCGCCACCGTCACCCATGGCTATGTCGATCCGCCGAGCTTTCAGGTCCGCCAGGAAGGCAAGCCCGCGCTCGGCATCGGCGTCGTCACCGCCAAGGGCGCCAACATCCTTGAGCTCGGCAAGAACGTCAACGCCGCCGCCGAGGAGTTCATGAGGGCGGTGCCGCAGGGCATCGAGATCACGCAGATCGCCGACCAGCCCAAGGTGGTCGAGGAGGCCGTCGGCGAGTTCGTGCGTTCCTTCGTCGAGGCATTGGTGATCGTGCTGTTCGTCTCGTTCCTGGCGCTCGGCTGGCGCACCGGCATCGTGGTGGCGCTGTCGGTCCCGCTGGTGCTGTCGATCGTCTTCATCGTCATGAACGCGATCGGTATCGATCTGCACCGCATTTCGCTGGGCGCGCTGATCATTGCGCTCGGCCTGCTGGTCG